>Ga0315545_1000756_pt1 | contig 33586 bp, 27 predicted proteins | sample SalMarSW160210MG_FD_203096 | JGI IMG/M metagenome (GOLD analysis project Ga0315545, IMG submission 203096) | Salt marsh sediment microbial communities from the Plum Island Ecosystem LTER, Massachusetts, United States - Salt Marsh Sediment SW1602-10 ...
GTTTTTTGTTTTTTCTTTTCAAACAGTAAGTCATTGTTTAATAATCAGTTAGGTGATTATTTAAGAAAATCAAAAAAACAGATTTTCTTAAATAATATATGCCTAACCTCAATTTTGCAGAAGCCTTTAGTTTAGAAATGAAAAGGAGCACTATGAAGCGAAGGCACATCTTTGTAATGGTATATCTCGTCCTTATTGTGGCTTCAACAATCATAGCACAGGCGACAACCTCCCTGGGGGAAGTCAAGAAGAACGATCAATCATCTACTGAATACAAGCTGGTTTGGGCGGATGAATTTGACAAAGATGGCCGGCCGGACCCTTGCAACTGGACCTATGAGCGCGGCTTCGTCCGGAATGAGGAACTCCAGTGGTATCAGCCGGATAATGCGCGATGCGAAAATAGTCTGCTTATCATTGAGGGCCGACGCGAACGCAAGCCTAATCCCCGTCACAAGCCCAATAGCAAGAGCTGGAGAGAGAACAGGAGATACTATGAGTATACGTCCGCAAGCCTTACGACCAAGGGATTGCACAACTGGATGTACGGACGCTTCGTAATGAGAGGCCGGATCGACACTCGTGCCGGTCTCTGGCCTGCCTTCTGGACGTTAGGTATCAAAGGCCGGTGGCCGAGTAGCGGCGAGATTGACATCATGGAATACTATCAAGGCATGCTCCTGGCAAATGCAGCCTGGGGCACAGAGAAGCGATGGGTACCCAAGTGGGACGACATCAGAATACCCATCACCGACTTCAACGACCCCGACTGGCCCACGAAATTCCATATATGGCGGATGGACTGGGATGTGGACAGCATAAAACTCTATGTTGACGATATACTTCTGAACACGATCGACCTCAAGAAAACGTTCAACAAAGACAAAGAGGGAAAGAATCCATTCCGGCAGCCACACTACATAATCATGAATCTCGCCATCGGCGGTTTAGCCGGAGGTAATCCCTCAAATACGAAGTTTCCGGCAAAATTTGAGGTGGACTATGTTCGTGTCTACAAAAAACGACTTAAGAACACGACTGTTGCACTAAGCGCTACAGGAGACATGCAATAAGGCACGCCGCTGAGCTTTTGGTTCGATATCAGATAGCAGGCGGCGAAGGACTTAATATTCAATATTAAACATTATTCTAAGGAGGTGTTTGAGTATGGGCATTAAAGCTTTTATTACAGCAGCGTTTTTGTTTGCGGCGTTATCAACAGTTTCCGCAGAATCGCTCCCCGTCTATTTCGGAACTTATACGTCGCGGGGAGAGAATTCCAGTAAGGGGATCTACCGCAGCGTGCTTGACCTGGAGACGGGAAGACTTACTAATCCGGTTCTTGCGGCCGAGGCCAGGAATCCATCGTTTCTCGAGATTCATCCCAACGGCAAATTCCTGTATGCCGTCAGTGAGTCCGGCGGAGCGGGTAGTGTCAGTGCGTATGCGATTGACGGGGACACGGGAGGCCTCAAGCTCCTCAATCAACAGTCGTCGGGCGGTGCGGGGCCATGCCACGTCAGTATCGACCATGCGGGAAGGAACGTGCTCGTTGCCAACTACGGAAGCGGAAGCGCCTCGGTGATTCCAATCAAATCGGACGGCAGACTCGGAGAACCGACCGGCTTTGTGCAGCACGCCGGTTCCAGCGTGAACCCCGGGCGCCAGAAGGGGCCCCATGCACATTCGATAAACGTCAGCCCGGATGACCGCTTTGTCTTCGTCGCCGACCTTGGAATCGACAAGGTTATGATTTACAGGCTGGACGTTGAAAAGGGGACGATAGTCGCCAATAGTCCTGGGTTTGCAAAGGTCAGGCCCGGCGCCGGGCCGCGACACTTTGCCTTAGGCCCGAGCGGGAAGTACGCCTACGTAATCAACGAGCTCGATTGCACGGTAAGCGCCTTTGCCTACGACTCGGCTTCGGGCGCTCTGACGGAGGTGCAGACCATCACGACGCTTCCGAACGCCTTTGACGGGTCAAATTCGTGCGCTGAGGTACGCGTGCACCCGAGCGGGAAGTTTGTCTACGGCTCGAACCGGGGGCACGACAGTATTGTGGTTTACCGGGTTGACCCGGCCAGAGGGACGTTGACTTTCGTCGAGCACGAGACGGCCGATATCAAAACGCCGCGGAACTTCAACATCGACCCGACGGGCAAGTTCTGCCTCGTCGCCAATCAGGGCGGGGACAGTGTCGTCGTCTTTCGGATAAACCAGAAAACCGGTGCGCTTGAGCCGACGGGGCTTAAGATTTCCATCGCCAGGCCGGTCTGTGTCCGATTTCTACAACCGGGTCGTAACGTTTCTAAATGAGCGGGTGAATTGGCCGCGATGCGTTTGTGAGCCGGACGTCATACAAAACCATATAAACAATAGTTGGATTTGGAGAACGCCGTAATGCAGACTCTTTTGTATGTGATGGATCTCTTTGGCGTTGCGGTTTTTGCGATAACCGGCTCGTTAGCTGCCGGAAGAAAGCGTATGGACCTTTTCGGAGTTGTCGTCCTGGCGACAGTTACAGCTCTGGGAGGCGGCACACTTCGGGATTTGATTTTGGGTGCCGGCCCTGTTTTCTGGGTTTCAGCCCCAATATATCTTCTGGTGGCAGTAGCAACAGCGGTCGTAACTTTTTTCTTAGTCCGCTTTTGCGGCTTACCACCTAAGCTGCTTTCAGTGGCTGATGCTTTCGGCCTGGCTGTGTTCACGGTATTGGGAACGCAGAAGGCTTTGGACCTGGGCACTTCCTGGGGCATTGCCGTAGTCATGGGTGTTATGACCGGCGTTGTCGGCGGCATGCTCCGTGACGTCCTGTCGGGAGAAATTCCATTGATTCTGCGTCGTGAGATATATGCTACGGCATCTCTTTGCGGGGCGATTACCTTCGCAGGCGTTTCGGCCGCTCCGGTAAACCAGGGCCTTGCGGCCATTGCCTCGGTTGCTGTAACACTCGGGCTAAGACTCTCCGCAATCAAGTGGAAGATGTCACTTCCTCTTTTCATCTCTTATAAGAATGACGACAGATAATGAAGAAAATCCAACAGGAGCATGCAAGCGACTCAGACATGGCAGCGCTGCGGCCAATCGGAGCGCCTACCTCTGTGTGCCATATCTGCTCCGGCATTTTTTCGAATATCAGCTCAGAACACCCTTGATAAAACTCTGATGCTCACTAAAATTATGTCGAGAAGCTGTTGTGAGGTGTCTATTCACAAGGGATTTCAAATTCAGTTTAAAACGGATCTTCTGAAAGGCAAAACACAATGGAAGATAAAACAGCACAACTTCCCTGGGAGGCCTTAAAACACACAGAAGGAGATATTCCCTGGTCGACATTGTATAAGTTTGCCGCAGAGGTAGTAGTTGATCCATCGGTAGTAGATGCACTTATCGAATTGTACGAGCAGGCCCTGGAATCCGAGTACGAACACGAACATTACGAAGAGTTTTATGTTCCGGCGATATTCGCCCTGGCGGCGCCGCAGCTTAGCGATGAGAGGCGCAGTGAAATTGGTGAGGTCTTAGTTGAAAAACTGGCTGATGCCGGATATGAAGATGCCGACGTACTAATGGAGGTTTTGGCGGCAGCTTGCGGCTCAATGGGCCCTGTGATTCTCCCGGTTATTCTGGATACGATAGCTAAAGAACCAGACCATCGAGGTGCGTGGTTCCACCTGTGGGGCCTTACAGAATTGGCTCCAAAAAGCGATGACACTGAAGTTCGTAACCGTGTAATCCAGGCATGTATGGACTTATTGACACAGGTGGACCGCGGAAAGATTGAACCGATGGAAGCTATCAACGCGGCCTGGACTATAGCTGCTATGAAATACGATGAGTGCGGCAAGCTTCTGCGACGCTTGAAAAAGAAAGCTGCGAGGTCGTTTTGCAGCGGTGATTACGCAGATGCCTTAAAGCTCTTAAAAAAAGGCCGTTTGGATTATACTCTTCCGGCGAATTTGTGGGAAAAGCCGGTTAAAGAATGGCTTGAGCCACGATGGCAGATAGCAAAAAATTGGTACGCCGGTGAAGACAGCAGAGAGTATGAGGACCCCGAACGGCAGTCCGAAGAGCTTACCGTCAGATTTATGGAATCGGAGGAAGCGGGGAAATTAAACCCCGAACTCTTCGAGGATGCAGGTTTTATTGTAAATTACGTGCTGGAATATGCCTGGGTTTATGTCGGCAGCAGCCCGGAGAAACTTGATGAATACACGCTGGAAGAAGTGTTGCTGGAGGTGTTCCCTCGTAAGCTTACTGCTGAGAGGGATTTGTTTGAAAAAGTAGCCCCCGTAACCGAGGTTTTTCTGAGGTGGCTGGAATCTGAAGGCATACTGGCCAATACTTTTAGCTTAGTTGAAACTGTCCGTGGCTGGGCTGACACTATTGTTGCTAATGGCATGAATCCACAGTATTGGGGGATGGCCAAGAGTTTTATGATGCAAGCGAGGGCCGATGGGGTAGATACGCAAGACGAGCAAGCTATGCAGCGGTATATTGCCGAATGCAATCTTCGGCGTATGGGGCGAAAGTTGTCTGCCCAACCTGACATCAGAGACCTTTCACCTCCGATGCCTATAGTGGAACATTCACCTAAAATCGGTCGCAACGCACCTTGTCCCTGTGGTAGCGGCAGGAAATACAAGAAGTGCTGTGGCGGAATAAAGAATGTGGACATAGACAGGTAAAGTCTGGTTTGCGTTTGTATTTTGTTTGACCTTAGACTGTGCAGGCGGAGTGAAATAATAGAATAATCGAATAGCCACCTAATTATTGGCCTTGGACAGTGCACAGGAAACGGTGACTGTCCCTAACAAATAACCTTAGCTGAGATTTTGGTCCACCTTTGCGAAAGCTACGGCGGATCTGCGATTTTATTGTTATAAGGAGAAGCTATGACAATCCTTCGGCATATTGGCTTCCTGGCGGTAATGCTCCTTGCCGTAAACGCGTCGGCGGCGTCTGATGAAAAGCACACGTTTTGGAGCGAGCAGCGCAAAGGGGCTAACGGGGATGGTGGAAAGAAGCCTGAGGATTGGTTTCGGTCGGCTGGTGACTTGGGGCTGCAATTTATCAGGCTCTCTCCGGTGGCACTGGGCCTTTTATTCGTACCGGTCGGGTGATTGGGACGGGATGGACTACGAGCTGGGTGTCGAGAAGTTAGGCTGGAAGTACTGGGAAGCCCGCGAGCAGGGAAAAGGGCATGAACAGCTTATCCGGCGGCGCGATAATCCCCTTTGGGATGTGTTCAAAAAAGAATTTGCGGAAAAATAGGGTCGCGGGGGGCGTTAAGTTTATCACAGATTTGGGAAAAAAACTTCCAAAATTTATTTGACGCGTGTCCCTGGTCATACTATATTCTGTCTTTTCTGTGTTTTCAGTATTGATATGATTGATTTTGGAGGTTAAGCAATGGAGCAGAAAATCCAACTGAAAGAAAGTGATATTCCTCGACAATGGTATAATCTGGCGGCGGATTTGCCTACACCGCTGTTGCCGCCTCTTGGGCCTGACGGCAACCCTGTTTCGCCGGATATGCTTGCCCCGGTATTTCCGATGAATTTGATAGAGCAGGAAGTCAGTGCCGAGCGCTGGATAGACATCCCGGAAGATATTCTCAATATTTTGTACCGCTGGCGTCCTGCGCCTTTGAAGAGGGCTGTGTATCTCGAGAAGTATTTAGAGACCCCCGCCCGAATTTATTATAAAGACGAGAGCTACAGTCCGCCTGGAAGTCACAAGCCCAATACTGCGGTTGCACAGGCCTGGTACAACAAGGAATTCGGCATAAAGAAATTAACAACCGAAACCGGTGCCGGCCAATGGGGCAGCGCTCTTGCCTTTGCCTGTCAGTTACTCGGGCTTGAGTGCAAGGTCTTTATGGTAAGGATTAGTTTCGACCAGAAGCCTTTCCGTAAAATTATGATGCAGGTCTGGGGCGCCAATTGCGTTCCCAGCCCAAGCAATGAGACTAATGCCGGCAGAAAAGTGCTGGAAATGATGCCCGATACGCCGGGCAGCCTGGGCATAGCTATTAGTGAAGCCATTGAAGAAGCTGTAACCGATACGTCCGGTACGACCCGTTATTCGTTAGGCAGTGTGTTGAATCATGTCCTGCTGCATCAGACAATAATTGGTCTTGAGGCGAAGAAGCAGTTGGAGATGGCTGGGGAGAAACTGCCGGACATCATTATTGGTTGTGCCGGGGGTGGTAGTAATTTCGCAGGTTTGTCTTTCCCGTTTGTTGCTGATAAAATCAATGGTGCCGATATTAAAATCATTCCGGTTGAGCCGACGGCCTGCCCAACTATGACCCGTGCACCTTTTGCTTATGATTTTGGAGACACAGCTTGTACCACACCACTTTTGGCGATGTACACGCTTGGACACGCTTTTATACCGCCTCCAATTCACGCAGGAGGATTGCGGTATCATGGCATGGCACCGCTGGTTTGCCAGGCAATCGTGGAAGGTCTGTTGGAACCAAGGGCATACCATCAGCTGGATTCATATAAGGCGGCTATGACGTGGGCTAAAACGGAGGGTGCTATCGCTGCACCGGAAACCAGCCAGGCTATTGCCGCCGTTATTGAGGAAGCAAATACAGCAAAGGAAGAAGGCAAGGAAAAAGTCATTCTGTTTAACTACAGCGGCCACGGCCTGATGGACCTTATGGGCTATGATGCATATCTATCCGGAAAACTTGTTGATTACGAGCTTCCGGAAGAAGAGCTGCAAAAGTATCTCAAAGACCTTGAGAATCTGCCTAAGGCGGAAATGAGGAAAAGCGGCAAATGGTAGGTCTTTTATGGGGTTTATGGATATAAGGTTGTAGCAGGGATTTATAGAGAAATATGGTTTTTTGAAAGGAGATTGTTATGAAACAGAAAGTATTGTTGGCAGCCATTGTGTTTTTAGCGGCAGCTGCTCTGGTACAGGCCCAGGACGAGCTGCATGGGTCGGTCGAAGTAACTTACCTGAGTAAGTATGTCTGGCGCGGCTTCGAAATTTTCGGTAACCAGAGCGCGATTCAGCCGGCGGTTAACCTGGATTTGTTTGGCACAGGCTTTGGTATCAGCGTCATGGGCCACAGGGCCAATTCAAGCGGACACGAAGCCGGCGAGCGCTGGGACTACACATTGTTCTATAAGAACGCCCTTTTCGCCGACGAATCTTATGCCACACAGTATATGCTTGGATGGGTGTATTATAACTTCCCGGATATGAGCAGTCAGGCCTTCGACCTGCAGGAAATACAAGCAGTTCTTTCCTGGCCAGAAATTTTACCTGTAGAAGGCTTGGTCCCGACCTATGTTCTTGTCAAGCTGTGGCCGTCTGAGGGCGGTTCCACGGTCGGTGGAAATGCTTCAGGCTTTGCCCATATCTTCATGCTCGACTACGCCTTACCCATAGAGGGGCTTCTGCCTGACGTGCCCGAGCAGGTTTTGAGACTGCACTCGGAATTTATTTACAACGATGGCGTTGATCCCAGAGGAATAGGTGTGGACCATGACTGGTCAAATGCCGTCTTTGGCATCGCAACGGACTTCGAACTGGCCGAGAATGTAACTCTTACTCCGGGAGTGTATCACCAGGTAACAATGGACAAAAGCGTCAATTCTAATTCGGACGAGACCTGGGTTACCCTGGGCATGAAGTATGAATTTTAGTACTGCTGTTATTTTGATGTGGGTGAAAAAGGCCGGTTCTAAGCCGGCCTTTTTTGTGTGGTCTGACCAGCCGTGTACTGCTGGGTAGAACTGAAAAATCCTATACAAGCCCGACAGTGAAATGACAGCTTGGCTTCCAAGAAGTTAAAAAGCCAACGGTCGGATTCGAACCGACAACCACTGGTTTACAAAACCAAATTCGCCACTTCATTCTGGCCTAAAAATGCGATATTGGACTCATATCGCTGGTGATGGCTGTGACTGAAAGTATACAGGTGATAGAGGGTGGAGTCATTTTGGAGTCATAAGGTCACCCTCTACTCCACAGTTGTCTTTGTATATCGTTACGATCCATAATTCGGTTGTTTTGCACTGGTCCGATGTTCGCTTGACGAGCACATGCTGGGCCAAGTCCACAAATATCTCCGATGTCAACCGATTCTATTCTTCTGACAGAACATCCACTTCGGCATCTTCGGAGTGATGAGCAGTATGCGTAAACCAATTCTCCGGCAATGGCTTCTGGTCCCTGAGGTCGAAAATTAGTTTCTTGGGTTCGGGATCACCTTGCAGTTGAATATCAGCAAATTCGATTCGCCGCAGCAATCCTGTATCCGGATGTGCCCAAATTCTAATTACTCTCGGTCCTTTTAACCGACGATTTTGCCGGGTAGCGTGCAAATAAGCCCATGATGGCTCCTGATCCTGCTCGACGGACACAGTGCCAAGATATTTGATTTTATAACGTTCCCGTATTTGTTGCAAAGTATCACTGAAATCAAGTGTTAATAAACCGGCCAAGTCTTCTGGCACAGGTATTCTAAATGCCTGCGGGTTATTGCTTACCAGGACTGGACGTCTTGGACGAATCAGCCAATTTGTTTGTCCATCACTACCATTTATAACTGTTTGGCCGGATGGAGTATAACGGTATAGAACAAACTTGTCTCTGCCACGCAGATAAAGTGTGGCACCATCGAAGATGGCTCGTTCCTGGCGATTCCTCCTCTCAGCAGCAAACCTGCCGGAGCCCCGCTCTCGTCTACCTGTTTTCTGGTCCCTGACAATGATGGAGTAAGTACGGTCGCCTGCGTTTTCGATAGCTGCAATCATCTGGTCTATCGTTGCCATTGCCTTGTTTGAAGGTAGGGACATCAGTAAAACTGCGAGCGATACAATGATCATCGCGGCCGTACCCCACCTGATAGCAGGGCCGACATACCGATGCGGCTTCTGAGGACCTGTAGCTCTTTCACTGTCCTGTTTCTTTTTATCTGTTCTTATTGATTGCATGAGTTTATTAATACGGCTTTGCCTGGCGTCCTTGCTGTTTTCGGCAAGACCTATAAGCATGGCATGTACAAGCTGGACATCGGCTGCACGACAAAGCTGTTTGTTATCCAGTTGTTCCGAGGCTTCAGTTGCAGATTCATTGAATTCAGAGTCGCCAGACTCTGCATCTATCCACTGATTGCTGAGTCGATCAACAAGATTATTGTCAGATTCATTCGGCTCAGTTGTCATGTGTTTACCTCCATAACAACTTTTTTTCGTCTCAGGCAGTCAAGTAATTGTGCTCTTGCCCGTTGCAGTCGTTTTCTGACGGTTTCCAATGCGATTTTTGTGATGTCAGAAATTTTTGAAGCAGGCTGATCTTCAAAATATCGAAGCTGAATCATACGCTGATAACGATCGGGCAAAGCGTCAATACAATACCTTAATGCATCGATTTTTTGCTCCCATGTATCACCTGGTCTTTCATGGATATGTTCGATTAGCTGACTCAAATATTCCAGTGTATCACAACCCGTGATCATAATATCAGATTTGGCTTTGCGAAAATGTGCCATGATAAGCTTTGCGGCAATACCTCTGATCCAGGGCCCAAACGGGCATGACCGGTCATATTCATTAAGCTTTCGCCAGGCGACCAGCATCGTTTCCTGAAAGAGGTCTTCAACGACGACCTGATTACGCACAGCAGCACGCAGGTATGTAATCAGCATGGCCTCATTCTCCCGAACGAGAATCTCAAAGATCGCCTGAGCTTCATTTTGTTTTTTTCTGAACTGCATATATTGATTCCTAATTACTATTGTCATGAATTGCTGATGACAGGACAAAAAAACGTGATTTTTTTAATTTTGTATTCTTTTATATTTTTTTGTCCTGTCAACTTCCATTTCAGACAACAACATATAGAAATCGCATGATTACTCTAACAAAAAGGACAAGAATATGCAAAGAAGACCAACTTGTTGTATCAATCTGCTTGGTACTTTATGGCCACCTTCTCTCTCTTTCCTAAGTCTTGGATAAAAAAATTGTTTTGGAAAATCTCAGTCAACTAAATAAGGAGATACATATCATGAAATGGTCAAGAATTACCAGTTTGTATATTGTTTGCCTCATCTTGTTGTGCAACTCCCTTGTTTCTAATGGGCAAGGCAAGCCTCCCAAAGATGGCGATTTTGGCTTTATAGAACGCCAGATCGGTCTGATTCTGAATACACCCAAAGCCTATGAAGGTTATACCCTGTTTGCTCCTAAACACTACACCCGCACCTACCTTATGGACAACCAGGGACGGATCATCAATACATGGGACAGTCCCTATGAGCCCGGTCAGTCCGTGCATCTTCTGCCCAATGGTCATCTTTTGCACAGCAGCTTCATGAAAGGCTCCGGTGGGATCGGCGGGGGTGAAGGCGGACGTTTGGAGGAATATGACTGGGAGGGGAATCTCGTTTGGGAATTTGATTACTACACCAAAGACTATGCCACGCATCACGATATTGAACCCCTTCCCAACGGCAATATACTGGCTCTGGCCGTGGAGAGAAAATCTCTTCAAGAATGCCTGGCTGTCGGCTTTACCGAACAAGCCTTGCGCGATAAAGAACTCCTGCCCGACTATATTATTGAGATTGAACCCATTTATCCGAATGGCGGCAAGATTGTGTGGGAGTGGCATGTATGGGATCACCTGGTCCAGGACAATGACCCGACCAAACCTAATTATGGCAATCCGGCCGATTACCCCGAGCGCATTTCCGTAGAGTGCAATGGGAACAGAGCCCCGGCTTTCTGGAATCACATGAATTCCATCGACTACAATCCACAACTTGATCAGATTATGCTCAGTGTACGCGGCTGCAGCGAGCTTTGGGTCATTGATCACGGCACCACTACCGAGGAAGCGGCCGGCAGCACTGGAGGGATTTATGGCAAGGGTGGGGATCTTCTCTATCGCTGGGGTAATCCCGCTGCCTACAATCGCGGTGATACCTCGGAGCAAAAGTTGTTCCAGCAACACGATTGCCAATGGATCGAACCCAATTGTCCGGGTGAGGGCAATGTCCTTATCTTCAACAACGGACTTCGACGATTACCCGAAGGCTACACCGACTGGCGAGATTTACCCCCATATGAGGTTGGCCTGGATTGGGGATATTCTTCGGTGGATGAGATTATTCCCCTCATAGATGTCAACGGAACTTATGTGCTTGAATCCGATCGGGCCTATGATCCACATGAGCTTCTGTGGACCTATGTAGCGCCTACACCCACTGATTTGTTTGCTGAGGCCGTCTCAGGCTGTCAGCGTTTGCCCAATGGCAATACCCTGATATGCGACGGCACCAGCGGCGTGCTCTTTGAAGTTACCTTGGAAGGGGAAAAGGTTTGGGAATACGTCTGTCCCGTCACCGGCGATGGTCCCATCAACCAGGGAGACCCCATTCCCTTGGATCACCGCGCCCATGCTATGAATGCGATCTTCAAAGTGCATCGTTACGATCCGAACTATCCAGGACTGGTGGACAAGGATCTTACTCCAAAGGTAGTGCTTCCTTCGAATTGATTGTTAATCATTTAGATTACACGTGAGGTAAATAGCAATGACGGCGCTAAGTAAAATGGGATGGGCTTTAGCCCAAGCGTTTCAAAAATCACAACGGTTTCGTAAGTGTGTCCTCTGGGTGCTGTGTTGTTTGAACGTGGCCCATGCCCATGAAGCCCTTCAGGGTCCAACTGAGGTACATTACTGGGACGCAGCCAGGGCCTATAACGGTTACACGCTCTTCGGAGCCAAGGGAGGAACGTATTTGATCGATATGGAAGGGTGCTTAGTACGAAGTTGGTCTAAAGTGCGCACTAATCCCCGGTTTTTGGAAAACGGAAATATCCTGGATTCGTCCACAGACGATCCCAGTCGGGGCAGCGGCTTTGTGGAAGTGGATTGGGATGATAATGTAGTATGGCGTTATACCGAGACCCGCTCCGACTATGCTCCCCATCACGATTTCATACGAATCTTCAATAAAAAGCTCGGCTCCTACACCACACTATATATTGCCAACAAGTCCATCACCCATGAGCAGGCCATCGCTGCGGGCTGCGACCCATCTCGTAATTACAAAGATGCCCAGATGGATGCCATTGTCGAGGTGGATATGGATGGCGATATCGTGTGGGAGTGGTGGTTTTTTGACCATGTAGTTCAAGATATTGACCCGACCAGGAACAACTATGTAGGCGAAGGCAAAACCATTGCCGATTATCCGGGACGCATTAACACCAATCTGCCCGGCCGACCGTTGAAACGCGATTGGCTCCATTGCAACTCGCTGGATTACCATCCGGAACTGGGGCATATCGTGACCAATTCCGTACAGGGCGAGTTTTATGTGATCGATCATGACGGTACGTTTGTGGCCGGCGATCCACAGGCCAGTATTAGCCTGGCGGCCAGTGAGGCAGGAGACTTTCTGTATCGTTTTGGAGATCCGGCCCGGTACGAACAGGGCGATCCTCCGTCAATCCTGGAAGACTGGACTAAGTGTACCAGCGGCCACAAACAGATTGGTGGGGCTCATGATGTGCAATGGATCGATGCGGGCCTGTCTGGGGCCGGACACTTCTTGATCTTCAACAACGGCCAGTACCTGTTCGAACGTACGAACCAGTCCTATGTATTCGAGATCAATGGGTTCCTGGATGTAAATGGACGTGATATAGGTGGCTATGTGAATCCACCAGACGCAGGATACACCAAAGTAGAGTTCCATCACGATACGCACAAACCCGACAAGCTGATGTCTAACCAAATCGTGTGGGAATACCACTCCAAGAGCAACCAGGGATTCTTTAGCCATATTGGATCGGGCGCTCAGCGTCTGCCAAACGGTAATACCCTGATCTGCTCGGACACTGAGGGACATTTCTTTGAAGTGACCTCTGAGGGGGAACTTGTTTGGGAGTACATCAACCCAATGACTCGGGAGTACGGTGCAGTGACGGTCATGCCAGACAGTCTGCCCATGACCAATTCGGTATTTAGGTCCTACCGGTACGGTGCGGACCATCCGGCTCTGGTCGGCAGGGACCTCACGCCAGGGGATACAATTACAGGCAAGACTCCTTCTTATCACAGCCCGCATCTCGAATCCACCGCCAAAGTCACTATCAATCCGGTAAAACCCGAAGACCTTTCGATGCCTGTTCGGGCAGTGGATCAACGTGACTTTTCGGGGATATCGGATATGCTTGCTGTTCACTATGCTTTGTTCCTTGGTGACCCAGATGCGTTTGAAGATATGCCGGGAAGCCTGAGTGGGTCTGGACTACCCGATACTGGTCAGGTAGCTGGCTATACGGATACCTTTGGTGAAGACTCCGACTACACGATTAATCCACCATCCTATACAGACAATAGTGATGGCACTATCACGGATAATATAACTGGATTAATGTGGCAGAAAATAGACGGAGGTTCCATGGCCTGGGAGGATGCGGTTTCCTATGCCGACCTTCTAAGCCTGGCCGGGCATGAGGACTGGCGACTCCCAACAAGTGATGAACTCTTCAGAATCCTTGATCACGGCCAACATAATCCCGCTATAAACACAGCTTATTTTCCACAGTCTGGGGCGCAGTATTGGTGGACTTGCGAAACCAGGGCTGATGATAAGAGTCGCGTATGGGTAGTCAATGAAGGGGGGGGCATTGGAGCACACCGTATAAGTGAATCTGCAGAAGCCGGTGGAGATAAGCGCATCCACATACTCTGTGTGAGAGGACAAATCACTCAGCCGACACTGCGCTGGATGGATAACAACGACGGTACCATCACAGATCTTCTTACGGACCTAATCTGGCAGCAAACCGGCCCTATGGAGAAGATGACTTGGGAACAAGCCTTAGTCCATGCAGAGGATCTAGCCCTGGCCGGTCAAGAAAATTGGCGTTTGCCGAACATTAAGGAGTTGCGTACTCTCACCGACATTACCTTAACTAATCCGGCCGTCGATCCTACAGTATTCCCAGATTCACGTAGCGACGATTACTGGTCCTCGACTACCCTGGCAGGTCACCCCGACAGGGCCTGGACTGCGAATTTTCGCTTCGGTATTGTCAGCTATCAACCCAAGACAGCCGACTTGCTGATCCGCTGTGTACGTGGCCCTGTAGCTATCCTACCGGATGTCAATATGCCAGTGATGCAGCACATCCAGGGCGGGACCTTTGCCATGGGTGACCACCATGACCTCGGCGGCGCCGAGCATCGTAATGATGAGGTTCCCGTTCACCTCGTGACTCTGGACAACTTCTATATCGGGGTCTATGAAATTACGAATCAAGAGTACTGTGACTTTCTAAACGATGCCCTGCTGGAGGAACAAATCGCGGTTGACGCAGGATATGTGACCTATACCCGCACAGGCGAACTGCTTTGTGATACCTACCAGAGCGATGGCTATAGCTGTATTCAATATGACGAAGATGCTTTCAGTGTGAGTGCGGATAAAAAGAATCATCCGGTTGTCTGTATACGTTGGTTTGGCGCCATTTACTACTGCAACTGGCTGAGCCAACAATGTTGTTTGTCACCATGCTATGACCTGAATACCAAGACCTGTGACTTCTTCCAGAACGGCTATCGCCTGCCTACCGAGGCCGAATGGGAGTATGCCGGTCGTGGCGGACTGTACGATCCGTACGCCATTTATCCGTGGGGCGACGACCCGGATAATGCCAGGGCCAATTGGCCGAATTCCGGTGACCCCTACGAGGCTGGTTCTATGCCCTACACCACGCCTGTTGGTTTCTATGATGGGCATGAACACTCCAAAACTGATTTCAACTGGCCCGGCTCAGCAGATACCTATCAAACGAGGGACGGCTCCAATGGCTACGGTCTGTATGACATGGCCGGCAACGTATGGGAATGGACTAACGACTGGTACCACAGTGATTATTACAGCGTCAGCCCACGTTATAATCCTCCGGGGCCGACCACCGGGAAACCAATGCCGGACGGGAAGATATACCACGTTCTGCGCAGCGGCAACTGGTATAACGGTCCACAGGGCCACAGCCGTGTATCAAACCGTAACCCCGCGCATTTTCGTGGCCCGCAGGATCCCTATCACCCCTGGTATCATATTGGTTTTCGTATTGCCAGAGGCAGTTCATCTGTTTCCGGGCTGACCCCAGAAACAGTCACGCAACCAGGTGCCCAGGCCACAATCATAGCTGACGGATTTGACTTTGCCGAAGGACCGGCTGCCAATGGCGTTGGCGGGCTATTCTTTAGTGACCTGCAGGCCGGCAGAATCTACAAACTCAATAACAAGGGGGAACCATCTATTTTCCTGCAGAACTCAGGTGGCGCCAACGGCTTGTTCTTTGACACATCCGGTAGTCTCATAGCCTGTCAAGGTGACTTGGGACGTGTTGTTTCGATATCTGAGCAGCGAGACGTTACTGTCCTCGCCGACACCTATCAAGGTAAGCGTTTTAATAAGCCTAATGATCTCTGGATCGATTCACATGGCGGTATCTATTTCAGTGATCCGGCTTACGGCACAAAGCCAATTCAAGACGGCGAACATGTCTACTACATCAGCGCCGATCGAGCCAGCGTCACTCGCGTCATAAATGACATGGTGCGGCCGAACGGGTTGATAGGTGTCCCCAACGGCCAAATCCTGTACATTGCAGATCATGGAGCCGGCAAGGTCTATGTTTATGATATTAAAAGCCCTGGAATCTTATTCAACAAGCGATTGTTCGTGTCCAATACCTGTGACGGGATGACTATCGACAGATTTGGTAATGTCTACATCACCAACGAGAGCTCTGTGCTGGTTTACAGCCCTGCTGGTGAATTGATCGAACAGATACAAGCCGAAGGACAGGTCACTAATGTTTGCTTTGGTGGCTTAGGCGCTAGCACACTATATATCACCAGTACCCATACATTGTTTTCGGTTGATATGCAGGTCAGTGGATTCGTGCCGATCAGTGGTCCTTGAGGCTGATGATACATCCAAAAGAATAGGTAATCTTGTTCGACGCTGAATGTGTCAGAAAGGGGACAAAATGAATCGCCGTGACTTTCTAAAGAAACTAAGTGTTGGAACGACGGCATTTGCCGTGGCTGGAGCTACTCCTTCCCTTTTTGCCGATAACGGGCCGACAGATATCTTTGATGGAACGATAGTTCTGGGCCGCCCCACTGACTGCTGTATCACCATAAATGTACTCTCGAATGATCCGCTTCAGGCTTACTTTGAGTACGGTAAACAATTGAGCGTGTATACTGACCGGACGCCTACTTCTATTATTGAGGCAGGGGTGCCTTTTGAAGATGTTATCGCGTATCTGCAGCCCAATACGCGGTATTACTATCGAATGCGTTTTCGCGGGCCCGGTGGGGACGAGTTCAAGGAAGGACAGGAGTATACCCTCCATACCCAGAGGGCGCTGGGCAGTATATTTACCTTTGGTGTCCAGGGCGATTCGCACCCCGAACGCTACAAAAAGTCGTTCGATCCCGAGCTGTATACTCGTACCCTGCTCACCGCTGCATCCGACCTGTCCGATTTCTACATATTAATGGGCGACGATTTCAGTGTTGATAAGATCAAGCCCGACACCATAAACGCCAATTTGGTCGCGGAACGTTATACACTTCAGCGCCCGTACTTGGACTTGATTGCCAATTCCTCGCCGCTTTTGCTGGTCAACGGCAATCACGAACAGGCAGCCGGTTATCTACTGGACGGCACACCGAACAATGTCGCCGTTTGGGCTCAAAATGCCCGCAACCTGTACTATCCTCAGCCAGCACACGACTGTTTCTACAGCGGCAACCCGGAATCCGTAGAATTCATCGGCTTGCTCAGAAACTATTACGCCTGGACGTGGGGTGATGCACTGTTTGTCGTCATTGATCCTTACTGGCCTTCGCCCGTTCCCGTAGATAATGTATTGGGTGGAGGCGACAAGATAAATGACAAGTGGCTGATAACCCACGGCGAAGCCCAGTACCAGTGGCTCAAACAGATCCTCGAACAAAGCTCTGCCAAGTGGAAATTCGTCTTTGCCCATCACGTCAACGGTACCGGCCGTTGCGGCGTCGAAGTAGCAGACCTTTACGAATGGGGTGGCAATAACAAACAAGGAGTATGGGAATTTGATACAAAGCGTCCAGGGTGGGACATGCCAATACACCAGTTGATGGTTCAAAATAGAGTTACTATTTTCTTTCAAGGACACGACCATATTTTTGTAAGACAGCAACTCGACGGTGTAATCTACCAGACACTACCCTATCCCGCCGACCCAACATATGGCCTCCACAATGCGGATCGTTTTACATCCGGCGACAAGTTACCCTGCGGGGGGTATCTGAGAGTCAGCGTTTGCGAATCTTCGGTACTCGTCGATTACATCCGGACTTTTCTTCCTATGGACGAGACGACCGAACAGGTAAATGGGCAGGTTGCTTACACCTATACTGTGACCACACCGCAAAGGTAGGGGGTAAGGATGATCAAAGAACCTGTTTAATATATTCGAGGAGATTTTAATGATAACTCAAAGGACTCTGCAACAATGGATCGTCCCCACTATCATATTCCTGTGCTTAAGCATAATAGGAGAAGGTGCAGACCCTCCTTCGGCAGGATTGCCTGACTTAAAGCCATTACGCCAAGGGGTTATCCTTGGACGGCCTACCGATACTTCGATTGAAGCTCACATCATGGCCGATACTGATATGGACTGCTTTCTCGAGTATGGGACAGATCCCAATGAGTTTTCACACCAAACCGAAGCCCTTTCGATGCTCGCGGGCGACGCAAATACGGTCCTCCTGGAGGTTCTCGATCCCAATACCCAGTATGTCTATCGTTTGTGGCAATGCCCCATGGATTCGAATGACTTTCAGTCGAGCAATCATTATACCTTCCATACACAGCGTGGTGTAGGAACCCCATTTACCTTTGTTGTTCAGGCTGATTCCCATCTGGATGAGCAGTCAGTTCCCGAACTCTATGAGACAACTCTGGCCAATGAGCTTAATGATATGCCCGATTTCGTTATCGATCTGGGTGACACCTTTATGTCGGACAAAATCCGCCCCGAGACCTATGAAGCCGTCGAACAACGTTATCTCCTGCAGCGGTCCTTTTTCAGTCTGCTATGCCACTCAGCTCCTCTTTTTCTGGTCCTGGGCAATCACGATGGTGAGGCCGGATGGGAACTCGATGGTACGGCCGACAATCTCGCCCTATGGTCAACATTGTTCAGAAAGTACTACTTTCCTAATCCCCAGCCAAATGGATTCTACACCGGCTCGGAAACCGAGGAAGATTTTGTCGGCTTATGTCAGAACTACTATGCCTGGCAATGGGGTGACGCTCTCTTTGTAGTATTAGATCCCTATAGGTACACCCAGCACAAGGGTGGCAGCAAATCAGATGGCTGGGATTGGACGCTGGGGGAGAAACAATACCATTGGTTCAGGCAAACCATTTCGAATAGCAACGCGACCTTTAAGTTCGTTTTCTGCCATCAACTTATTGGCGGCGATGCACAGGGACGTGGTGGTGTCGAATGGGTCCCTTATTATGAAATGGGAGGCCATAATATCGACGGCACCTGGGGCTTTGATCAACGGCGACCTGGATGGGACAAGCCAATTCATCTACTGATGGTTGAAAACAATGTAACCATCTTCTTCCATGGCCACGACCATTTCTTCGCAAAACAAGAACTTGACGGTATCACCTATCAACTCGTCCCTCAACCGAGTCACCGGAACTACAAGAAAGCTAGTCAGGCCCAAGAATATGGCTACCTAAGCGGCGAGATCCTGCTAAACTCAGGTCACTTACGTGTGACTGTCTGTTCATCGGAGGTAATCGTGGAGTACGTGCGCACATACCTACAGGAAACTGAAAACGCTGAGCGGATCAACGGCCAAGTATCCCACACCTATCACATTGAACACCACTCTGACACTCATTCATCAAAATAACCTTTGTCAGAAAATTCTTCGGACAAGGATTCTTGGTACTGTCGGGAGCAACCTTACTGGGGGACTCCAGCAAGGAAAACACCGAAATGTGATGCTAAGGTCGACACAGATCCACTAGCCTTTATGCTTTACACAGATACCCCCAAAATGGACTCCTTTTCGTGAGTTGACAACTACAACCATTATACTACTCGATAACCAGTTATCTGCCAATTCAATAAAAATGCCCATTTCATAAATCCTGTATAGTGCGGGTCAAGTGTCGATTAGCATGCGGCCCAAAAGGGCTGGATCACTGGTTATTATGAACAGTGTTCCCGTTCTTGCGGAAAAGCCGTTGGCATCACCACTATGTGGAGACAAACTGGAGTTTGAAGAAGAAGGGGCAAAAGAAAAGATTGCTGTAAGCCATTGTTTTATAAGTACTTACAAAAAGCCAACGGTCGGATTCGAACCGACAACCACTGGTTTACAAAACCAGAGCTCTACCGTTGAGCTACGTTGGCAATATTTTTTATTTCGTCATATTTTGCAATACTTTACAGTAAAAACACGTTAATTGCAAGAAAATCACGAGCCAATAACAACAAGGCCTTTTCTTTTAGAGAAACGGCCTTGTTGTTTAGTGCCCTCAGCGCTGCGTGCCCTTTGTGTACGTCTCGTTTATATGATCTCTTGCATTATTTTACAAGTTGAGATTTATAAATTTAGTCAGGCCGCAGCCGCACGATGGCTCCCCACGCCCAGATATCGTCGGTCACTTTGAGCATCAGATGATTGGTGCCTTCTTTCAGTGTTATGGCGACCGTGTCCGGTTCCTCCGCAATCCCTCGGCTGATATTAATTGAATGGACAAGCTTTCCATTAAGCCAGGCCTTGACCCCGTCATCAGAATAAATCTCAAGGTGAGCCGGTTTCTCCGCGTCAGAGACAATTTCAGTGCGTAGATAGGCAGCCATTTGATCACCTTCATACATGACCTTATCCAAATTGAGATACGCGGGGTGTTTGCCCAGCATTTCTATAGGCATCGGCCGCCACGGGACGTCCGTACCAGGCAATTCCGGGCCAAACGGGATGTCAAACAGTTCCATACCTTTCTTGCCTCGCTGTAGATATGGGCCGGCTACCTCCCAGTCGGCCAGATAACCTTCGGCTCTGGCGGTTGCAGTTTCCTGAGCTGTTGGCTTTTCGAGCTTCTTGACACCACCAAACTGTGACTTCGTGTCATGTACATACCATTTGCCGTCCTTATAGACGATCGGTTGCATGAATTCACAAATCATCGAGCCTTTTCTACTCAGGTAGATTGGATGGACATATCCATTGCCGGGATTCTGGGGCCATTCCGGCGTACTCAGGAAATCGAGAACATCTGCCCAATATTTTGCGTTTTCAACCCACTTTTGGATCATGTCGGGCGCTTGTATTGTGTATTTTGACTTTGCATAAAGGTCATTATCTTTATGTACAGCACTCCCGAGACAAGTTAACAAGGCTTCCAGAGGTGTACTTTGATCTTCGAACTTTATGCCTGCTCGAATTTTGTCCATTCCTTGTTTGAATATCTCGGCGTTTTGTTTATCTCGTCTATTTCGCAAGCCGTGATACTTATCGGGAATATCGGCAAGGTTTGTACCGTCTTCGTCCGGCCAGAGAAAGGTAATATTACACCATCCATCGGCATATTTTCCAGTATAATTCCTTATTGTTACGGCTACCCTTCCATCTACGGTGTCTGTCGCAAGAACTTCTCGATTCGAGTCAACGAGTATTGCCGACTCAGGCAGAATGAAGCGAAAGTAGTTCAGGCAATTCGGTGAGCCGTACACTGTTCTGAAATACCACAGAGGTCCATCTTTTTCATAAGCTGGGATTCCACCGGGAATTAGTGGTATATCTTCAAGGTCGGCCACGCCGATAAATTTGAAATGCTTCCCCGGCTGAACTTCCTCCGAGAAGTGGATGCTATAGGATGCGGAGCTTTCATCCAGGAGCTTTACGTCAAGGCGGCAGAGGTTGCCTTTCATGTCGTAAACTGTGAAGTCCTCGAAAATCGCCATCTGAGGAATCGTCAGCACATTCGTTGCCTCCGATCCAAAGTTTGGAACCTCGAAATAAAGAGCGCCATTTATTTCTTCCTTGTCCGCCTTGCCCACGAGGATAAAGACCGAGTCGATCTTCAAATCGCTCTGCTCTTTCTCGGCCTCAATCAGCTTATACAGCTTCAAAGCGTCATCGACCATTGGATTATTAACGGTGACCGTTGTCTTTTCATTCGCAACGAGTACGGCCTTGCGGCCGGCATCGATGGCTACGCTTTGGGTTGCCGTTTCGGCTATTACCTTTCCTTTTTGAACACTGACTTCTGTTTTTTGTGCAAGAACAATTGTCTGGGCTGCCAATAGAATGACCGCGCAAAATTTAGTTAAATTCGCTTTCATTTAATATCTCCTTGTCCCGTCCGGCGAAGCGGACGGGTGGTTTGCTTTGTCTATTCGACGGTTACGGTAAATTCTGTTCCCAGCGCCTCCACCCGGCCGTGTGGGGTGCTGACGAAAAATGGCGGATGCGGACTTTCTAAAGCAGCAGCCAACCTGCCGTGCTCAAGATGAAACTGCGTTCCGCCGTTATACAACTTCAAAACCAGCATGCTGTTCTGATTCAATTCAAGCGTGGATTTATCCTCCAGCTCCAGGACAAAAGCCGACTTGGCTGTTGAGTGGAATGTATCACCAACATATATACCGGAGCCAGGCATCAGTGGATACCAGAGGTCTGAGTTCTGGTGTTTTACAATGACTGTGCCATTAAGCCGGGCAACTTTCATCGGCACCTTTGCTGCCGTTGGGACTGCGATTTGCTTGTCAGCGTTCAGTCTGGCCAAGCCAAATCCTGCTAAAAGGCCTACTGCCAAAAAGATACTGGCAGCAACCGCCATTTGTTTGCTAAACAGGACTGCCGGGGCTGAAACAATCCGAGTCGCCGGCAGTTTAGACAGGATAGAATCCGAGGCCTGTTCGATAGTGGTTGCCGAAGATAATGCGCTCTTTATCACGTCCTCAAATCTGCCGAGGTGCTCAAACTTTTTATGGCAGGATGCACATTGCAGGCTATGGTTCTTCAACTGATCAAGTTCTGTATCTTCTATATCGCCGTTTAAATATTTTTCGATAAGCTCATTGTATTTATCACAGCTCATAATTATTTGACCTCCTCAAAAAGTGAAACAAGGTCCTTACGTAATATTTGATATGCCCGGTGCAGCCAAACTCTAACTGTTCCGTGGCGTTTACCTAATTGTTTTGCGATCTGCACCGCAGAAAGTCCTGCAACAAACCGCATAATTATTACTTTGTGGAATTTCTCGGGTAGTCTGCTTACGGTCTGTCTGACGAAGCAAATTTGTTCGTCAGTTAAGCCCGGGTTACTATTGCATACAACAAGCTGTGCTGATGCATCAACATCGTAAGTAGTATAGCTCGAAGCGATTCTTCTATGAGCATTTTTGCGTATATGATTAACGCACTGCTGAGCTGTTATTTTGCTGAGCCAGCCTGCAAAACGTGACGGATTTCGGAGCCTGTGTAATTGTGAATACGCCTTGAGGAAGCTTTCCTGGGCAATGTCTTCCGCATCGGTGGCATTATCAATCCTGCTTAGTGCAAATGCTATAACCATATCCCAATATCGCTCTACAATAATACCGAAGGATGAAATATCACCCTGCAAGGTAGCTTCGACGAGCTTTTCGTCGTCGGCAGCTATGTTAGATTTATCCGGCACTGAATATCTCCTGTGGAAATTGCTTTATCAGTTCTGTAATTCTGTAATATAGAACGTTGGTGTGATCAAAGCGCTACAGAAAAATTTTTTGTAGTGGGCTGTTTTTCAATAATGAGAAGCTATGGATGCAATTTATATTTTCTCATTTAATTTGGTCATATTTTTTGCGACTTCAAGGACTTTTTTGCGAAGGGTCTTTGGCGCGAGCACCTGGACCTGGTCGCCGTAGCCGAGTATCCACCAGGTGATTTCCCCGAGGCCGTCCACACGAAATTCTACGGTGGCTGAGCCGTCACTGTTGCGAACAACTTTTTGGGTGCTGTGCCATTGTACCTCGGCGACATTATTGGCTACTTTGGGCAGGAACAGCAGCTTGATATTGTAGATTCTGCCTTCCGGTATCATCGACCAGGCCCTGCCGAGATAATCGTACACATCGAACTTTTCGCCGTCCACAAAGCACCTCTGGGTAGTTGTTAGCTCCCTGATGCGGTTAAGCTTGAAAGTGCGAACGCTCTTGTGCAGGCTGGAGCGGCCCAGGACATACCACGCCCTTTTGTTATAGAGCAAATGATAGGGACTCAGCTCAACGTCAATAATTGTTCCCTCGAAAAGGGAATGGTAACGGATGTTCACTTTGCGTTTCTTTACGATAGCTTGCTGTAACTGTGCGAAGGTTTTGTCAAGGCCGGCGGAATGCGTGACAGGTGCCTGGGCGCAGGGCCTGGTTGAGATATTTTGTAACGCTGTATTGCAATATTGCCTGATCTTGGCCGGCAGATTGTTCTCGATTTTCAGAGCCGCCCAAAGAACTGAGTTTTTGAACGGCGTTTGTATCTGGTCCCTTGTCTTGTGGGCCAGCAGGAGAAGGCCCAGTGCCTCCTGCAGGCTCAAATCTACCGGTGGAAGAAAAAACTCTGGCTCTATGGTATAGCCGCTGGTCTTGGCGTCGTAGTGAAATGGCACGCCGATAGCCTGAAGCTCTTTCAAATCGCGAAAGATTGTCCGCCGACTCGTTCCGAACATTTTCGACAAATCTCTGACGGCATAGCTTTTTCCCGCCTGCAATGTTGTTAAAATCTGCATGACTCTGCTGATTCTGCTGCGTTTCATAGTTTACCCCCTTAAATTAGTCCCGCCCTTCCAGTGATTTCCTATTGATACTGAGCCAAAGCCCCTAAACACCATAGCAGATGTCTTGTGCCCTGATAAATCGCGGGATGGGACCTGCTTCGGCTGTCAATTATCATTCTTATTATACGCCGGTACAGCCGCGAGGTCAAAATATTGCCTGGACACTTCAGAAAATTTTGACGGGGTTGACAACAATTTCAGCGGCTGCTATAATCAATAAATGGTCGAAGTTCTGTTTTGTGCCGACTGCACTGGCGTAACCGCACCTGTGCCTGCGTTAAAGACAGGTTCAGGCAAGTGCGAGCGAATAGTTCTTTGCCTGCATTCCCGTGTTTTCTTGCGAAAGCAAGAACGGGGGTTGCGCAAACACAGGTGATTTCAAAGAGGAAGAAAAGATGAAAGGTGTTTCTTTTTTTGTGTCCCCGCTTTCGCGGGGACGGGTTTACCCCTGCGGAAGCAGGGACAAGGTGAATCTCGTGCTGCGTAGCGACCTGCTTCGTAGAGTAGTATTGGCTGTTGTTTTGTTTGTTTTTGTTTTCCTGCCCTGCGGCTGCAGGTCTTACGAACAGCCGGGTGAGACAGCCGCTGAAGGACGTAGAAGGCATCAACGTGCTCTGCGGATTAATCAACAGCAAATGATGGCAGATTTAGACACGCTTATGCTTCTTGATAAGCCCAGCAAGCTCACCGACAAAAGGATACCCTGACAATTGACTATTGTCTATTTACTATTTATTATTGATTTCGATTTCTAATTTTTTGCAGCGATAGTCAATAGTCAATATTTAATAGGAAATTGAAAGTGGAAATGCTCGTCGATTATTTTCGCAGGGTGGCCAATAATAATGATTGGTGGAACGTTGGCATTGAGTTAATAAGTATTGGCCTGGTGGTTTACTGGATTGTGGACTTCCTCGAAGGCACTCGCGGAGAAAGATTATTCCGAGGCGTGATACTTATTCTTGTTATCGGGGTGCTCATCTCAAATTTGCTCGTCCGGCAGTTTGACTTCCCTCGGCTTCGATACCTTTACAAGGGCTTTTTGATTGGCGTTTTGATTATCGCCGTTGCCGCATTTCAGCCGGAGATTCGAAGAGTGCTTATACGTCTTGGCCAGCCGCGATTCTGGGCAGGCTCGTTACATCAGCTAACAAGGACCGTGGAAGAATTAATTACCGCTGTAACCGAGCTTTCCGCCGCTCGAGTCGGAGCCATTATTGTTATAGAACAGCGGGTGGCGTTGGGCGAATTTATAGAAACCGGAGTTCGCATCGATGCCAAGGTAACGGCAGACCTGCTCAGGACCATATTCCATCCCGGCACAGCCCTTCACGATATGGCTGTTATAATACGAGGCGACAGAGTGGTTGCCGCCGGTGTGCAGCTGCCTTTAGCTGAGGCCGGCAGTATCGGGGGCGTTGAACTCGGTTCCCGTCACCGTGCAGCTATAGGCATAACGACGGGATCGGATGCTACCTGTTTGGTCGTAAGCGAGGAAACCGGCGTCGTTTCATTTGCTAAAGATGGAAGGATTACGCGAAATATTGACGAATCAGCGTTAAGAAAGCATCTTACAAGTGTGATCTCGTGAGTTGAATCGCACCGGATACGCGATACGAAATATGATGTTAAAAAAGATCAAATTCGGCAAGATAGCAATCGTGATATTTCTGACTGTCCTGATCTGGGTCTGGGCGGACCTGGCGCTGGACGAAAAATTACCTGTCCCCAAGGCCACGATAAATGTAGCCTACAGCCCCAATCTCTTGGTCAGCTTCAACGGCAAACCAAAGGCTTCGATTGACAATATTGAGTTCAAAGGTCCGGCCTCCAAAATCACCAAGGTAAGACAAAGATTGAATGACGGCTCACTTGTTCCTGATTTCTCTTTGAGCCCTGAGCGAGAAGGGATGACTACTGCCGGCCAGCACAAACTAAACGTTCTGGATTTTGTTAAAAGGAGCGACAAGATAAAAGAATTTGGCGGCCTTACGGTTGAAGACTGCGAGCCGGAGATAATTGACGTCAATGTCGTTGAGCTTGTAGAAAAATCGTTGGATATCGAATGTTTTAATGAAAACGGAGCCCCTTTGGAGGTTGAGAGCATTGAGCCGCCGAAAATAGTTATGTCTGTGCCTGCTGATAGCAGGCTCACAGCGCAAGTTCAGTTGACGCCCAGGGAAATCGAGCAGGCAAGGATCTCTGCCGCTTTAAAAACGCCGTATGTTGTATTAGCACCAGGCCAGACAAGGCCTGCCCCCAAGCCCGTGAGAATCAAGATGCCTCCCGAAGCGTACTCGTTAAGCGAGCACACTATAACAGAAGCCAAGCTTGGATTCACACTAAGTGTGAACCTCGTGGGCGAATACAAACCGGACGTAATCAATTATAACGAAGTAGTCAGACCCTTTACTATATTAGCTACTCTGGAAGCCAAACAGGCTTATGAGAGCCAACCGTTCCAGATGACCCTGTATATTCTTGACGATGACGCAAAAAAGGGACCGGAGGAGGAGCAACCAAGAAAGGTGGTTTACAATTTTCCTGAAGAGTTCGTCCGCAGAGATGAAATCAGGTTAAAAAATCCGCAGCAGACGGCAGTAGCGAAATTTAAGTTGGTACCTCTAACTTCTGCTAAGGCTCCGCCGTCCGGGCCCGATTGAAAAAGGCTATCAGGGCTTCGATTGTCATCCACAACGCTAATGCAAAAATCACACCGCCGATTATAACGAGAAGCCAGTTGGCCTTGTTGATAAAATCTATTTCGTTTTTAACCATAGCCCAGTTTGTAATCACTAACATAATCAGACACGGCACCGCGGTAACAATAAACTTCAGTCCGCCCTTGCGTTTTAGATAAAGTGTAACCAACAGCAAGGCCAGGGCAGCTAAGAGCTGGTTTGCGCTTCCAAATAAAGGCCAAAGCACCATTGCACCTTTGCCGTCTGCTCCCGTGGCGAATGCCAGCCCCGCCGCCGTGAGCACAGCGAAACTGGTCGCCACCCATCTGTTGGCCAAAAACGGAATTCGCAGGTCAGTTGCCAGCTCACTTATCACGTAGCGCTGGATTCGCGTCGAGGTATCGAGGGTCGTGCCGGCGAAAGATGCGATGAATACACCCATAAGTGTAATTCCAATCGCCTCAGGTATCGCGAGTTTACTCATCATATTGGCTGCACCAATAACTACCGGCGCTATTTTGTCGGACAATCCCTTGTCTCCTATCCAGGCGCTGTACTGATGCTGCCAGGCAGCCTGGCCGGTCAAAGTTGTGCCGTTATTGAGTTTCAGAGCCATTCCAATACCAGCTGCAACACAGATAAGAATCAGCACCGCCAAGAAGCTTTCGAGTAGCATTGAGCCATACCCTACGAACTGACAGTCGGTTTCTTTGGAGACCTGTTTTGAGCTTGTGCCGGAGGCCACGAGCGAATGGAAGCCGCTGATGGCGCCGCAGGCGATTATCACGAACATAAAAGGCCAAATCGGCGGCGTGTCGACCGGCAGCTCACTATTCACGGCAGGCGCCACCAAAGGCAGTTTACCCGATAATGAAGCTACTACTGCGCCGGCTACCAACAGACCCATAGCAATAAATAGCTGCCAGGCGTTGATATAATCCCTCGGCTGAAGAAGCGTTGTAACCGGCAGTGTCGAAGCAACCCAGGCGTAAATCAGCAGGATTATCACCCACAATCCCGTGGACGGTATCCCAAAAACTGTGCCGAGCTCGACAGGAAATAAACTGCCGAGGGCAATACAAAGATACATTCCAATCACGGCTATTGTCGTCGCAAGGGCGACGTTGGCGGTCTTTTTATAAACGGCAAAACCCAAAGCCACGGCTATCGGAATCTGAAGCCAGACCGGAACGACCGCACTGGGAAACCTCGTAAAGACCGTTGCAATCACAACGCCGAATATTGCGATAACAATCAGCAGACTCAAAAATACAACGGCGAAGAATATAAATCGCACACGCATATTGATATACCTGGCGGCGACTTCTGATAAGCTCTTGCCCTCGTTTCGCAACGAGACAATCAGCGCCCCTAAATCGTGCACCGCACCCATAAAGATAGAGCCGAGAAACACCCAGAGTATAGCCGGCAGCCAGCCCCAGATGATTCCTATTGCCGGGCCTACAATCGGCCCTGTCCCGGCAATCGAAGTATAATGATGTCCGAAGATTATCCCCTTACGGGCGGGGACATAATCAATGCCGTCCCGAAGTTCCACGCTCGGCACAGGGGCATTCTTGTCGAGTTTGAATATCTTATTAGCCAGAAATCGCCCGTAAGTATGATAGGCGACCAGATATCCACCTCCACAAATCAGCATCAGCAGAAGTGTGTCCATTCCAATATCTCCTTAGTAAAACCCTCGTTTGCCGGTGATATTTAACGGAAAGCAGCCCATAGCTAACAACCGGATTCAATCAGTCTTACCATCTCGTCCTTTGCACGTTCCAACTGAACATCTTTACCTCCCGCAAACCGAATGTCGAAAGGCACCTCGATATCAGGCTCCACACCAACACCTTCCAAGCGCTTTCCGTCAACAACTATCATCGATGCACCGTATAGGAGCATAGATTCCTCAGAGATACGTTTGTAGCTTCCGCCACATACATACCCGGCTGTACGCTCGCCAATTAAGAAACCTCGTTTTGTTTTCTTAAAGTAATATGCCAGCAATTCCTTACCGCTACGAGAACCACCGTTAATTAGAACGATAACCGGTATGTTATAAGCCATCGTATACTGGTCAGCGCGCTTACGTGAGATGGATTTTTGTGTTATCGTTTCAAGGCCACCCTTTAAAAAAGGGTGTATGTATTCAGTCGCTGGGCTGCCACCAAAACCATCTCGAATGTCGATGATTATTCCCTCCGTATCGTAGTCCATCAGACCAACTTCAAACGCTCCTCGCATTTTCCAACCCATTAGCCACCATAGACGAATATATGAAAAACGATGGCCTTTGTGGTTCATTGGCTTTTTTGAGTGTGCGAGTGTATCATTCTCAAACAGCTCTCTTTCTTTTCTGTCAACTGGCGTGACCTTTAGCTTATGACGGCTCGATGCCGAAGAACTCCGCTGAATAGTCACTTCAAGCTCGTGGCCGTGCTCATCCTCAAAAGAACGAATAGGATGAAAAGGCCTACCATTTACTTCCACTATCCAATCCCCAAGAACAATGCCGGCTCTTTCCGCTGGAGATGAAGAAAGGACCGCACCGACATAGTAACGACCATTCAACTGTTTGGTTACTACGCCTATCCCCGTTCTGTGAGGATTGGCTTGAGATGAAAAAAGTCCTGGCAGGCGCTTTTCTAATACTGACGTATCTGTGGTATTATTCTCCCGAAGATCTCCACTAATAAGGGCCGCCTGCAAGGTGTAATATAAAGGATCCCATTTTGTATAGTAGTAAGTATGAGAGGTTTTTAGCTCTGCCAGCATTTGGTTGACTATAGCGCCAAATGACTCATGATCATTAGCTGCTAAAGCCTTTGGTTTGTAGTGCGTTCGTGCATCTTCCCAATCCACGCCGTTAAAGTTGGGGTCCCAGAATTCATCGTTTATAATCCCCCATATCTTATCAAAACATTCAGCCGGATTAAACCTTTTCTCCTCTGACTCCTTCGCATCTGCTTTCGACTTGACCCCGGCGACAGTTGAAGCTGCAATGTCGCAATCAGTAACGTTTGTTCCCGCAGTGCCGTTCGCGCCGTATGAAGCCCAGAAAATCAATACCAAGCCCGCAATTCGAAATAAATTCTCCATCAATTTCCCTTTCTTAATCCGCTGAACGCCATTTGCTACTCTCTGTGTTTTCGGGCCAACAGTCTTATCGGCACTTCTTCTATTGGCAGTATAGAGCGTAACCGGCTTATGATAAATCTGCGATAATTCTCTTCAAAAAGTTCGGGCCTGTTTACGAACATAAGTATCGTAACCGGATTGACGGCAACTTGCGTAACGTAATAAATCTTTGGCCACCCTTTTTTTCTGCCTTTGGCCGTGCCGATTTTTTCTTGTTTTATAATTTCAAACGCCTTATTTAATTTGGCGGTGGGTATCCACATTGTGGTTTGCTTGAAGATTTCCGCCGTCAAATCCAAAACGCTCTGGATGTTCTTTGCTTCGGTTGCAGTTGTAAAGGCTATCGGTGCATATTTTAAGCCCGGCAGCAGTTTCGTCAAATACTCCTGGTAGTCATCGGTGGCAGCCGAATCCTTGGCCAGGTCCCATTTGTTGATGATTATTATGCAGCTTTTGTGTTCTTCAGCGATGAATCTGGCTAATTTCTTATCGACCTGCGAGACCGGCGCAGCAGCATCAATCATAAACAGTACAACGTCGGCACGCCGAATAGACCGCGTCACACGAACGTAGCTGTAGAACTCAATACTGTCGGCCATTTTGTTTTTCTTTCTTATCCCTGCCGTGTCGATGACGGTGATGGTCTTGCCGTCTTTTTCGAACCGCACATCGACAGCGTCTCTGGTAGTACCCGGCGTCTCGCTGACGATTACCCGCTCGGAGCCGACCATAGCGTTTACAAGCGTGCTTTTGCCGACGTTTCGCTTGCCAACTATAGCCACTTTCATAGCCGCCTTCGCTGGCCGGCCCGGCCCCAGAGTTGCGAGCTTGTCGAAAATTCTATCGAGCAGGACCGCTTTATTTAGATTGTTCTTTACTGAAACGCACAGGAATTCGCCGAAGCCTAATTTGGAAAATTCAGCGGCGGCGGGAAACATCCTGGCTGTGTCGGCCTTGTTGGCAACGCCGATGACATCAAGATTATTTTTGCGCAGAAGCCGGGCTATTTTTTCGTCTAACGGCAACAGACCGTCGCGAATATCGACCATAAACAGGACAAGCTGCGCCGATTCTATCGCCTGGAGGATTTGCTGTTCGATATGCTCACTCAACTGGTCGCTATCGACAATCCCGTATCCACCGGTATCGACAAGCTCGAAATATCGGTCGTTTCTTCCAATGAAGGTGCTGATGCGGTCTCTCGTAACGCCGGCGGTCGGCTCGACGATACTTATCATTTGCCCTGCCAACGCATTTAAGAGACTGCTCTTGCCAACGTTCGGCCGACCAATTATTGCTACTATAGGTAACGCCATAAGTTCTATCCAAACATAGAAGACTGTAACCACATAGATGACTCATTATAACAGACCTGCAAAACGATTTGAACTATCGAAACAAAAGTTTAAGCTGGTGAGATTCTCAGGTTAATTTGGGTCTTACGGATTGATTTCATCTGAAAAAGTGTAAATTGTTGATGGCAGATTACAGAATTATTATGGTTTATCCCAGTCTCCAACTCTGTCCCTTAATTGGGAAATGACGTCATTCCCGTCTTCACCCTCATAAACTACATAGAGCCGAAAAGATTGGAAAAAGAGTCCGGCGCATTTAGAAAGCAGACTGTAAGGTATGTCAACGAGTGATTTTGGCTCATCCTCACCGGTCACAAAAACTTTAATAAGCTCTTCTTCTTCTTTCCAATTTGTTTTCATGGCCTCCTCCACAGCAACCAGAGGTCCACGTTTTTCCAGTTGTAGTGGTGGAGTTTCACAAAGGATAAACTGCTCCAAAGGAATATCAAAATCTTTAGCCAGACTGTACAGATTGTGCTTGCAATTTAGCTTAAATATGGTCCCTGCATGATGCCCATTATGTTCCTGACTGGATCTAAGGATATTGACTTCTTTCAAACGTTGCGGTGGTCGGCGTCTCTGTATTGATCTCGCCAGCGCCTGAACAACTTGATTTTCATCGTTTACGGCTTTCTGGATAATCCGGTCAACATACGCGTCGGTGAATGTGCCAAGGTCTTTAGAAGTCACGAGTTCTTTGATATCTTTGCCATCTTTTGGTATTCTGTATTTTCCCTGACTCCGTAAGCGCCGAAGCAACTGACGACACACTTCCTCCATGCCGAACGTCGTTTTGTGGTAATAGACAGTGCGGTGCATAAAGAAGCGAGCAAGCAGGAGCTGTTCAGCAGCAGGTATAGCTTTCTCAGATATCCCTAACATTCCGGAAGGACTAATTTTCAAATTGTTGAGTAGATAATTGATATCAATCTGACCATAAGGAACACCAGTGGCCTGGGAATCACGCAATAGATAATCTAATCTATCCATATCGAGGCTGCTATGAACCAGCTTGCTCAATTGCAAGCTTTTCTTGCTTTTTGTTGGCCTTTTGGGTCCAAAGAGGTTTGCAATTTCTTTGGCTCTTTTCTTACCTCCAAGTGCCTCGATGAGGTCGCTTTGCTTATTTACGATAAACGTGCCCACGAGGTCATGTTCAGGATATGGATCGCCACTTCTATCAAGAGTTTTCCCTTCCACCTGAGCCCCTTCGACCTGTTCTTCTGTCAATTTTACCTTGTCGATTCTTTCCATGAGATGGGAATAAGGATAATGACCTACATCGTGCAAGAGAGCAGCGAGACGAAGATTCTCTTGTTGTTTACGAGACAATACAACTCGGCCGGTTGTTTTAGCAATATCGATGATCCTTGTCATAATTGCAAGCGCACCAAGGCTATGTGCGAACCTTGTGTGCGTGGCATTAGGGTACGCCATCTGGCTCATCGCAAGCTGCTTCAGGTGGCGTAAACGCTGAAATGATGCTGTGTCAATAACTTCAAGTTCACGCTTTTTTAAATGAGTATCCCCGTGAATTGAATCAACAACTAATTTATCGAAACCGTCACGCTTGGAGGAGGCCATAAGTTTTCAATTCCCCTAGCGCCTTTTGGACGTCCTCCTCGCTGAAATAATCTTTGTTGAATTGTTTCAAAGTTGCAATGATACGGCTTGTATCTACTTTAGAAACTTGTCTGCGGTCAATCAGGAAATGAACCGACGCCAACAACTCAAGTTTCTTTGCAAGCTTATTCCGGTCAGGCTCCGCGAAGATGTCTCTAATTCTTTCCAATCGTTGTGAAGATTTATCGTCCAAATTCCACCCTTCGGATTCATCCAGGCCAACTGAAATGTCCGTGGCAATAGCATATTCGTCACGAGTCAGGGAGGGGCTATAAGGTCCATAAAGATACCAGTGATAGTAGTAGCCCAGGTTGACTCCAGCGGTTTGCGCCAGATAAACAGATTTTTGCATTATCAAACGGTCTTGAAAGATATTTATTTTAAAGGGTAGGCCTAGACCGTCAATGGTAAGCTTTACACCGATTTGTTGCCGATCCATAACGATGCTCCCTAATTAAGAATTAAGGTAAGATTAGACCACTTATTATTAAACAATACCGAATGGCGGTTCGTTAAGCAGTGTATGCTTTAGTGAATAGCGGTTTTTGGCCCAAGAACGCTCTTTTCAGATACCAAAAAGTCTTTAAGCAACCGCCATTCTTGAATCATACCTATTTTTTATCGACTAATCAACCCCCTTTGTATTATTTTTTTCGCAGTTCTGCAAGAAAATATTGGGCACAGCTGAACGCCGTTTTCTGTTGACTATTTTTAAGAGATTATTTACTATTTTCGGTATCTAACAGTCAACGTTCAAATTTTAAGCTGTGAGGAGTTTTTTCAAGTGAGGCAAATCTTATGGACAGTAATCGACGGAAGTTTTTGAAAATGGTGGTCGCTGGAACGGCTGTGGCGGCGCTG
>Ga0315545_1000758_pt1 | contig 33545 bp, 35 predicted proteins | sample SalMarSW160210MG_FD_203096 | JGI IMG/M metagenome (GOLD analysis project Ga0315545, IMG submission 203096) | Salt marsh sediment microbial communities from the Plum Island Ecosystem LTER, Massachusetts, United States - Salt Marsh Sediment SW1602-10 ...
GTGATGAGGCAAAGTCCCGTGCTTCAGGATTCAGATTCGACATCAGGCTCCTCCCAATCTGTTTTTGCCCATGATACCTGGCTCACGCCTGATGTCCAGATTTCGCAAAACAATTGAACACTATTGATCCAACAACCTTGATTTTCTTATCACTTCTCATTTCGCTTAGCCAGTGATATTTGGCATAGGAATCTAGTACTGTTTGTCTTGACAAAAGGTGGTAAACTATTGTATAGTATATATGCTATACGTTTTGCATTAGCCGAGGTGAGAGGGTAACGTCGAAGATGACGCGGCAGCAATGGGTGGTCGAGCCGTATGAAACGCGGGATGGCCAACGCCCTGTCGATGATTTCCTGGACGATCTCCAACCTGACGAGTATGAACGGATGCGCAGGCAGATCGGGCGGCTGGAAGAATGGGGGCCTGATCTATCGCGACCAGATGCCGGCTACCTGAGAGACAAAATCCACGAATTGCGAGGGGAATGGCGAAGATTGCAACTCCGCATACTTTACTTTCGTGATGGAAACAAGTTCATCTTGAGTCACGGCATTAGAGGAAAATCTAAGCGCATTCGGGACTCAGAAATTGAAAAAACCATTAGCCATCGTGAGGATTATTTTGCTCGACTAAGGGAGGAATTATGAGCTATTCAGAGGAACTGGCGAAGCGCAGACAGGATTCTGAATACCGCGCGGTTGAAAGAGAACTCAGGCCGATCTTGGACCTTGCTGATGATGTGTTCCATCTGCGAATGGAGCGTGGGTGGACTCAAGCCGAGCTAGCTCGCCTTGTCGGAACCAAGCAGGCCAACATCTCTCGTCTTGAGAATGGAGAAGCTAATCCGACTGTTAAATTCCTACAGAAACTTAGCAAAGCATTTGGCACAGATTTGACAGTGCGTCTTCGGCCGCAACCAGCTGAGATACAACTGCCTGCCGCCTTCATCGCAAGTGGTAAGGAGTACATCGAGATAATCCCCGAGTTGGAGTACACCAGCTTCGCACAAGAGTCTTGTGTCATAGGCGAGATGGTTCACCATCACGATATGGGAGTGATGTAATCTAAAATGGCTCAAGAAACCCACTTTCCTTTCCGGCTAGGCAATGCCTTTTTCACTAACCTACAAGTGAGTCGGCTTCCAGCAATGCCAGATCAACTCACTATGAAATTCGCTGTTGATGTTAGAATCCAAGATCACAAGTTTCCTAATGAGCTGCAAGTCGATGTCAGGCTCAGAACACTTGGAGAGCAACCGCTCACACTGAATATAGAATTGGTGGGGCTATTCGGCCTTGTTGATGGTGCCCCTGAACCTAGCCCTGACATCATATCAGATTTCATCAACCAGCGAGCACTTTTTATGCTATGGCCCTATTTGGTGCAAATGGTCAAGCAAGTAACTGCGCAGATGGGTACAAACCCTGTTAACATCACAACCCCTTACTCGTTCCACGTAGAATCGGTAGAACGAGTCACTGAATCTGCTGAAACTGAAGAGAACGATGAAGCAAGGGCATAATGATAGTTATCAGACACCCAAACAAAAAGCCCTGGCAAACGCCGGGGCCTTTTCGTTCCCTATGGCTCGGTCATCCCAATGCAACACCATCGCCAGCACTTGTCCAACTCGCGCAAACTCCACTTTTCGATCAGCCTCTCGGCGTTCGGGCCCGAACCCTCCTCGCGGAACCCCGCCCTTAACACGATCTTAACCCAACGTTAAAACCCCCTGAAAAGTGATGGGGTATCATAGCGCCAGCCTATCAGGAGGAATGAGACGGGTGGATATCTGCTGCCCCAACGAGCCCAAACCGTTGCGCCGCTTCGTTGACCGGAGCGCCAGGACGCTGCTGTTCGGCAGCGCTCTGCTCTCGGTCGTCATCGTCTTTCTCATCTTCTACTTCACCTTCCAGGAAGCCCTGCCTGCCTTTCGGGATATTGGGTTGGTCAGGCTGCTGACCGGCACCGTCTGGCGGCCGGGGCAGGAGCAGTATGGCATCCTGGCGATGATCGCCGGCTCGGCGCTGGTCACGCTGATGGCCATCGGCCTGGGCGTGCCCCTGGCGCTGGGCGGCGCGATCTTTTTGGCCGAGATAGCGCCGGATTGGGTGCGCGCCATCGTCCGCCCGGCCGTGGAGCTTTTGGCCGGGATCCCGTCGGTGGTCTATGGCCTGTTCGGCATGGTGGTGCTTGTACCGCTGATCGGCAAGATCCCCGCGCCGGGGAACGCCGGATTCGGCCTGCTTTCGGCCTCCATCGTCCTGGCGGTGATGGTGCTGCCGACCATCACCAACATCGCCGAGGACGCGATCCGGGCGGTGCCCAGGCAGTACAAAGAGGGCTCCCTGGCACTGGGCGCTGCACACTGGCAGACCATCGTCAACGTCATCCTGCCCGCGGCCCGCTCCGGCATCGTCGCCGCCATCATCCTGGGGGTGGGGCGCGCGCTGGGCGAGACCATGGCGATGATCATGGTCATCGGTAACTCGGTTATTATTCCCAGGCCGCTGGGCGACAACCCCTTGACCATCGTCTTGAGCCAGGCGCGGACGCTGACCGGCAACATTGCCGTGGAGATCGCCTACGCCACCGGCCTGCACGAGAGCGCCATCTTTGCCACGGGCGTGGTGCTGTTCGTGCTGATCATGCTGGTCAACAGTGCTGCACGTCTGCTGATGCGTGGGAGGACGAAATGAACGAAGAGCAGGTCACGACGCGCCAAGGGGTGTTTATCGGGAGAGGGGAGCAGGTTATGGAAGGGTGCTTGATCGACCCAAAGGAGCAGGCGAACCTTGCCCGCCGTCACCTGATCGAGAAGGCGGCTTTTGGGTTCCTGTGGCTGACCGCCCTGGTCACCGTCCTGGCGCTCCTGGTCGTCGTCGCCTACGTTTGCGTGGAGGGGGCCAAGGTGATCGACCTGGAATTTCTGTTGACCCCGCCGCGCGGCGGCCTTTCGGGCGAGGGAGGCATCTCCACCACCGTCGTCACGACGGTCTACGTGGTGTTCCTCACCCTCGGCATCGCCGCGCCGCTGGGGATCGGGGCGGCGGTCTACCTGGTGGAGTATGCCGGGGAGATGCAGGGAGCTGCCGGTTGGGCCCCGCGCGTGGTTGGCTTGATCCGCTTCGGCGTGGAGATCCTGGCCGGCGTGCCCTCGATCATCTTTGGCCTGTTCGGCTATGCGCTCTTTGTCTCGGCGAAGGGCTTGGGCTTTGGCTTTTCCCTGCTTTCGGCCTCCCTGGCCTGCGCCTGCCTGCTGCTGCCCGTCATCATCCGCGCCACCGAGGAGGCCCTGCGCGCCGTCCCACGCATCTACCGGGAGGGGAGCCTGGCGCTGGGCACGACCCAGTGGCAAACGGTGTGGGGCGTCGTCCTGCCGGCGGCCCTGCCGGGGATCATCACCGGCATCGTCCTCAGTGTGGGCCGCGTGGTGAGCGAGACGGCGGTGTTCTACGTCACGCTGGGCGGGACATACCGCTTGCCCAAGTCGCTCCTGCAGGGCGGGCGGACGATGGCGATGCACCTATACTACCTGGCGACCGATACCACGGCCTTCGAGAAGGCGATGGGTACCGGCGCGGTCCTGATCGTGACCATCGTGCTGATCAATCTGATTATCAGTTTCGTCTCGCGTCGCTTGACAGCGAGGTTCAGAGGGGGATAATATGGCGGAAAGAGCGAACGGTGTAAAGCTGGAAGTCCGCGGTTACAATTTGTTCTACGGGGACTTTCAGGCGCTGCGCGACGTGACCATTCAGGTCCCGGCCAATCAGATCACGGCCATCATCGGCCCTTCCGGCTGCGGCAAGAGTACCTTCCTGCGCACTTTCAATCGGATGAACGATCTGATTCCCAACGTGCGCGTCGAGGGAGAGGTCTGGATGGACGGGCGCGACGTATTCTGTATGGACGTCGTGGAGCTGCGGCGGTACGTGGGGATGGTCTTCCAGAGGCCCAATCCCTTTCCCAAATCGATCTTTGACAACGTGGCCTACGGCCCGCGGGCTGGTGGCCTGCGCGATCGGGCACGCTTAGGTGAGATCGTGGAGCGCAGCCTGCGCGACGCAGTGCTGTGGGACGAGGTCAAGGACGACCTGGGCAAGTCGGCCTTGGCCCTCTCCGGTGGGCAGCAGCAGCGGCTGTGCATCGCCCGCGCGCTGGCTGTGGAACCGCAGATCATTTTGATGGACGAGCCGGCCTCGGCGCTGGACCCCATCGCCACGCTGCGCATTGAGGAGCTGATTCAGACACTGAAGGCAAAGTACACCATCGTCATCGTCACGCACAACATGCAGCAGGCGGCCCGTGCCTCCGACTACACCGCCTTCCTCATGATGGCCGAGGACCGCGCGGGGTACTTGGTCGAGTTCGGGCCGACCCAGCAGATCTTTACCACGCCGCAGAACAAGCAGACTGAGGATTACATCACCGGGAGGTTCGGATGAGCAGGCAGCGCGTGCTCTTTCTGTGCACCGGCAACTCGGCCCGTAGCCAGATGGCCGAAGGGCTGGTCAATCACTACCTGAGCGACCGGTGGGAAGCCCACTCGGCGGGCACGAAGCCGGCGGCGGCCGTGCATCCGCTGGCAGTGCAGGCGCTGGCCGACCTGGGGATCGATACCTTGGTGCAGCGCTCCAAGTCCACGAACGAGTTCCGCGAAGTCGATTTCGACGCCGTGGTCACCGTGTGCGACCACGCGGCCAAGAACTGCCCGATGTGGCTGGGAAGTGGGTGCCGGAAGCACCTGGGCTTTCCCGACCCCGCCGCCGCTACCGGCAGTGAAGACGAAAAACTGGAAACGTTCCGCCGGGTACGGGATGGGCTCAAGCGGGAAGTGTTTGCATATCTGGAAAGGTTCGAGGACACAGGATCGGAGGAGGTCAAGTTCTATGCCCCGTGAAAGTTTTGATAAGGAATTGCAGCGTTTAGAGGATGAAATCCTGGCGTTGGGTAGTATGGTCGAGAACGCCATCGTCGAGTCGGTAGATGCTCTCAAGAAGCGAGATATGGAGGAATCCCGGCGCTTGATCGCATACGATCAGCACATCAACGAGAAGCGCTTTGAGATCGAAGCCGAGGCGCTGGCCGTCATCGCTATGCAGCAGCCGGTGGCGGTCGATCTACGGATGCTGGCCGCCGTGCTCGACATCGCAGGTGAGTTGGAACGCATCGGCGACTATGCCAAGGGCATCGCCAAGATCAACCTGAGGATCGGGGAGGGGCCGCTGCTCAAGCCGCTCGTCGACATTCCCCTGATGGCGGAAAAGGCTTGCGACTTGCTTCACCGCGCACTTGAGGCATTTGTTAATCGTGACGTCGATCTGGCCCGCGCTTTGCCAGAGGAGGACGACTATGTAGACAACCTGTACAACCAAGTTTATCGTGAGCTGATGACCTACGTGATCGCCGATCCGGCTGCAATAGAGCAAGCCAATTATCTATTATGGGCGGCCCACAATCTGGAGCGTGCTTCCGACCGGGTGACCAATATCTGCGAGCGCGTGATCTTTACCGTCACCGGAGAACTTGTAGAGATGGACGTGGAGGACGCGGGTATTGAGGAGATACCCGCGTGACGCGCTTGTTTCGTCGGGACCGAGCGCCATCTGTTGACACAGGTGGCGCTTTTTCTTGAGACTTTGGCGAGATGTATGCGTATTCAAGCTGTGTTGCCCCTTGGGGTAGGAGACAGGAAGGGAGGGTTTCTGGCGCAAAATGGAACCATTCGGTAAAATAAGGCCATGGTAGTTAAAAGACTCTCCGCCTGGGTGGCGCTCTCGCGGCCACCGTTTCATTCCGTGGGTGTGCTGCCATTTGTCCTGGGCGGGGTGCTGGCCTGGCGGCAGGCAGGCGCTTTCCGCTGGGATGTCCTCGGTTGGGGTACGCTGGGCGTGGTGCTCGTCATGCTGGCGACCTACTATGCCGGCGAGTACTGGGATTACAAAGAGGACGCCATCTCCTCTCGCCAACCCAGCCGCTTTGCCGGCGGCTCGCGCGTGATCCAGCGTGGCCTCCTGCCCCGGCGCGCCGCGCTGTGGGCCTCGCTGACCTCTGTGCTGTTGGCCCTCGGCGTGGGGCTGATCCTGTGGATCGGCTACCGGACAGGGCCGTGGACAATGATCCTCGGCATCGTCGGCATCCTGGGCGGCTTTTTCTACTCGACCCGCCCGGTGCGCTGGGTGAGCACGGGGGTGGGCGAGCTGTGGATCGCCTTCTGCTACGGCTGGCTGCCAGTGGCGGCGGGCTACTACCTGCAAGTGGGCAAGATCGCGCCCCTCGTCCACTGGCTGGCGGTGCCCATCGGCCTGACCATCTTTAACGTGATTCTGCTCAACGAGTTCCCCGACTACCCGGCCGACGTAGCGGCGGGCAAGAAGAACTTGGCGGCGCGGTTGGGGCGCGAGCGGGTCGCTTGGCTCTACGGCCTCGTCAGCCTGGGGAGTTGGATAGGGATGGGTCTGTCTCTGATGAGCGGTGTGCCTCTGCAAGCGCTGTGGGTCTATGTGCCGGTTCTGGCCGTGTCGCTGATCCTGACGGTGTTGATCGTGCGCGGGCGCTGGCAAGAGCGAGCCACGTTGGAGAAGCTGTGCGGGGCCAACATCGGGGTGAACCTGGGCACGACGTTGGCCTACATCCTTGCCTTTGTGTGCTAGACTATGGAGAAGTGGTTACAAGAGTGGGATGAGCCGCCGGTACGCAAGGTGACACCCTTTTGGTGGCCGCCCTCACTGATTCTGCGCCAGGCGGCCAGTGCGATAACCATGGGCTCGCTCGTCGGCTGGCGGCGCTTGCCGGATTGGTTCCTCAGGTACGGTTTCAAGTGCCTGCCCGGCGCGGCGGGGTCGTGGGGCCAGGGCTGCATCGGCTTCCCGGCCCACCCGGTCATCGAGATCACGGCGGCCTGCAACCTGCGCTGCATCCACTGCCACACCTCCGGCGGAGGGCGCGCCGACGATGAATTGACCACCGAGGAAGTCAAACGGCTGCTCGGTCAATTAGCCGAGATCGACGAGTTCCGTATGGTGGCCTTCACTGGCGGGGAGCCGCTGGTGCGCGACGATCTGTTCGAGTTGCTGGCCTATGCCAAGGCGCTGGGATTCACGAACACCCTGGCGACCAACGGCACGCTCATCGACGACGACGTGGCCCGCCGGTTGCGCGATTGCGGCGTGGCCATCGGCGCGGTGAGTCTTGATGGATTCGACGCCGAGACCCACGACTACGTGCGGAATCAGCCCGGCGCTTTCGAGGAGGCCTTGCAGGGCGTGCGCGCCCTGAGTCGGGCCGGGATTCCATTGCATATCAACATCACGGCGATGGATTACAACATAGATCAGTTGGAGCCGCTGATGGCCCTGGTGGACGAGTTGGAGACGGCGATCCTCATTATGTACCAACTGGTGCCGGTGGGACGGGGACGCGGCATTGAGGAGGCCGCCCTCGACCTTGGAGCCAACGAGCGGCTGATCCGGTTCATGGCGCGAGCGCAGCGCGAGCTGCGCGCGATCATGGAACCGGTGGCCGGGCCGCAGTACTGGCCCTTCCTGCTGCAAGGGGCCGGCATCGACGGCGGCCCGCTCCTGCGGCTGGCGGAGACGGTCTTTCACGGCTGCTCTGCCGGACGCGGCTTCGTCTACATCAAGCCGAACGGCGAGGTGTGGCCGTGCCCCTTCGTCGAGGTAAGCTGCGGCAACGTGCGCGAGATACCTTTCAAGACAATCTGGGAGACGGCCCCGATCTTTCAAGACCTACGGGCGCGGGAGGAGCGACTGCGAGGGCAGTGCGGCGAGTGCCAGTACCGCAAGCTGTGCGGCGGCTGTCGCGGGCGTGCCTGGGCAATGACGGGCGACTATCTGGCGGAAGACCCATCCTGCTTCATTCACCCGCCCAACGGAAACGGGCCCGGACAATGCAACTGATTCCCCTCCTGGAACCCATCCGCTCAGACCTGGAGCAGGTAGCGCGCGTGCTGCGCGCAGCACTGGCCCAACTCGAGGGACCGTTGGGCGGGGAATTGCGCGAGTCGATGGGAGGCGGCAAGCATCTACGGCCCGCGCTGGTGATCCTCGTCGGGCACTTGTTTTCCGCGCCTGTCGAGCCTTTTCAAAAGCTGGCGGCGGCAGTGGAGGTACTGCACACCGCCACGCTGATCCACGACGACCTGGTGGACGGGGCCGGCCTGCGGCGAGGCCGCGAGACACTCCACACGACATGGCCGGTAGACGTGACCATCCTGGCGGGCGATGTGCTCTTGGCCCAGACGGCGGCGCTGGTCGCGGCGCTAGAGAGCCCACGCATCCTCGGTGTGTTCGCCGACACGCTGTGCACGATGTCCGCCGGAGAGATTCGGCAGCTATTGACCAGCGGCGAAGGGCACTGCAGCCGGGAGGGCTACTACCGCCGTATCGAGGCTAAAACCGCCTCTCTGTGTGCTGCCGCGACGGAGATGGCGGGCATTCTCGCCGAGGTCGATGGGACGCAGATCGATGCTCTGCGCCGCTTTGGCTGGGAGTTGGGCGTCGCCTTCCAGATCGTGGATGACGTACTGGATTTCGTCGGCGATGAGGCGCAGTTGGGCAAGCCTGCCGGCAGTGACCTGCGGCAGGGGTTGGTGACCCTGCCTGTCATCTGCTACCTGGAGCGGGCCGGGAGCGACACGGCTGTGGAGGCCGTGCTCGCGGGCCAGCGGGACGAGGCGCACGTACAGGCGGCCCTCGAAGCCATCGGTGCGTCGGGTGCGGTCGAGACAGCGCTGGATGAGGCGCGCGCCCATGCCCGCCAGGCCCGGGGGGCGCTGGTGGCCCTCCCCGATGGCGATGCACGCCAGATGCTGCTGGCGCTGGTAGAATTCGTGGTGGAAAGGGGGTACTGAAAGGATCTCTATGGAAAAATCGATTGCTATCATCGGTGCGGGCGTCGCCGGCCTTGCGGCGGGCTGCTATACCCAGATGAACGGCTACCGCACGCACATATTTGAGATGCACAACAAACCCGGCGGCCTGTGCACCGCGTGGCAGCGCAAGGGGTACACCTTCGATAGCTGCATCCACCACCTGGCAGGCTCCGGTCCGACGTCCAGCCTGCATCGCATCTGGCAGGAGCTGGGCGCGCTGCGGGGGAGAGAGGTGCTCTTCCGCGAGTCGTTCGCGCAGATCGAGGATGCTGAGGGTCGAGCCTTCACCGTGTACGTCGATCCCGACCGACTAGAGGCGCACATGAAAGAGCTTTCGCCCGCCGACGCCAAGGCGATCGAAGCATACGCCAACGCGGTGCGCCGCTTTGCCCGCTTCGAATTCTTCCTCGTTCTGACGGCCAAGCCGTGGGAGATGGTGGGGATGCTGCCGCATCTCCCGCTGATGATCAAGTGGGGCAAAGTCACGCTGGAAGAGTATGCCCAGCGCTTCACCGACCCGTTCTTGCAGCGGGCGTTCCCCTGGATTCAGTACGACATCCCCGGCGTCCCCGCAATGGCCAATCTGGCCTTCCTGGCGGAGTGCCACAAGCGGCGCTTGGGCTGGCCGGTCGGCGGGTCGCTCGCGTTTGCCCAGGCCATCGCCGATCGGTACGCTGAGCTGGGTGGCGAGCTGCACTACAGGTCGCGCGTGGAAAAGATCCTGGTGGAGGATGATCGCGCGGTCGGTGTCCGTTTGGCTGATGGTGCCGAGCATCGCGCCGATATCATAGTCTCCGCCGCCGATGGCCACGCGGCCATCTTCGATATGCTAGAGGGGAAATACATAGACGAGAAGCTCCGCCGCTACTACGACGCGGTACCAGAATCGCAGGTGATGAACTGCTATGTGTTTCTCGGTGTCGCCCGCGACCTCTCTCGCGAGCCGCACATGCTCACCCTGCTGCTTGAACAGCCGATGGAGGTTATGGGGAGGACGTTCGAGCGGTTGGACGTGGAGCTTTACGGCGTCGAGACGGGGCTGGCTCCAGAAGGCAAGACGGCGGTCAAGGTGAATTTGGAATCCAGCTATGCCTTCTGGAAGGATCTTGACGCCGACCGCGCCCGATACCATGAGGAGAAGGAGCGCGTTGCCGAGGCAGTGGTCAAGCGATTGGAGCAGCGTTTCCCTGGTTTGAAAGAGGGCATCGAGGTAGTGGATGTGGCCACGCCGGTGACCATCGAACGGTACACCGGCAACTATCACGGGTTCCAGGCATGGGGCGTGCCCGGTGCAGGGCTATTGGACATGACGAAGGGGCTATGCAAGGCCCTCCCTGGTCTCGATAGCTTTTACATGGTCGGGCAGTGGGCGCTGGCGAACATTGGCATCTCTACAGTCGCTGTCGCGGCGCGCAAGCTGACCGAGGAGATCTGCAAGCGAGATGGAAAACGCTTCGTAACCGAGGTGTAGAACTCTTTTTTGAGGAGCAAGAGATGAGCGACAGAATTCTGGTGACGTACGGCACATGGGCTGGATCGACCCGTGGGGTAGCCGAGACCATCGGTGAGGCACTGAGGGACGAGAACACGGGAGTGGACGTGGTGCGGGCCAGGGAGGTAGCCGACGTCAGCCCGTATCGTGCAGTGGTGGTGGGTACGCTGATTCGCGCAGGGAAAATGCACAGGAATGTGCTCAAGTTTGTGAAAAAACACCGGCAGGCGCTGAGCCGGGCCCCGGTGGCCTATTTCGTCGTTTGCCTGAATATGACCGAGGACACCCCGGAGAATCGCCAGGAGACGCTGAGTTGGCTAATCCCCCTGCTCGAAAAGATTCCTGAGGTGCAGCCGGTGGACATCGGCCTCTTCGCCGGAGCGGTCTTGACCGAGGGGGAGGACTTTGAGAAGCAGTTCTTCTTCTGGAAGTTCATCATGAGGGCCATGGCGAAGCAGTCAGGAGACCAGCGGGACTGGGAGGCGATCCGGGCCTGGGCGAGCGAACTGCGATCAAAGCTGCTGGGAGCGGGGTGACGGTCGAGGGCTCAACCGCGTTTTCACCTTTGAGACCTGTTGTAGCGATCAGCCTCGTGCTGCTGCGATGACACCCTGGCGGGTTGTGGTTGCACACGTAGCACGATTCGCCGCTCTCGCCCTTCGATGAGCCTTTGGATATTGGGCCGCAGCGCCCATAACGTCAGCACTGTGGTGCCAAATCCGTGGATCAGGTGCTCCCAGGGACCGGCTCCCAGCAAGGCTCTTATCAGGTAAATGATGGGTATCCCCAGAGCGACGGTTATCGAGCCCACCGACGCATGGCTCGTGAGCGCGATGGCTCCTATTCCAACGGGGGCGAGTATGGGAAAGACCCAAGGCCACAGGGCAACCGCCCCTCCACCGGAGGTCATCGTCCCGGCTCCACCCTTGAAGCTGACAAAGATCGGGTAATTGTGACCGATCACCGCCATCAACCCAGCCAACGCCTCGACCAGCGGCGATTCCACGCCTTGTGTTCTCAGAACGGCGCGCGCCAGCAGCACGGGCAGAAAGCCTTTGGCCATGTCGCCTACCACGGTCAGCAGCGCCGCCCATGGGCCGGCGGCCCGCAGCGTGTTGGTGCCGCCGGTGCGGCCGCTACCGATCTCGCGCACATCCTTTCCCGTTATCACCCGCACGAGAAGCAGCCCCACCGGGATCGACCCCAGCAGGTAACTCCCCGCAGTCATCACTGCAACCAAGAGGATTACCACATCCGCCTCCTTCGACTGGCTTTGGAGATTAAAACACACCAACCCTCTATTTGGTTGCGCGGCCATGTGCGATTGCTTATGCTGTCCCCTATCTACCTCGCACATTCACGAGCACGACGCCCAAGAGCGCGACGGCCCCGCCCGCCAGGGAGAGGCCGGTAGGCATTTCTCTCAACCAGATCCAGGCGATCAGTGTGGCCAGGACAGGCGAAAGGTAGAGAAAACTGCCCGCTATCGAGGCCGGCATCCGCGAAAGGACGTGCGTCCATGCCACATAGGCCAATGCCGCCGGAAAGATCCCCAGGTACACCGCAGCCAGGGTGGCGCCAAGCGGAGCTGCACGCGCTTCCTGGACCAAGCCCGGTAGAAAGACCAGCATAAGGAGCGTCCCTGTCCAGATCGAGTAAGCGGTGAGCTGGAGCGCGCTGTACTTTTTCAGGTAACGCTTTTGTAGGATAAAGTACAGGCTGGTGCAGAAAGCCGCCAAGAGGATCAGCAGAGCGCCCCAATCGAACTGCACGCCTTCTCGCTCGCCCAGGAAGGCGGTGGCCAGGAGCGCGGTGAAGGTCGGCGCCGAAGCAATCAGCAGGCTCGCCGCCCCTGCCGTCACAGTGACCTCGCCGTAGTTGAGCGCCACGTGGTAGACGGTGATGCCCAGGAATCCCATCAGCAGCATAGCGGGCAGGTCGCGCACTTTGGGCAGCCGCAGTCGTGTTGCGAGCGCGTACGCCCCCAGTACCGCCGACGCGACCAGAAAGCGCAAGAGCGCCAGATGGCCGGGGGCGTAAGCTTCGAGTCCAGCCCGAATCCCGGCAAACGCTGAAGCCCACAGCAAAAGTGTCACGCTGGCCGCAGCCAGCGTGCGAGTATCTATGCACCTACTCTTCAACTCTTTCCACCGTTCAGGAGCTCGCGATCATTGTCTTGATCTTGTGCCGGTCAGGAACACCCAGATCTCGCCCGACCAGATTACCCTGGTCGTCGAAAACGAGAAAAGTCGGCACACCTCGCACGTCATAGCGACGCGCCACTTCCTGGCCCACTTCGTCAAAGATGCTCAACCGTGCCACCCGCGCTTGCCCCTCCAGTTCCCGCTCCAGCCTGTCCGCGGCAGGCTTTGCCAGCAGGCATGGTACTCAGGTGTTGCTGAACGCCTCGACCACGACCGGTTCGCCCTGACCGAAAATCGCGTCTACGCCACCCACCTTCGTCGCACGATTACGGAACAGCATAAAAAAAGCCACCAGGCCGGCCAGAAGAACCAGCGTTAACCAGTTTGCTTGCAGAAAATCGATCACAACAATGCCTCCAACCGCTGTCGCAGGATGTGTGCCGGTTGCGCGCCGAGCACGCGATCCACCTCCTGCCCATTGCGGAAAAAGATCAGCGTCGGGATGCTCTGCACGCCAAATCGCCCTGCAGTGGCGGGATTGGCATCCACATCCAGCTTGGACACCAGCGCCCGCCCGGCGAACTCTTGCGCCAGCGCCTCCACCGTCGGCGCGACCATGCGGCATGGCCCGCACCAGGCTGCCCAGAAATCGACCAGCACCGGCACGCCAGCTCCCAGCACCACGCGCTCAAAGTCGGCGTCGGTCACGACGAGGGGGTGTCCATCGTCCTTGGGTTTCTCCTTTCGGGGCCGTTTCTTGGTCACCGGTTTCGGCCCGCGCTCCAGCAAATACTCCATCCACGGGCGCAGCATCTCGGCGGTGGGCAGGCCTCTGGCACGCGCGACCATTTTCCCCTGGCGGAAGAACAAGAACTGTGGCAGCGTATCGACCTTGTAGTTCGCCTGTGCCTGTGGCGCGTCAGCCACATCCAGCTTGACCACCAGTGCCTCTTCCGCATACTCGCTGGCAACCTGCTCTAGCACGGTGTTGAGCTGACGGCGCGGCACTTCTCCCAACGCCCAGAATACCACCGCAGCTGGCAGGGGGGCCTCCAGCACCACGCGCTCGAAGCTGGCGTCGTTGGCGTTGATCGGTGTGTCGTACTGTACCATCTCGGCCTCCATTCTCCCGAGAACAGCCTGAGCATATACGACTATACCGCTTTTGGGAAAAGTTGGCAAGCGGAAACACAAAAGATAAAGAGCACTCTTTCACACCCTGTGCCAACGGTTCACCGTCTTGCGACAGGCTGCCAGTAACCCCGCTGGACCGTCTTAACCTCAGAGACGGATACGATGGCTCGCCTGTCGATCTCCTCAGCGATCTAGATCACGGTCGGCACACTCTTGCGGGGCACGATGGCCTCCAGGATCCCCACCAAGTTCTCGCGCCCTTGCCCGTACATCTGGGTGACCCCGAAACCAGCCTGCCGCAACGCCTCCGCCACAGCCTCGCCCTGTTCGATGGAAATGATCCAGACCTCAGCGAACCCCAGCGCAATCCGGCTTTCGAGGATCATTCCCACCCACGTGCCCACACCGAAGCCGACGACGTAACCGGCGATGTTCCACACATTGCCCATGTTCGCCACGACTTGGCCGACGGCCAGGACGTAAAGCAAGGAGTTGAAGCTGCCTGCGAGAATGGCAGGCAGCCGGCGTCCCTGCACAGTGAGGATCACTCCCAGAGTGTGAATAGAGATCCCCACGACCCGCAACGAGAAGATGAGCAACGCTTGCAGAATAACGTCCATATCTTCCCCTCCTGCCTGGGTCAGATTGGCGATTCGACCCTACAGCCCCAACAACATTTCCTCCTGGCGTGCGGACTGGGGTTCGTGTCGGTTAAGCCTGGGAACTATACTCGAACCAACGCAGACTGGCAAGTATCCCTTCAGCCGTTTGTCCGATTGGGCAGAGGTTGGTATAATGTGAGCTAGACCCAAAACGGTTTGTACAAGACCTGAGTGCCGTTCAACTAAACTGTATTGCAGTTGAACTATAGGACAAGAGCTACGTGCCACAAGGGAGTGCAGAATGAAATATCTAGACCTGATCAAGGGTACCAAGCACCTGCTATGGTTGCGCGTCGGGATGGCATTGACCGTCATAGGCGGATTGCTGATCCTGGCAGCGCCGCAAGCGCCAGCCGTGGCGACCGACCAGACCATGCGCGACACGGCCGAGATCTGCGGCGGGCGGTGCGCCCACGAGACGATCACCTTCGAAACCGGCGACCTGCGCATCGACCGAATCGACGTGGTCTTCCTGATAGACGCCAGCGGCAGCATGCGCGACGAGATCGACACGGTGCAGGGCCAGTCTGTGGAGATTATGGATTCGCTGCGCGCGCTGGTGCCGGACTCGGCCTTCGGCGTGGCGTCTTTCGTGGACTATAACGGGTTCGTGGATTCCAGGTACGGGGAGCAGTACGGCTCCGAGGATGACTACCCCTATCGCCTGGAGCAAGACATCACCGAAGATACGGGGGACGTTCGCGACGCACTCGATCGTATCACGCTGGAGTACGGCAACGACGAGCCGGAAGGTTACAGCCGTGCCCTGTGGGAGATGCTGGACCTGAACTGGCGAGAGGATTCGAAGCGCATCGTCATCTTGTTCGGCGACGCTTTCCCTCACGACCGCACCTTTTTCGACCAAGACTATGGCGTCGATCCGGGACGGGACGAGATCGAGGGCACTGAGGACGACTTGGTCTTTGTGGAGGTTGTGCAGGACCTTGTCGCCGCCAAGATCTCGGTCATTGGCGTGAACAGCGGCCTCGACTCGGACGATGCTATCACGTTCTTCCAATACGTGGCCGAAGAAACCGGCGGCCTGTACTTCCCACTGCGCGATGCCGACGATATCCCCGACGCCGTGGCTCAACTGATCGAGGAAGAAATCAGCACCATCGACCTGCTGACCATACGCGCCTCCGAGGGCTACGGGGACTGGATCGTTTCCACGCCTGGGGCGTACACCGATGTCGGCTCCAACACGACTGTGGAGTTCGAGGTCGATATCTGCCCCGTCGCCGGGCGAGCGGCAGAGGGACGACACGACTTTGAGCTGATACTGGACGGAGACGGCGCGGTGCTGGAGGCCATCCCCATCTCCATCGACTACACGCGGCGCTGTACTACCGGCCCAGAGGTCTACGTCGCCGACAGCGACGGTGACAATGGCAGCGTCTGCTCCGAAGGTCCTTTCTGGATCAGCTCTGACATCATCAATCGACAAGAGGACGACGGCGTCTACTATCATGAGAATCCCCTGCGCGGGCAACCTAACTACCTCTACGCCCGCGTGCACAACATCGGCAACGAAGATGCTCGGGGAGTGGAGGTCACACTCTACTGGGCCAATGCGGGGATCGGTCTCCGGTGGCCTGACGACTGGCACGAGATCGACTCCACGACCATCGACGTGCTCGAAGGTGAGTCCGTCTGGACGGAGGGGATCGCGTGGGACCCGCCGGGGAGTTCGGGCGAGGGCCACTTTTGCATCCTGGCCGTCATAGAGTCGGACGACGATCCCGTCACCCGCGCAGGGGACGTACCATGTGACAACAACATCGCCCAGCGCAACCTGCAGATCCTTGACGTCAACGCCGTGGAGGAAGGTATCTTGTCCCAGGTGGTGAAAGCCACCATCGTCGGCCCACCCGAGGATAAGAAGGGCGTCGTCGACATCGTGGTGGCCATACCCGCTGCGCCCGAGGGAACGGAGGTCAAGGTCTTTATGCCGGACGACCTGTTCGAGCGCTGGCAGGAAGCCGAGGGCGAGGTGGAGGGCGGTAGCGTCAAGGACGACCATATCCTCGTCGATGTGGACGAGCGGGAGACGATCATCCGCAACGTCCCACTGGAGCCTGATGAGGAGGCAGAGATCGAGCTAGAGATCCAGGCCCCCGTCGATAGGGAGACGGAACCCTTCAGCATCACGGTCGTCGAGCGCGTGGATGGACAGGACTGGGGCGGTATGACCTACTACTACGCCCCGCCATCGCCCACGTCGCCGCTCGAAGAAGCGTGGCAGTTCATTCAGGGAAACCTCATCATCGTCGGGGCAGCATTGGGCTGCTGCGGCCTCCTGATCATTGGGGTAGCGGTGATGACCATCGGGCTGATGTTCATGCGCCGGCGACCGTGAGGTCGCCTCACAGCTATTCACGACAACAGCCCCGCCGCTGGCGGGGCTGTTTCACGCAACTCGAAACCGCGCCTACGTCTCTCCCATTTCCCGCGCCACCTGGCGCGCCATCTCGATCGCATAGTTGCTGCCCCGATCCCAGGGATAGACCTGGCTCATATTCGCCAGCCAGACACCGGGAATGGGCGTCTTCAACGCGGGAATGTTGTGTGAGTGGTTCAACGTCGGCACCGGCTGAGCATACTTTTCGGCAAACAGCCAGGTGGCCCGGATCCAATCAGGGCTGAAATCCGGATTGATGGCGGAGAGTCCCGGCAGGTAGGTCTCCAGCAGTCGCTCCTTGGTGTAATCGAAATAGGGATGATCGGGCGGCAGGTAGTTGCCGCAGTAGACTAGGTGATCGCCGCCATAGTGCTCAGGCGAGATGTAGTTGGTGTGCTCGATCAAGCCAATGAAAGGCAGCCTTTCGCTGGCGGGGATGTTGATCCAGTAGTGGCCCTTGGTCAGGGGGCGCTTGAGGGCCAGGATGAGGGCGATTGCTCCCATCGACTTGAGCCGGGCGAGCTTGTCGGCATAATCGTCGGGGAGGCCGGGGGCCATCCGCAGCATCTCCTGCGGAGAGCAGGTGGCGAGGATCTGATCGTGCTCGACGGAGCCTTCCGCCATCTCCAGCCGCAGGACTCCCTCGGCGATGAAGCGGATGGCCTGCACTTCTGTCTCCAGCCGCACCTTCCCGCCCTGTGCCGCTACCCGCTCCGCCAGCAGATCGACAAAGCCCTGGAACCCGCCGACAAAGTAACCCAGTTTGGCGGTGCGTTTGTACGCCCTGGCCCACATCCAGGCCATGTTCACGTCCCGGTAGTTTTCCTCACCGAACTTGCTGACCAGGAGCGGCTTCCACCATATCTCGTAGGCTCGCTTGCCCGTCATGCGGCGCATCCACTCGTCCGCCGAAACGCGCTCCAGCCGCTCCCAGTTCCTGGTGAGGGTCAGGTAAAACGCTACCAACCCGACCCGCAACCGGTCGATGAGCGAGAGGGGCTTGAACTGGAGCACGCGAACGGCGCGGTGTACTTGCGAGATCGGGAGAAATTTGAGCCATGGCACAGGGCTGTCGAGGGGATAGCTCTCTCCCTGATAGTAGATGGAGGTGGTGGGCCAGGGAAAGAAGAGCTGATCGTTGGCGCCCAATTCGTCGATCAGGCTGATAAGCTCGGCGTCAGAGGCGAACCAGTGGTGATAGAAACGATCGAGAGGCCATTCCCACCGCTCGTCGCGAAAGCCTGCCGCCAGTCCACCCGCGTAGAGCTGCGCTTCGTAGACGGTGACGTCATGCCCCGCTTTCGTCAGGTCGTATGCGGCAGTGAGGCCGGTGATGCCTGCGCCGACGATACCGATATCCATAGCACCTCTCGACTTTCCCTCACTCGCCTGCCCGGCTTTCCAGCGACCGATCCAGGTCGGCCTTCCTAAGCCCGCCGCGCCACATGAACCACAGTCCGGCAAAGGTCTCCGTGCACCACAGGACCGCGTGCAGCAGGAACTGGAAACTGATGGCCATGTCCTTCGGCACGCCAACGCCGGTCAGCACCAGGATGGACGGCGCGTCGAACGTGCCCACGTTGCCCGGCCCCGAAGGCAGCGCCGTGCCCAGATTCGCCGCGCTACTCATGAGCAGCAAATGATGCAGATCGACGCCAAATCCAAACGCATTCATCAACAACCGGTAGCTGATGGTTTCGGCGGTCCAGACCGCGAGGGAGAAAAGCAGCACCAAGGTCAGCGTCCAGACCGACCGGACAGAGGCAAAGCCCCCCACGAAGCGCTCGACGATGCCGAGTAGCTTCTGGTGAAAGCGATGGGGCGCAAGCCGGATGATGAACCACCCCGCCACTCTGCGGATGGGATCCGGCCACAGTTCGATTGCATAGATGACACCCAACGCTGCGCCAAAGACGGCGATGGCGAACCACAGAATGTAGCGCATGTCTACAACGGCGATCTGCCCAAAGACCTCGACTTCCTGGGCCTCCGGTATGCCGCCGATGAGGGCGGCGAGGAGCAGGAACAGGATCATCGTCAGGCCGTCAAAGACGCGCTCGACCAGGATAGAGGCCAACCCAGCAGCGCCGGAGATCGCGTTCCGCTGCCTGAGCAGAAGCACGCGCACGATCTCCCCTGCGCGGAAGGGGTAAATGTTATTGGCCCCTCGCCCGATGGCCATTGTCGGCAGCAGTTCCCGGAAGGGAACACGGTGCTCCGAGGAAAGCAACGCCCGCCAACGAGCCGTGCGGGCCATCAGCGCGAGGAGATACAGGGCAACCGCCGGTAGAATCCACAGGTAGTGGGCTTGCGTGAAGGCTTTCCAGACCTCCGCGGGTTGCAGGTTCTGGATGGCGATGTACAAAGACACGGCGCTCACGAGCAGGCCGAGGATGACGCGCCAGTTGACACCACGCGCGCGTCCCGCGCCGGTTTCTACGTGATCGCTACTGGTCATCAATGCCTCATCGGTGAAAGCTACGCTCTTTCAGAGGCGTCATTCTACCACACCTCAGTCAAACGACAACACCGGCCGCCCTCCCAATCAGGCCGGCCGGTGTGCGCACAGCCCAACATCCCCGACAGCGCTCAGCGCAACTGCGCCCTCCCTCAACACAAGTACACTGAAGAACCAGTCAATGTGAGATGGGTGCATCTCCCAAATTGTGAGCACAGATGTTCGACTTACGCTTGAAGATTTGAATTTCCCTGCAAAGTCTTGCACAGATCACGTGATTTCGGCCTGCTTTCGCTGTGACTGCTTGGCTGCGAAGGAACGATTTACATGACCCAAGCCAATTTGTCTCGCACGACGCCATTTGGCATCCAAAGCACGGCAAAAGCGTGCTCAGTTTGGGGGTTTTAGTCACAATTCCAGAGATGCACCCATGTGAGATAGAGCGCAAATGGGCGATGTCATCCACCATGCGCCATTCGCATCTTCGCCTCTCGCTGACGCAGCACTTCGTAAAGCACGATCGACCCCGCCACCGACGCGTTGAGTGAGGTGACTTGGCCACACATCGGCAGTTGGATCAAGAAATCACAACGTTCCCGCACCAGCCGCCGTAAACCCTCCCCCTCGCTGCCTGCCACCAGCGCCAGCGGCCCGGTCAAGTCGGCCTTGTGATACAATTGTGCCTCGCCTGCTGCCTCCAACCCCGCCACCCACACATCTTCCCTTTTGAGCCTGCCGATGGCATCCACTAGGTTCGTCACCTGGGCCACCAGCAGGTGCTCCACCGCCCCGGCCGAGGCGTGGACCACCGCCGGGGTGATACCCACCGCCCGCCGCCGTTGGATCACCACCCCATGAACGCCCACTGCCTCCGCCGTGCGCAGTAAACTTCCCACGTTCTGTGGGTCCTTCAGCAGGTCGAGCAGCAGGAGCAGCGGAGCCTCGCCCCGCGACCGGGCCAGCGCCAAGATACCGGCTAGCGAACTGTAGGGGTAGTCGCTCGTCTCCAGCGCTACCCCTTGGTGATGAACGTCACCGAGCCGGTCCAGATCGCGCCGCTGGGCTCGGCTCACCGGTACCCTGGACTGTCTGGCCAGGAGAACGATCTGATTGACGGCATCCATCTCCCGGATGCCCTCGGCCAGGATCAGCTTGTAGGGCTTGCGTCGGCCGGCCCGCAACGATTCACAGACGCCATTCCGACCGTACAATATCTCAAGCACCGATCCTGTCTCCTCTCCCCCCGGTAAAGCGAAAGGCCAGACGCAGAGCGATCCGCACCTGGCCCAAGCACTCCAACGCCCTCTTGGTTCTCAGAAAGCGGCCCTATCTCTCTACCCGCCAGGTTGGCCCCTCGGGTCTGTCTTCGATCACGACACCCAGCTTGCTCAACTTCTGGCGCAGGAGGTCCGCCCGATCCCAGTCTCTTGTTTCGCGATAGCGCTGGCGGATATCCAAGACGATCTCCATCAACCCTTCAACCAACTTGCCGCCCAGGTCCTGAGTCAAATCCTCGGGAATGATGCCCAGCACCCGCCCGCCTAGCTCGCGGTACAGACCATCGATCGCCGCAAGCGTGCCCACGCTCAATGGTTGTTCAGCGGTCAGGCGCGTGTTCACCTCTCTGCTAAAGTCGAAGAGAACAGCGAGGGCCTTTGGGGTGTTAAAGTCGTCATTCATCGCGTCCATGAACTCCGTACCGACGTTCATCAGGTCAGTAACTTGGGAAAGGTCCGCTGTGCCGGACGGTATAGACTGCTTCATGCGCGACCGCAGCAGGCGCACGGTGTTGTGCAGCCGCTCGATTCCGCGCTCTGCGGCCAGCATCGCATCGCGGCTGTAGTCTATAGGACTCCTGTAATGCCCCGACAAGACAAAGTAGCGAATTGCCTCCGGGCTGTAGAGCTTGAACGCATCCTTCAGGGTGAGAAAGTTCCCCAAACTCTTGCTCATCTTGACTCCACTAACGGTCAGGGAACCAGTCAGAACCCAGTAGCGAGCGAACTGCTTGCCATTCGCGGCCTCGGACTGGGCGATCTCACACTCGTTGTGCGGGAAAATGTTCTCCAGGCCACCGCCGTGGATGTCGAACGTTTCACCAAGGTACTTGGCCGCCATTGCCGTGCACTCGGCGTGCCATCCTGGGTAACCCCCCCCCCACGGAGACGGCCAACGCAGGATGTGCTCCGACTCGGCGTGCTTCCACAACGCAAAGTCTGCCGGATGCCGCTTCTCCTCCCGCACCGCTACCCGTGCCCCTGCCTCCATCTCGTCCACCTTGCGCTTGGAGAGCTTGCCATACTCGGGGAATTCTTCCACGGAGAAATAGACATTGCCTTCCTCTGTCTCGTAGGCATACCCTTTCTCGAGCAACATCTTGACAAGCTCGATCTGCTCAGGGATATGAGCACTCGCGCGCGGGGAGATATTTGGGCGGATCACCCCCAAAGCGTCCATATCTTCAAAGTATGAACGCATGTAGGTTTCCACCAACTCCATCGGCTCGACTCGCTCGCGCCGCGCTCCCTTCATGATGCGATCCTCGCCCGTATCCAGCAGGTGCCCCACATCGGTGATGTTCTGCACATAGCGAACCCGGTAGCCCAGGTAGCGCAGGTAGCGCACCACCACATCCATCGTCACGTACAGCTTGGCGTGACCCAGGTGAGCGTGATCGTACACTGTAGGACCGCATACGTACATCCCCACGTGCCCTTCCACCAATGGTTCAAAGGGCTCTTTCTCGCGAGTCAAGTAGTTGAAAACCTGTAACCTCATTACCTCCTCCTACCCCTCCGGGCGGGCAAAGAGCATACGACCGGCAGCCGTCTGCAGCACCTTGGTCACAATCACCTCGACCTCACATCCAATAAAGGGCTTCCCGCTCTCCACTACAACCATCGTACCGTCGTCCAGGTATCCCACACCCTGACCAATTTCCTTCCCCTCCTGTATGATTCTGACCACAAGCGATTCGCCGGGAAGGTAGAGCGCCTTGACGGCGTTGGCCAGCTCGTTAATGTTAAGCACTCTTACCCCCTGCAACTCGGCCACACGGTTGAGATTGTAATCATTGGTGATGATAGGACAGCGCAGCCGCTTTGCCAGCAGCACCAGTTTATCGTCCACCTCTCGTGCATCCTCAACGTCTCTATCGGTGATGCTCACCGGCGTGACAGACTCTTCCTGGAGCCGCCGCAACATATCCAACCCGCGCCGCCCTCGGTTGCGCCTCAAGACATCGGGGGAATCGGCGATGTGTTGAAGCTCGTTGAGCACAAAGCGAGGAACTTGCAGTTCGCCTCCGATGAAACCAGTGCGGCTGATATCGGCGATACGCCCGTCAATGATGACACTGGTATCTAAGAGCACGAGGCTGTGCCTGATGCCCCCCTCTGCGTCGTCGCTCCACGCTGGTAGCCGCCCACGAATTGCGCTGAAAATATCGTCCGCGCGCATATAGTAGATCATTATGAAGATCGCACCAAACATAAGTGCGGCGACAAAGGGCAGAATCCGATTGAAAGGCTCGGGGAGTAGCGAGAGTTGTAATGAGAAGAGGGCTGCGACGATCAGGCCCGTGATCAACCCGAGGACAATGGCCAGTAGCTTCTGCGCCGACGCTTGCCGGATGCGTTTGCGTAAGGCTAAGTAGGGGCGCACAGTCAGATAAGGCGTCAATACCAGCCCAGTCAGCGCACCGACGAACATAAAGAGAAGCGCGTACCAGTACGGAGATTCTCCTGACCATACCACGACGTAGGCACCAAGTATGGCCCCGCTGACACCCAAGATGATCGCCCCAAAAACGCGGGAAACGAAATCCGCACTCATAAGGTATCCCTCCCGGTTCAAGCCCGAGCGCATAGAGCCTGTAACAAAACAGGCGAGAACCAGCAAGGCCCTCACCTGCAGAAAGACGCCAGGCAACCCGGACTATTGCATGGGGGCGGTTCTCATGTCAGAGTACTGCATAGAAGAGTAGAAATAAACCAATGAGTACACGCCATCGAACCGCACGACGGGCAACAAGAATGAACACAATAAAAGGTCCCCGCTGATAAGGCCAAGCAGTGTTATCTTAACACATTCGTGGCAAAAGTCAACATTGCTGGGACCAGAAGCCCTTCTTCCCCAGAGCTCTGCCCAGGTAAACCAGGGTGAGCATGATGGGTCCAACAGGGCTGGGTACATCATCAGGAACAGATGTCGATGGGGACTGAAATCCCGCGCACCTGCCAGGAATCGATGGCTTCGCTGATGCTGGGCACCGTTTGCCAAAGCACGACGCCGACAGCCATACAGAGTGCGACCCACAAGGCCAGATGCTTTTCGAATTTGCTCATCCCATTGTCTTCTTCGCTCAATGCTCAAGCAATCGCTTATGCCAGAACACGTCTGCCCGCGTCCGCTCCCTCTTGCACTGGCCGCGTCCCCACCACAACGTGCACGCAGCGCCAGGGGCCGTACTCCTCCCGCTCGACCACCAGCCCTCGTACCTCCATCAGCGGGATCTCATCCCGCATAAAGTCGCCAAAGGCCTCCCACAACCTCGCCAGCAGGTGAGCAAAGAAATTTCCATTGGATGCCTCTCCTGCGTCCACGATGATCACCTGCCCACCGGGCCGGGTCACGCGCGCCATCTCGTCCAGCGCCCGATCGGCGTCGGGAAAAGCGCTAAAGGCGAAGGTGGAGAGCACCGCATCAAAGGTGCCATCCGGCCAAGGCAGGCCGTACGCGCTGCCGATGCATAGGTCGGATTCCCTACCGCACGCAGCCAGCCTTCGCTTGGTCAGGCGCACCATCCCTGGTGCCAGATCCAACCCCGACATCTTGTACCGCTCTGCCAGTTCCAAGTGCAGCCTGCCGCTGCCAAAGCCAATCTCCAGCAGGCGACTGCCTGCAGGGGGCAGATAGCGCAGCGCCCGTCGGCGCAATCGGTGGGTGGTGTTGGCCGTGAACCAATCGACTCCGTCATAGAGCCAGGCCAGCCGGTCGTAGACAGGGGCCCAGAAACGGCGCTGTAACTTTTCACGCACAGGAAACCTCTGGGGTGCACATGGGGCATGGGCAGTCGGGCGGGCGGACACACTGAGGCAAATCGGGACCCGCCGCCGAAGGATGCAGCTTGAGCGCAAGCGCTCCTAGACACCAAGTTGTCTCGCGGGATGGCGGCGGACTAGGCTTTCTTCATCGGGCGGCAGGTGGCGTGGAGGTAGGCGAAATCCCCGCGCGGTGGGGCTAGGTCGATGACCTCGGTGACCTCGAATAGCTCATCTCCCAGTTTCACCTGGTCACCGATCTGCGGCGGAGTATCGCGGTTCACGATCTCCCCCGGGTGCGGCCTGCCGATGACGACGTAGCTGACCTTGTAGATCACGTCACACCTCCTGACAACCCCACCTGCAAGTTGCGGTGGCGCAGCTTGAACGATAGGTCAGCGGCGATGTTGCGCATCACGGCGAAGCCAATGTGGTGATTCGTGTTACACAGATCCAAGAGAGCCTGGCGGGGGATGATGTAGAGGGTGGTGCCATCCACAGCGCAGCGCACCGTCGCCGAGCGAGCACCGCGATCCAACAACGCCATCTCGCCAAACACCTGGCCCCGCCCGAGGCGGACGATAGGGTTCACCTGGAGCCGCCCTGCCACGTCGGGGACCACCTCCTGGGAGACTTCCACTTCGACCAAGCCGCTGCAGACGACGTAAATATCGTCGGAGGGGTCGCCCTCCAGAATAACGATGTCGCCTCTGCTGTAGGCCTTTTCCTGACCCAGGACGGTCACCTGCTCGATCTGCTCGGACGTGAGTTCGTGAAATAGCTCACTCAGCCGCAGCAACTCGGTAACTGACATGCCTTCCTCCTTGTACACAATCAGCAACACGCACAAGACCCGGCCGCACCATCCTATTCTACCACAAAACCAGTGCTTTTGGCGAATCGCGCATTGGCCCTTTTTGTCTTCATCTGATACAATCAACTGGCTCGTAGCAGGAGGCGGAAATGGACAGAATCTTTTATCCCAACAGCGTCGTCGTCTTCGGTGTCTCAGAAAAGTCCGACAACCTGGCCGCCAACATCATCGCCAACCTGAAAGCGTTCAACTATAGCGGCGACATCCATGCCGTCGGGCTTAGGGCTGGCCAAGTGCACGGTGTTCCCATCCTCACGTCCGTGGATGCTCTGCCCGACAGTATCGACCTGGCCGTGATCTTGACACCGGCGGCGACGGTGTCCAACCTGATGGATGGTTGCGGAAAGAAAGGCATCCGCCGGGCAGTGATCGAGTCAGGCGGCTTCTCCGAGTTCTCAGAGGAAGGGCAGGAGCTGGAAAGGCGGGTCTGCGAAGCGGCGGAACGATGGGATATCCGTTTCGTGGGACCAAACTGCATCAGCGTGGTCAACATGGAGAATGGCTTGTGCCTGCCCTTTGTGCCCTTCGAGCGGCGAGCGTTCAAGCGTGGCCCGGTTTCGGTGCTGGCTCAGAGCGGGGGGATCTCTATCACGTACCTACTCATGCTCAGCGAGGCAGGGCTGGGAGTCAACAAGGTCGTCAGCATGGGCAACAAGGCCAACATGGACGAAGTGGACTATCTGTCCTTCCTGCTGCAAGACGCCGGCACGGAGGTGATCATTCTCTACCTCGAAAGCATCGAGGAGGGCCGGCGACTGATCGAGCTGGCTGCCACGTCGCCCAAGCCGATCATCGTGCACAAGACGAACGTCAGCCGGGCCAGCGCCGAGGTGGCTTTCTCGCACACGGGGGCGCTGGCCAACGATGACGAGATCGTCAGTGTGGCCCTGCGACAAGCGGGGATCGCCAGGGCGGCCAGCTTTGACGATGCCGTGAGATTGGCACAGGGGCTCGCGCTGCCGCCGGTGCAGGGCCGGAATCTCATCGTCCTATCGCGCACCGGCGGTCACGCGGTGGTGGCTGCCGACGCCGCCGAGGTCAACAACTTCCGGCTCATGCCCATCTCCGAGGAGGTTCTGGACGACGTGCGCAGCCTGCTCCGTGCCGACGTCATCGCGCTGACCAACCCGCTCGACCTGGGCGCCATCTTTGACTTTCGCCTGTACGCGCGCATCGTCGAAAAGTGTCTGAACGTCCTCAATCCCGATGCCGTGCTGGTAGCCCACACCTACAGCTCCGGCCCCGAGGCCGATAGCTCCCACGAGCTGGCCTACCAATTGGGTGAGCTAGCCCGCAAGCTGTACAAACCGGTGGCGTTCTGTCCCTTTGCCCCCAGATCGGAGATTGAAACACTCCAGCGGGAGATGGGCTACCCGATATTCACTGAGATAGAAGAGGCGGTGCGGGTGTTGGCCGCTTCGCGCGAGCGATCCGCCCACCCGGCCCGGTTGTTCCCGTTGCCGCCACCACCGGCCCGCCGCCCTCACGAGGTCGAAAAGCTATTGGTCCGCGACGGCGTGCTGACGACGGACACGGCCCTGGGACTGTGCGCTGCCTACGGCATCTCTGTAGCTGAATGGGCGGTGGTGGACAGCGTGGAGGGAGCGCTTGTGGCAGCGGCCAGCATGGAGTACCCTGTGGTGCTCAAGGTGCTCTCAACTGACGTGACGCACAAGTCGGACGTGGGAGGAGTGGCGCTGAACGTCGGTGGCCCAGAGAAGCTGCGGGAAGAGTTCCCCGCGCTCTTGGCGCGGATGGAGGTGCGCGCTCCCGGTGCAGAAGTGGGAGAGGTGCTCGTGCAGCGCATGCTACCCGGAGGACGGGAGGTGATCCTGGGCGGCAAGCGGGATCCCAGCTTCGGACCGGTCGTGATGTTTGGGTCGGGCGGGGTGTACGCCGAGGTATTTGAGGACGTCGCGTTTCGCCTGGCCCCATTGACACGCGAATCGGCCAGCGAGATGATCGCCGAGGTGCGGGGAAGCCGCATGCTGCGGGGCGTGCGCGGCGAGCAGCCAGTGGACGTGGAATCGATCGTCGAGGTACTGCTGGCGCTTTCGCGCCTCCTGGTCGAATGTCCCGAAGTGACCGAGATCGACGTGAATCCCCTGCTCGTGTTCGAGGAGGGTGCGATGGCGGTGGACGCCCGAGCAGTCATCAGGTGCCGGGCGCGTTCCGGCCCGGAGACAGGGATTTGACCGTTTCTGTCCTCAGCGGTGATTCTCCAGGCAACGAACGCGCCTTGATACTTGACGAAACAGGGCTTTTCCGTTACAATCGCCCCGGTTATGTGAACGGCTGCCAGCCAGGATGCAATGTTTGAGAATCTGACCGACAAACTCCAGGCCGTTTTCAAGCGGCTGGGTAAGCGCGGTATCCTGCGAGAAAGCGATGTCGATGAGGTGCTGCGCGAGATTCGCCTGGCCCTGCTGGAAGCCGACGTACATTACAAAGTTGTCAAGGATTTCGTCGCTCGCGTGCGCGAGAGAGCCGTCGGTGCCGAGGTCACGAAGAGCCTCAGCCCGGCTCAGCAGGTGATCAAGATCGTTCACCAAGCGCTGATCGAGACACTGGGCGAGCCGGGCCGCCTGGATCTGAGCGGGCCTGCGCCCTATGTGATTATGTTGGTGGGTCTGCAGGGCTCGGGCAAGACGACGACGGTGGCGAAACTGGCGCTACATCTCAAGCAAAGCGGGCACCTGCCCCTGATGGTCGCCGGGGATACGTACCGGCCGGCCGCCATCACGCAACTGGAAGTGCTGGGCCGCCAACTGGAGCTGCCAGTCCATAGTGAAGGCCAGAACGCCTCGCCTCCCAAGATCTGCGCCAACGGCGTCCGTGAGGCACGCCGGAAGGGTTGCGACGTCGTCATCCTGGACACCGCCGGCCGCCTCCAGATCGATAAGGAGATGATGGCCGAGTTGGTGGCCGTCAAGGAGGCAGCAAAGCCGGTCGAGTTGTTGCTGGTGGCCGACGCGATGACGGGACAGGAAGCGGTGAACGTCGCGGAGGGCTTCCACCGGCGCATCGGCCTCACGGGCCTGATCCTGACCAAGGTGGACGGCGACGCCCGGGGCGGCGCAGCCATTAGCATGCGCGCCGTCACCGGGGTGCCGATCAAGTTCATGGGCATGGGCGAGAAGGCCAGCGCGCTGGAAGTGTTCCATCCCGACCGGCTGGCCTCCCGCATCCTGGGGATGGGGGACGTGCTGACCCTCATCGAGCGGGCGGAGGCGGCCTTCGACGAGGAGCAGGTCGAGCAGGTGGAGCGCAAATTGCGCGAGGCCAGCTTCACGTTGGAGGATTTTCTGGAGCAGTTCCAGCAGATCAGAAAGATGGGGCCGCTGGCCCAGATTCTCGACATGGTGCCGGGGATGGGGCAACTGGCCCAGAGCGTGTCGCCCGAGGTCACCGACCAGCAGTTCAAGCGCGTCGAGGCCATCATCCTCTCGATGACGCCGCGAGAGCGCCGAAGGCCCAAGATCATCGACGGCAGCCGCAAGAAACGCATCGCCCGAGGCAGCGGCACGACGGTGCAGGAGGTCAACGCGCTGCTGGGTCAATTCCGCCAGATGCAGCGGATGATGAAGCAGATGGGGAAGGGCAAGCGCGGCCTACAAGGGCTGATGCGCATGTTTGGATAACCCTTGCGCGGGTTCCACCACTTACAAGTTTCACTAGACACTCAACTTCATTCAGAACGGCAGGAGGATTATGGTTAAACTTCGGTTGCGCCGCGTAGGCGCGAAGAAACAAGCAAGCTATCGGATCGTGGCGACCGACTCGCGGTCACCGCGCGATGGTCGCTTCATCGAGGTCGTCGGTTTCTACAATCCACGCACTGAACCAGAGACGGTGCAGCTCAAGGAGGATCGCGCGCTGCACTGGCTGAGCGTTGGGGCGCAGCCCACCGACGCGGTGGCACGGCTGCTAAAGAAGATGGGCACGCTGGATCGCCTCGAGCGGCTCAAGAAGGGCGAATCCCTGGAGGCGCTGGCAGCGGAGGCCGAAGCTGAAGCTGCACCCGCGGGCAGCCCCAAGACTCGCCGAAAGCCAGCGAAGGCCGCAGCGAAAGAACCGGCGGAGGAACCGGCGGAGGAACCGGCGGAGGAACCGGCGGAGGAGCCGGCAGCGGAGGCCGAGGAAGAGGCGGCAGAAATTGCCGAGGCAGAAATTGCCGAGGCAGAAGCTGTCGAGGAGGAGACTGCCGAGGTAGAGGCTGCCGAAGCAGAGGTGGCAGATACTGCAGAAGCAGAAGACACCGTCGAGGAAGGAGAGGCGGAGGAAGCGACTGGGGAATAGCTCGCCATCCGTCGCAGTGGAACTTCTCCCCCACTGCGTATCCGTACTGTCATTAGCTAGCATCCACATCTGGAGGGAGGGATACAATGTCTTCACTCAAAGAACTGGTCGAATTCATCGCCAAGTCGATCGTGGACGACCCATCTCAGGTTCATGTCTCCGAGATTGAGGGGGAGGCATCGGTGATCTTGGAGTTGCGGGTTGGCCCGGAGGACATGGGGCGGGTGATCGGCAAAGGCGGGCGCACCGTAAACGCGATGCGCACGCTCGTCAAGGTGCTCGCTGCCAAGCAGGGGAGACGAGTTACCCTCGAAATCGTCTAAGCGCTGATGGGTGCTGCCACACAACGGGATAACGTAGGTGATGGAGGCTCAGGGGAAGCACGCACGCCTGAGCCTCGTTACTTAGTGGTGGGGCGAGTATCGCGGCCCCACGGCGTTCGGGGAGAGGTGCGCGTCGAGATCGTCACCGCCTATCCCGAGCGGCTGGCGCAGCGCGCCGATTTCTATCTCGCCCGCCCGGACTCCCCCGACGTGGTGCAGCGCTATCCCGTGGAGGGGTTGCGCCTTCACCGGGAGACGCTCCTGCTCAAGCTGGGCGGCTGCGACGACCGAAACGAGGCCGAGGAACTGCGCGGCATGCTCGTGCAGATTCCCACCGAGGAAGCCGTGCCGCTTGAGGAAGGAGAGTATTACCACTTCCAGATCATCGGCGCGGCGGTCGAGACCGAGAGCGGCGAGGCGTTGGGCCGGGTGGTGGAGGTATTGGAGACCGGGGCCAACGACGTCTATATCGTGCGTGGGCCGAGGGGCGAGTTGCTGGTGCCCGCTATCGAGAGCGTTGTACGCGAGCTCGGGCTGGACGCGAAGCGAGTTGTGATACGCCCGCTTCCGGGCATGTTGGACGAGCCTGGGCAGGACGAGGGATGAGTAACCTGCAATATTGGGTGGGATTCAACATCGTGCGCGGCGTCGGCCCGACGCGGCTGCGGGCGCTGCTCGACCACTTTGGGGACATTGAGCGGGCCTGGCACGCGCCGTCGGGAGAGCTGCGGCGCGCCGGGTTGGATCGCCGCTCGCTGGAGAACCTGCTGGCGGCCCGGGCCGCGCTCGATCTCGCTCACGAGGTGGAAAAGGTCGCCGCTGCCGGCGCGCAGGTGCTCACCTGGGAAAGCCCCGCTTACCCCCGCCTGCTTCTCGAGATCTCAGCCCCGCCGCCCGTGCTGTACGTCAAGGGGACGCTGACGGAGGAGGATGGATGGGCGGTGGCCATCGTCGGCACGCGGCGGGCCTCAGCCTACGGCAAGGAAGTGACGCGCTGGCTGGCCCGGACGCTGGCCCGCAGCGGCATCACTATCGTCAGTGGGCTGGCGCGCGGGATCGACGCCGAGGCGCACCGGGCAGCCCTGGAGGCAGGAGGGCGCACCATCGCCGCATTGGGCTGCGGCATCGACCGGGTCTATCCGTCGGAGCACCGCAAGCTGGCGAGTGAGATCGTCGAAAGCGGCGCGCTGGTCAGCGATTACCCCCTCGGCACTGAACCGGAAGGGAAGAACTTTCCGCCCCGCAACCGCATCATCAGCGGGCTCAGCCTGGGCGTGCTCATCCCCGAGGCGGGGAAGGGAAGCGGGGCGCTGATCACCGCCGATTACGCCGCCGAGCAGGGGCGGGATGTCTTCGCCGTGCCGGGATCGGTCCTGATGCACGGCAGCGGCGGCACCAACGCCCTGATCCAGGATGGGGCCAAGGTCGTGCTTGGCCCGGAGGACATCCTGGAGGAGCTGAACCTGGCGATGGTGGCCGAGCAGGCGGAAGCGCGGCAGGTGCTCCCTGCCGACGAGACGGAGGCGGCGCTGCTGACGCACCTTTCGGCGGAGCCGACCCACGTGGACGATCTGCAGCAGCAGTTGGGGATCCCAATTGCGCAGGTGACCAGCACGCTGGCGTTGATGGAGCTGAAGGGGATGGTGCGCCAGGTGGGCGGGATGAAGTACGTGGTGGCCCGCGAGCCGGGCGTGGAGTACATAGTGGACTGATAGGAGGATGCCATGGCTTTCTATGCACTGATTATGGCCGGTGGGGTTGGGACACGGTTGTGGCCGCTCAGCCGCCGAAACCGCCCCAAACAGTCGCTTAAGCTGATCGGAGAGCGCACGATGTTCGAGCACGCGATCGACCGGATCGCGCCGCTTTTCCAGCCGGAGGAGATATTCGTCGTCGCCGGCGCCGATCAAGTCGGGATGCTCTGGGCGCAAGCGCCGGAGCTGCCGCAGGAAAACTTGATCGCGGAGCCGGAGGGACGCGGCACCGCCCCCGCCATCGGGCTGGGGGCGATTCATCTGCACCGCAAGGACCCCGACGCAGTGATGGCCGTGCTCACCGCCGACCACTTTATCTCCGACGTGGCTCTCTTTCGCCAGGCGCTGGCCGCCGCCGAGCAGGTGGCGGCAAAGGGTCATCTGGTCACGCTGGGGATCAAGCCCTCGTCCCCCTCGACCGGCTACGGGTACATCAAGCAGGGAGAAAGCCTGGGGAAAACGGATGGGTTCGAGGTCTTTCGCGCCGAACGGTTCACGGAAAAGCCGAGCGCGGAGACGGCGCTGCACATGGTAGAGAGCGGCGAATACTCGTGGAATAGCGGCATGTTCATCTGGCAGGTCGCGCGCATCGTGGAAGAGTTCGAGCGCCAGATGGACGCGTTCTACGCGCAGTTGGCCGAGGTCGAGGCCACGCTGGGGACGCCGGGCTACAAGCCCACGCTGGGCCGCGTCTGGCCGCAGGTGACCAAGCAGACGATCGACTATGGCGTGATGGAGGGGGCTGGAGACGTGGCCGTGATCTCGGTCGATATCGGCTGGTCGGACGTGGGCAGTTGGGCCAGCTTATTGGACCTGCTGCCGGCCGACGCGAACGGCAACACCGTCGTCGGGCCGCACGTGGGGATCGACACGCGCGACACGCTGGTGTTCAACAAGAACGGCAAGCGCCTCGTCGCCACGATCGGCGTGGAGGACTTGGTCATCGTCGATACGGAGGACGCGCTGCTCGTCTGCCCCAAGGAGCGGGAGCAGGACGTGCGCGAGATGGTGCGGATGCTGGAGCGCGAAGGGCGGAGCGAGTACCTATAGAGTCCTGGCCGCGCCGGAGCGCCGGACGTGCGTCTTGACAGCCCTGCCAACTTGCACTACACTAATCCCGGCGTGGACATCCCACGCGGCGGAGCGGCAACCAGCGGGCAAAGTGAAAGGAGATCGATATGACCGTGAAATTCACCACCGTCGAGAGACCAAACCCTCAAGACCCCGCAGCACCGAAGAAGCATTACCCCCAGGTCCAGAGCAGGGGCAAAGTGACCGTGCGGCAACTGGCGGAGCGCGCCGCCGAGATATCCACCCTCAGCCCCGTCGACGTCGCCGCGGCCATCGAGGCGTTCCTGGCCATCGTGCCCGACGAGCTGGCCGACGGCAACATCGTCAGCCTGGGGGATTTCGGCTCCTTCAGCCTGCGCATCCGCAGCGAGGGGGCTGCTACGGCGGAGGAGGTGACCGCGCGCAACGTCGTCAAGACGCTCGTCACCTTCCGTCCGGGCAAGCAGTTCAAGCAGGTCCTGGATACCATCAGCTACGAGAAAGCATAAGTAAGAACGCAGTGGCGCTTTGGCCCTGGGACCGGCGACACGCCAAACCATAATCTACTCGCTTTTGCCGCTGCCGGTTGCTGCAAGTGCTCTGAAATCCGAGTCCCAGGCCAAAGCGCACCCCTGGCGGGCGCGCGACCGGTGCGCGCCGGTTGCCGGGTTGAAGCGTACCAATTCCTGAATTGGTACGTATCAATCGCTCAATTGATACGTATCAACTGATCAATTGATACGTACCAACCGGCCAATTGGAGCGTATCAGTTGGAGAAAGTGGGCAATGGGCGAAGCATTGCGCTCATCACGCCGAAAATGGGTTAACGCGCATTACTTCGGATATTTGAGGGTTAGCTGGCTATTTACCTACGAAACAACACTTATGGACATTTACCCAAAAAGTTGCACCAGTAGATAATGTGTGAAGTTGACCTCCTCTGGCAAGTGTGAGATCATACAAATTGCACAGGGGAGGCCAATATGGGAAAGCGATACTCAGCAAAATTGAA
>Ga0315545_1000759_pt1 | contig 33531 bp, 14 predicted proteins | sample SalMarSW160210MG_FD_203096 | JGI IMG/M metagenome (GOLD analysis project Ga0315545, IMG submission 203096) | Salt marsh sediment microbial communities from the Plum Island Ecosystem LTER, Massachusetts, United States - Salt Marsh Sediment SW1602-10 ...
GCCAGTTTGACCAAGCCGGGTCAAAGCGTGAAGTTCACAGGTTTACCGGCTGCCGGGAAATTAGCAATTCGATATGCGTCAGTGGAAGTAGGCACTATCAGTGTTACCGTCAACAACCAGCCGACACGCAAGGTGAACATTCATTCTTCAGGGAATCTCACTGGTTCCTTTCTCTATGCGATAATTGACATTGAGATTCCCAACAATGCCACTCTGACTATCAGTCTGGCTGCCGATGATTCGGTGGTCAGTATTGATCAGATAGTTGTCGGCGACGGAGATCTTGGACTGCCGCCGGATATCTGGAACCTGCCGCCTTTGCCGGTGGCATCCGGTCCTTATTCCGCCGACTGGAAAGCGTTGAGCCGGATTTATACCGTGCCGGAGTGGTGGCGTGACGCCAAGTTCGGCGCATGGTCACACTGGGACCCGCAGTCCATGCCCGAGCAGGGTGACTGGTATGCGCGCGGCATGTATCAGGAGGGCCATCCGCAGTATAGATACCACCTCAGTCACTTCGGCCATCCGTCGGAATATGGCTACAAGGACATCTGTCACAACTGGGTCATCGACCGATGGAACCCCGATGAATTGATGGATTTGTATGTCGAAATGGGCGCTCGCTACTTCATGGCAATGGGCGCTCATCATGACAATTTCGACTGTTATGATTCGAAATATCAGCCTTGGAACTCGATACGTGTCGGCCCAAAGGTGGATATCGTTGGCACTTGGGAAAAAGCCGCGCGCCGGCACGGCCTCCGTTTTGGCATCGGCTTCCACAATTCTCCGCCGCGAACCTGGGGCCAGTTTATGACTGTGCGTTACACCAGCGACAGGAGAGGCCCGAAGCAGGGCGTGCCTTATGATGCGCTGCAAACTATTTTCGATGGAAAAGGAAAGTGGTGGGAGGGCATGGATCCGGTAGACCTTTATGGCCCGGTTCACAACAACAAGGATCCGTTGCTTTCGCCCTTTGCCAACCAGTTTATGTGGCGCGTGGATGACGCTATTACCAAATACCATCCCGATGTGATTTACTTCGATGAGGCTGCGGGTGATACCTTGGTGGATCTGGGCGTGAAGATGGGGCTGGGTTTTCTAGCTCCGCCGCTCGTCGCGAACTACTACAACAAGTCCCTGAAGTGGAACCAGGGGAAGATGGATGTGGTCATCAACCTCAAGTGCGTGGGCGGGCGTTACAATAGCTTCAAAAAAACCCCCGAACTGATTCCCATCGTTGAACGCGCCCTCGTCAAGAGCACCGAGGCGCACATCGAACCGGAGATCATGGCCTATCCTTTCCAGACGGAGACCACCATCCAGGACTGGCACTACCGAACCGGTCAGGGATACATAGACGCCAAAAGCCTGGTCCAATCACTGATGCAAAACGTCTGCCGCAACGGTACGATGTTGCTCAACCTCACCCAGCACGGCCGTGGCGATCTTGATCCGCAAGTGATTCAAATATGCAAAGACATCGGCGCGTGGTTGAAAATCAACGGCGAAGCTGTCTATGCCTCCCGCCCGTTTGAAATCTGCAGCGAAAATTCAAATTCAATTTGCTACACGCGCAACAACAGCAACGTCTATGCCACTCTGCTCGATTGGAACGGCGGTCCGATCACGCTCAAGGCCCTGCGCACCGGCGGGACGACGCTGGGCAAAGTGTCCAAAGTCGAACTGCTTGGCTCTGATATTGAAATGACGTTTGTCCAGGATGATCAAGGCCTGACGGTGACGCCCGGCGGAGCGGCGCAGCCGCTGGCGGGAATTACCAACCAGCAACTGGCATCGGGGTGTCGGGTTCTGCGCATCGCCCACGACAAGGGCTGGTTCAACGACGATGACCCTGGTGCGGTTGCGCCAGGATGGATTCGTCACTGTAACCTTGGCACAGGTGACTTCAACAATGACCTTACGATCAGTGATAGACCCGGTGATGTCTGGAGCTGTTTATTCACCGGCAGCAGCGTTTCAGTCATCGCTCCGAAAGAGGCGGGAGCCGGAAAGATCGAGATTCAGATCGACGGCGAAACACATGCAACAGCGAATTTGTCCACGACGGATTCGCGTATAGCCCAACAGAAGGTGTGTGAGGTTTCCGGTCTTACTTCAGGCAAACACACTATGAATATTATCAATCGCGGCCCCGGACCTGTAGCTGTAGATGCAATAGTCATTCAGTAAAATTCAATCAAAAGGAGCTAAAATAATGAGAAAAAGATTCATTTTGTTATCGTTGAGATTGACAACGATTATGGTTTTTGCCTGCGCGGGCTGCTCTACGACCCTGGTAGGATATAAACCTGACCGAATTGAACTTGCAGAGAATTGGGAACTTGCGTCCGCAACAGAAGTTCATTCGGAAGGCGCCGCAATTTCTGTCGTTGGCTACAAGGACGACGAATGGCTCCCGATTCAGCGAATGCCGGCTACGGTTCTTGAAATACTTCAGGAGGATGGCGTCTATTCCGACCTGTATGTCGGAAAAAACCTGCTGGAAAAAGTTCCGCAGGATTTATACAAGCAGGACTGGTGGTATCGCACGACTTTCAAAGCGCCCGCCGGCGAATCCTACACGCTCGAATTTCCGGGAATCAACTATCGGGCTGAAATCTGGCTCAACGGTGAGAAGATCGCCGACAACAACCAGGTGGTTGGCATGTATGCCGCTCACGAATTCAATGTTACCCAGTGGATCAAGCCGGGCTCGCAGAACTCACTCGCCGTCAGGGTGACCCCCGAGCAGTCGATTCAGAATGTCAATGGCGTGGAGTTGGCGGACAGTTGGTTTGACTGGATCAACTGGAAATACCTCGGATACAACAGCAAGCCGGATGAACCAGGCCTGGGATCCATGACTTCGTTTGTTCCGGACCGCAACGCCGGCGTCTGGAAACCCGTTTATTTGCGGGCGACGGGCGCTGTTTCGGTCAACCATCCGCTTGTGAATTCGGAACTGTCCCTTGCCGAATCCACCGCCCGGCTCACGGTCTTCGCCAACCTGCGTAATCTCTCGGAGCAGCCGGTCAGCGGCACGTTGAAAGGAACGATTTCGCGGCAAGGGAAACCGACGATTCATTTCGAGCAAACCATCACCAATCTTTCCGCCGGCGAGGATCGCGAAGTCAGGTTCACGCCGGAAAAATTCCAGAAATTGGTCGTGAAGAACCCGGACCTCTGGTGGCCCTATACCATGGGCAAGCCGGCGCTTTACGACCTTCAGTTGGAGTTTGTGCGGAATGAAACCCTTTCGGACAACGCTCACATTCGCTTCGGAATTCGCCAGATCACGCAGCACCGCGACAACGACGAACATTTCCCCGAGATCGGCAAGGGCGGCAATTTCTACTTGCAGGTCAACGGACGCGATTTTCGTGTACGCGGCGGCAACTACACTCCCGACCTTCTCTATCGCTATGATCCGGAGCGAGAAGAGGATATCCTGCGCTACGTGAAGGACCTCGGCATCAACTTCCTCCGCTGGGAATCGAAAATCTCCAGCGAACACATTATCGAACTGGCCGACGAGCAGGGCATTCCGCTCATGTTCGGCTGGATGTGTTGCAATCAATGGGAGAAATGGGATCAATGGGACGATGAATGCCATTGTGTCGCCTCGCAGAGTCTTCGCTCGCAAATCCGGATGCTCCGCTCGCATGCCTCGGTGGTCGCTTGGGCAAACGCGAGTGACGGTCGGCCTCCGGAACCAATTCGCCAGGAATACCACCAGATTCTTTCCGAACTGCATTGGCAAAACGTCGCGGTGGATACCGTTTCCTCTTTTGCGAAGGACGCCCATGGAGAACCCGCATGGGACGGTATTCGCATGCAGGGCCCGTATTGCTGGCGGCCTCCCAATTACTGGTTCAGCGGGAAATACCCGGCAACCTGCGGCTCGACGGTTGAGCAGGGCGATAACGAGCATATTCCCACGTTGGAGAGCCTCAAGAAATTCATTCCGGCGGGCCAGCTCTGGCCCATCAACGATACCTGGTATATGCACGCAGGGGCCTGGCCCACTAATTGTTCGCTCGGAAGTATTCGACTGGCCTTGGAAAAACGCTACGGGCCTTCCGCCAACGTGGAGGACTTCGTGCGCAAGGCCCAGCTCGCTCAGTACGAGAATACCCGCGCGCAGCTTGAAAACTGGTCCGCGTCCGATTGGGCCACCCACAAAATGGTCGCCTACTGGATGTTGAACAGCCACTGGCCTTCGTTCTACGGCAACCTCATTGATTACTACCTCAGTCCCGGCGGCGCTTACTACGGCGCGAAAAGAGGGTTGCGTCCGCTCTCGGTGGTGTTCGATTACTATGCGACCGGCGACAACGGCCAGGCCAACATCAACGTGTTCAATCAAACACCCGGCGACGTGCGAGGTTTGCGCGTTCGCGTGCGCGTCTATGATCTCGACGGCAAGGTGCGTGACGACCGTTCTGCAAACAACATCGCGGTTCCCTACAACGGCGCGACGCAAGTGATGGTGTTGCCCAGATATCCCGAAAGCACGCCCGTCTTCTTTGTACGCTGTCAATTATTTGACCACAGTGGAAAACTCGTGGTGGACAACACCTATTGGCAATCCCAAAAAGATGACGATTTGGGATCTCTAAAAAATGATTATTACACAACTTTGCAACAGGATAAATGGGCTGACATGACCGCGCTGAATACCATGCCGCCTGTGACCATCGAAATCGAAGCCCAACAAAAAAAGATCGGCCCGGACAGTCACGTAACCATCCGTTTGCACAATCCCTCCGAGCATATCGCCTTTTTCGAGCGGGTCACACTTTCCACCGAGCGCGACAGTAACGAAATCCTTCCCATCGAATACAGCGACAATTACATCACGATCTATCCCGGCGAAACCGTTGAGATTCACGGAACAATTTGGAGGGGAGGCAAGCCTCGCTGGGTCAAACTCGAGGGATACAACACGCCCGTCATTTCCGTCCCTGTCAACTAAAACTACAAGGAGATGCATATGAAGAAATCTGGAATCCATACCTTCATTGTGGGCGCTGCTGTGGCCGCTGTCACCGCCGTAGGAACGATCTGTCATATAGACAACCCGATCATACAAACTAAGTACACCGCCGATCTGGCCCCGGACTGGTGGCCATTGATGCAATAGTCATCCAATAAAAGATACAGGAGATTGCACTATGACTCGACATAAGGAGCAAAACAACGGATTCCGACCTGTGATAAGTTCTTTCCTACACTCAATTCGTTTTGCTATTGTGTTTGGTTTGTTAATTATTATATTTTTAGGATTGAGCTGTGTTTCGCTTAAATATGATTCACCACGAAAAACGATTTCACTGGACCAGAGTTGGCGTTTCCATCTCGGCGGCAGCGGACCGCTGCTGAACTTCAATTGGTGGAAATTTGAATAATTGAAAAGAAACAAGACACATTAACTGATTTAAGGATTAAACGATGGAGAAAGTCAACCTTATAAATGCCGTTTTAAAGTCTTTGACAAAGGCAGTTACGACTCTGTTCACACATCGGAATTGTAACTTGTCTGTGACCGGAAGGATTTCCGTGACACTTACCGTTCTGTTCCTCATGTCGATCGTCGGTCAATGGTTTTCGTCACCGGCTGTCTTTGCGATCGAGGAGATCTGTGGTTCTTGTGATAAAAAGGTGAGTATTACCGGAGATTTTACCCACCGCAAGGATGATGCATTAGTCACAATCCAGGGTGCCGTCGGTGATGCGGCGGCGTTTCGCGAAGAAATCAACGGAAAGGAATTTAGCGTCAGCGTCTCGAATTTGCCGGCAGGTAAATATACTGTCCTTATCGGCGAAGTGGAAACGCTGTTGAGCAAACAGGGGGAAAGAATATTCAACGTGACTTCGGATGATGCAGCATTGGCAACGGACTTCGACATCGTCAAAACCGCCGGTAGCGCGAAAAAAGTTTGTTATATTACCGGCGTGGTCGAGCATCAGGATGACTACTTGCGAGGTCCGTTGAAAGTCACTTTCACGGCGGTCAGGAACAACGCCAAATTCAACACTTTCGAGGTGAAGGATTCCTCCGGCGCATCGGTTGTCGCTTTTAATGCTTCGGAGATTGCCGAACCTTTTACCGGCGATGTCACTCTTGTACCTGATATCAAGGAAGCTCCAATCTGGCGTGACCCGGACCAGCCGTTGAAAAAACGCGCCGACGACCTTATCCGCCGCATGTCACTGGCCGAGAAAGTCTCGCAGTTGCAGAACGACGCGCCAGCAATTTCACGGCTTGGTCTTCCCGCGTATAACTATTGGAATGAAGCACTGCATGGCGTCGCAAACAACGGTATCGCCACGGTTTTCCCGGAGCCTGTCGGAATGGCCTCTACGTGGAATCTCGGTTTGCTTCGGAAGGAAGGAACCGTCATCGGCGTCGAAGGCCGAGCGAAGTTCAACGATTACACCTCGAAGCACAATGGAAACTCCAAATGGTGGACTGGCCTGACCTTCTGGACGCCGAACATCAATATCTTCCGAGATCCCCGCTGGGGCCGTGGTCAGGAAACCTACGGTGAAGACCCCTATCTTGCAGGGGAGTTAGTAGTGGAGTTCATTAAGGGAATCCAGGGGGACAATCCCGACTATATGCTTGCGATGACTTGTGCGAAGCATTATGCGGTTCACAGCGGCCCGGAGAGGTCTCGCCATCGCTTCAATGCCGAGCCTTCGGAACGCGATTTGTATGAAATGTATCTGCCGCAGTTTGAGCGGGCCGTGCGCGACGGGAAAGTAGGCGGAGTGATGAGCGCTTATAACGCGGTTTACGGTGTGCCTTGCAGCGCAAGTACGTTATTGCTCGACGACCTGTTACGCAAAAAATGGGGTTTTGAGGGTTATGTCGTTTCAGATTGCGGCGGAATCGGTGATATTTGGAACAGAAGAGCACATCAGTACGTCGATACCCAGGAAGAAGCTGCGGCTATCGCGGTAAAGGCTGGCTGCAATCTTTGCTGCGGCGGAGATTACAATGCCCTGGTCAAGGCCGTCCAAAAGGGCTTAATCAGCGAGAAGGAAATCAATCAGGCATTGTATTACACGTTGTGGATTCGTTTCCGTCTCGGCCTGTTTGATCCGGCCGAGAAGGTTCCTTATTCGAAATACACCATCAAGGACAACGACACGCCTGAAAACCGACAGGTGGCCCTGGAAGTTGCTCGGCAATCCCTGGTTCTGCTGAAGAACGACGGCATCCTTCCGCTTGACCGCTCCAAGTACAAACGCATTGCGGTCATCGGCCCAAATGGCAAATCGAATACCATGCTGGAGGGCAATTATCATGGTTCAGCTTCGCGTCCGGTCTCCATTCTAAATGGCATTAAGCAGTTGGCCGGCGAGGACATTGAAGTTACGTTTGCCATGGGAAGTCCGGTCACCACCAGGCCCGGAACTGCTGCGTGGAGTCGACAGGATAACGAGACGAACCGTCCCGTGTCGGAACTCAAAGAAGAAGCCATCGCCCTTGCGGAGAATGCGGATTTGATTATTTATGCCGGCGGCATCACTCCGGCACAAGAAGGCGAAGGATTCGATCGTAGTTCGATTGAACTGCCCGAAGTGCAGGAAGAACTCGTGAAGGCACTTCATGCCACTGGTAAGCCTGTCGTCATGGTTAATTGCAGCGGTTCTGCCATGGCCATTCCGTGGGAAGCCGAAAATTTACCGGCGATACTCCAGGCCTGGTATCCTGGTGAGGAAGGCGGCCGTGCCGTTGCTGAAGTGCTGTTCGGCGACTTGAATCCCAGCGGGCACTTACCGATAACGTTCTACCGAGCCACAACGGATTTGCCTGAATTTACGGACTATTCGATGAGCAACCGTACCTATCGATATTTCAACGGAAAGCCCCTCTATGCATTCGGGCACGGCTTGAGCTACACTAAATTTACGTATCAGGATGGCAAGCTGGATTCGGAAAAGATTCCTGCCAACGGCACAGCGAAGCTGTCATTCACGCTTAAAAATTCCGGCAGTTACGATGGTGATGATGTGGTGCAGGTCTATTTCCACCACGTCAATCCCAGCGTTCCACAGCCGAAACTGGCTTTATGTGCTTTTACCCGAACGCATTTAAAGAAGGGCGAATCGAAACGTATTACGCTTGAAATTCCTGCTGAAAGACTGCGTTACTGGGATGCAGAGAAAAAACAATATGTTGTTGAACCTGGAGATTATGAATTCCTCGTCGCTGCGGCTTCTGATGATATACGACTGAAATTACCAATGACAATCACCGCGCCGTGATACTCAACAACAAAATGAATGGTTACGAGTACGATGCCGACTATCCCAATACCGGAGCGTCGTCAGCCACCCAACCGGTGGTGAAGAATCTATGAACTATTAAGGAGGATGAAGCATGAAACGAGTATTGAAGTTGTTGGCAGGAACGGGTATATTTACAGCGTTCCTCGTTCTCTTTGCCCTTGCCTCTGGCGCAAGCGGCGTCGGCTCGAATACCTTGTTTGATGCAGACTGGAGATTCGCTCTCGGCGATTATCCCGACGCTCAGCAACCGCAGTTTGACGATTCACGCTGGATCTCTGTCGAATTACCGCACGATTGGAGCATCGGTGGTCCCATCGCCCAAACCAATACAACGGGTGGCGGTGGTGGGTTCTTCCCCGCGGGGGTCGGCTGGTATCGCAAAACGTTCACGTTGCCGGCAGAAACGGCCGGGCAGCGGGTGACGGTGCGGTTCGACGGTGTGTACATGCTGTCGGAGGTGTGGGTGAACGGGCAGCGCGTGGGGATGCATCCGTATGGTTACACGCCGTTTTCTTACGACGTGACGGCACAGGTGAAGTCTGGGCAGGCGAACACCATCGCGGTGCGAGTCGACAATTCCAAGCAGATGAATAGCCGGTGGTACTCGGGGTCGGGGATTTACCGGCATGTGTGGCTTGAACTACTGGAGCCGATCCATCTGCAGCCGGCAGGGGTGTGGGTGAGGACGGTATCGGCGGAAGAGAATGAGGCGGTGCTGAAGATCGGGATGAGTGCGGAAAATGCGGGCGGGTCGGAACCGGCGACGGTGTCGTTTGCGACGAAGATCTTTGCATTGGATGTAATGGGCAAACACTCGGGGACTGCGGTGGCAAGCCTCGGGCCGATCGAGAGCCGGTTTGAGAATAAAGAGGGAAAGAAGCAGACCGCCGTCGAGGCGGACGTAACGGTTACGGAACCGCGGCTGTGGAGCCCGGAACACCCGGATCGGTATGTGGCGGTGACGACTCTCACCCATGCAGGGCGCGTGGTGGATACCGTGGAGACTCCGTTCGGGATCAGAACCATCGAAGTGTCGGCCGAGAAGGGTTTTCTGCTTAATGGAGAGCCGGTGCTGCTCTATGGCGGCTGCGTGCATCATGACAATGGGGCCCTGGGCGCGGCGGCCTTTGACCGCGCGGAAGAGCGCCGCGTAGAACTGCTGAAAGTGGCTGGATTCAACGCAGTGCGGACGAGCCACAATCCGCCGTCATCGGCATTTCTGGAGGCGTGTGACCGCCTGGGACTGATGGTGATGGATGAGGCGTTTGATTGCTGGGAGAAGGGCAAGAACAACCAGGACTATCACCTCTACTTTAAGGACTGGTGGCAGCGAGACATTGACGCGATGGTGCTGCGCGACCGGAATCATCCTTCGGTGGTGATGTGGAGCATCGGCAATGAAATCCCGGACTTCGGCAGCGCCCAGGGGCTGCGCGACGGTACCAAGCTGATCGAGCGGATCAAGGAACTCGACCCCACGCGACCGGTGACAGCGGGAGTGACCTGGTATAGAGGCATCGGCGGAAGAAACAACGATTGGCAGTGGAACGATACCGACGCGCTCATGGGTAAGCTCGACGTGACGGGGTACAACTACCAGATCCAGCGATACACCCGGGATCACCAGCGGGTGCCAGAGCGGGTAATCGTGTCGACCGAGTCCTTTCCACGAGATATATTCGCGAGCTGGCAGACGTCAGTGGACCAACCGTGGATCATCGGGGATTTTGTGTGGACCGCCATGGACTACTTGGGAGAAGCAGGGATTGGGCGGGTGTGGCTGCCGGGGGAGCGGACGAGTTTCCACGGCCAGCGCAGGCAGTTTCCGTATCACGGGGCGTACTGCGGGGACATCGACATCACAGGGTTCCGCAAGCCCGTGTCGTATGCCCGGAATATCACATGGGACCGCGGGGAGAAACTGTATACGAGCGTGACGGAGCTTGGGGGGGATGGAAAGCCGCTGCGGGTCGAAGGCTGGGGCATCGTGCCGAGCCGGGCAAGCTGGACCTGGCCGGGACAGGAGGGCAAGTCGCTCGAAGTGCAGGTGTACTCGCGCTATGAGCGGGTGCGGTTATCGTTGAACGGGGCCGTCGTCGGCGAGAAGCCCACGGGACGGGCGCAGCAATTCAAGGCCATGTTCAGCGTGCCTTATACGCCGGGGGTGCTTAAGACGGAAGGACTGGTCGGGGACAAGGTGGTGGCCACGAGCGAGCTTAAGACGGCCGGGCCCGTCGCGAAATTGCGCCTTACTGTGGACCGAGACTCAATCCGCGCCGACGGCCAGGACTTATCATTCATCACAGTGGAATCGGTGGATGCGGACGGCAACTTCCAACCGAACGGCGACCAGGAAGTAACGTTCGATGTTACCGGCGCTGGAACCCTTGCCGGCGTGGCCAGCGCCGACTTCGGCGGTACAGAAGGCTACCAGGGCAAAACGCGGCGGCTGTTCCAAGGTCGGGCGCAGGCAATTGTGCGCGCCGCTCACCAGATGGGAACCGTCGAGGTACGGGCAACTGCCGACGGGCTCACGGAGGCCAGTACGAAGATTGAGGTCCGCTGATCGGGCGAGACTCGTGATAGTGTATAGCTGATGTTGGATATATGGCGGTTACAACAGCATGTATCCGCAAGTATAAGTGTCGAATAGAGGTTTTCTCCCGTATGCCGGGACGCCGTCGGTTTTTGTGCCAGCGGCGAAGAATCCATGAATTGTTAAGGAGTATGAAGCGTGAAACGAGCTTGGTTATTACTGATAATGGCGCCCACTGGCTTCCGCGACCACCATTGGCTACAAGCGTATCGTAGCGGTACCCGAGACCAGCACGACCCAACTGCGTGTGCGATTTGACGGTTTCCGTGTGGCGCCGACGCTCGCGGAAGTGGAGTTGTATTATTGAAATCTTTTATGAAAGGGCTGTTTTGGTTTGAATCGCATTATCGACGCCGCCAAGGTATTTGACTTTGACGGCTTGCTCTAAAAAATGTATTGTACTATTTATTCATGGGAGAAAAAAATGAAAAGCTCGATGATTTGTAGGAACATGACCCCCGGTGCTGATATAGGTCATTCTCGAAAGAATAAAAACCGAAATGGAAGCCAACGACATCTTTATCTGGCTGTGGCAATGGCAACCTTTGTCATGTTACCTTGTATTGCTTGTGCAGAGGCAATTGCATCGAATGAAACGTCCGACCAGGCCATTGAGACAATCTGGCTGTCTTCTTTAGACGTTTCACGAGTAGAGCAGGGCTGGGGGCAGGCACATTCCAACCGTTCAGTTGATAACAGACGTATGAGGATTGCCGGCCGGTCTTTTCAACGCGGTATTGGCACACACGCCAATTCCAACATTCCGATTCTGTTGGACGGCAAGGGAGTAGAATTGTCGGGCCGGGCCGGCCTGGATGACGAAACCAACGGACGGGGCTCAGTGGTTTTTCAAATCACAGCCGACGGCAAAGAGATTTGGAACAGTGGGTTGATGCGGCCGGGAGATGAGGCAAAGGAGTTTACCCTTGATGTGCGGGGATGCAAATCTGTGGTGCTTCTGGCCCTGGATGGTGGAGACGGATATGACTACGACCATGCCGACTGGGGAGACGTGAAAATTACCATGATCAACAATGGTGAACCAAAACTTGATATTCCACCCATTGAGGACGCGGTGATTTTGACGCCGAAGCCCGCTCCGACACCCCGCATCAATGGAGCAAAGGTGTTTGGTGTTCGGCCCGGTTCGCCGTTTTTGTTCAGGATTGCGGCCACAGGTAATCGTCCGATGACTTTTTCGGCGGATGGACTTCCGGCAGAACTGTATCTTGATTCCGAAACCGGGCAGATTACAGGAAAGTTGGAAAAGACCGGCGAATATAAGGTGACGCTTCACGCTAAAAACGCGCTCGGTCAGGCCGATAGGGAATTCCGCATCGTTTGCGGTTCGCAAATCGGTCTTACACCTGCACTGGGCTGGAATAGCTGGAACTGTTTTGCCAGTTCGGTGACGGCAGACAAAATCAAAGCAGCGGCCGATGCCATGGTCAGCAGCGGTTTGATCGATCACGGATGGACCTATATCAATATTGACGATTTCTGGCAGGTGCATCGCGATTCGAGGGATACAACCCTTCAGGGGCCGCAACGTGATGACGAGGGAAAGATTCTTCCCAATCCGAGATTTCCCGACATGAAGGCACTGGTCGATTATGTCCACGATCAGGGATTGAAGATCGGACTGTATTCCTCGCCCGGACCGTGGACGTGCGGCGGATGTGTCGGCAGTTTTAACCATGAACTCCAGGATGCGCAGCAGTATGCCGAGTGGGGTTTCGATTATTTGAAATACGACTGGTGTTCATACAGTCCTCAGTTGGAAGCGAATCGCGGTAACACATCCTGGAGCCCAAACTCTGCGAGAAACATCAGTGGTGCCTCGTCCAATGACCGGGCCGAGCTCATGTACCCTTACAAGCTGATGCAGGATGCGTTGCAGGAACAACCGCGTGACATCATATACAGTCTTTGCCAATACGGTATGGGTAATGTTTGGGAGTGGGGAGCCGAAGTCGGCGGTAACTCCTGGCGTACTACCTACGACATCGGTGATACATGGGGCAGCATGTCGGGTATCGGTTTTGGTCAGGCTGGTCATGAGAAGTACGCTGGTCCGGGGCATTTCAACGATCCGGATATGCTGGTGGTCGGCAAAGTCGGCTGGGGGCCGCAATTGCGCGACACGCATCTGTCCCCAAACGAGCAGTACACCCATATCAGTCTCTGGTGCCTGCTCTCTTCTCCGCTCTTGATCGGATGTGATATGACGCAGCTTGACGAATTCACGTTAAACCTGCTGACAAATGACGAAGTATTGGAAGTCAATCAGGACCCACTCGGATGCCAGGCAGGACGAATTGTTCAGAACGGAATGCTGGAAGTGTTGGCCAAGGATATGGAAGATGGCTCCAAGGCCGTCGGCTTGTTCAACCGCGGCTCGCGTGAACAATCCATTACCGTGAAGTGGTCCGACCTCGGGTTAAAAGGCGAACAAACCGTTCGTGATCTCTGGCATCAGAAGGATATTGGTAAATATACCGGGCAATTTCAGGCGGATGTTGGCCGTCATGGTGTTGTACTGGTGAAGATCGCCCCGGCGGAATAATGACTGGTTCTAAGGATTCTAAATAAGAAAGTACGATTCTATTTCGGTGTTGATATATGAGAATTCTTAGTAGAATAATAACCGAGTTCGATGAAAATCAGGAGTTTTATTAATGAAAAAAATACTGTATTTAATTGTTTTTATTGTGTTTTTATACGGCAATTTTATTCCGGTTTTTGCGGACGAATCCGCCAATAGTTCTCCCCAAGTCGAACAACCCGATATCGATATTTCTACTTCGCTTCAGGTCCAATCAGTTCAGAAAGACACAATGGGTATAACGATAAAGCTGGCGTCCGGAACACTGAGGCTGGATGTGTGTGACGATCGCACGATTCATGTCACCTGCAGTTCCACGGATAAGCTGCAGAGGAGGGTGGAATTCGTCGTGAACCGGAAATGGACACCGGTGCCTTTTGAATTGCGCGAGGAGCCGGATAAGTTAATCCTGCGCACGGCGCGCATGGGCGTCGAGATAGATCGAGCCACGGGTGTGTTGACCTTTACTGACAACGAAGGAAAAACGCTCCTTCAGGAGCTGGCCGACGGGGGCAGGATAATCACAGAAGTCAAGCCCGCCAGCACCGATGCCGCTAATCAACAGATCTATCGCGTCCAGCAAACGTTCCTTTCACCCCCCGACGAATATCTCTACGGTATGGCCCAGTGCCAGGACGGCGTATGGAACTGGCGAGGCATGCCTATTGAACTGCGGCAAGTGAACACGCAGGCGGCGCTGCCCGTGCTGGTATCAAGTCGAGGCTATGGACTGCTCTGGGACAATGCCTCGTTGACAGATTTTAATCCTGTTGATCAGGAAATCCAGCTCTCGTCCAGCGGCGACAGGACGTTGTCCGACGGCCCCACGGCGACCGAGCGGTTGCAAGGCAGGAGGGGGCCGAGGGGCACCTCCAGGGTGCGCACCGGCACATTCACCACCAGCGAGGCGGGCGAATACGTCTTCTTTGCCAAGGACGGCGACCGCCGCAATGAAATCGGCATCACAGTGAACGGTCAGACCATCGCGCACCTCCGGAACATGTGGGTGCCATACACCACGGCGGGGAAGATGTCGCTGCCCGCGAACAGTACCTGTTCCGTGCAATTGCTGGGCGGTGGAAGAAATGCCCGCCTATATGCCCGGCCCCTGGGAAATACCACTACATTTCGTTCACAGGCCGCCGACAGTATCGATTACTATTTCTTTTACGGACCAGAATTTGACGACATCATTGCCGCCTACCGCAATGCCACTGGCGCGGCGCCGCTCTGGCCGAAGTGGGCCTACGGTTTCTGGCAATGCCGCGAGCGCTATTCCAGCCAGCAGCAGATTCTCGACACTGTTGCCGAATTCCGCAAACGGCAGATCCCCATTGATCTGATTGTGCAGGACTGGCAATACTGGGGTTCGCACGGCTGGGGCGCTTATGAATGGGATACCTCGCATTACCCGAACCCCGAAGAGATGATTCAGTCGCTGCACCAGCAGAACGTGCGCTTCATGATTTCGGTGTGGTCCAACCCCCAGGGGAAGGCTGGCGCCGATTTGAAGGCGCACAATTACGTCATTCCGGGTACTGATTGGGTGGATGTGCTCAACCCAGCCGCACGAGAACTCCGCTGGAAGTACCTCAACGATGCTTTTTTCAAAATCGGTGCCGATGCATGGTGGCAGGATGCTACGGAGCCCGGCGACGACGGCAATGCGATGGCTAACCGTAGCGTGTTTTTGGGCTCGGGTGACCTGTACCGAAACGCGTATCCGCTTTTTGCCAATCAAACAGTATATGAAGGACAACGAGAAACCTCCACGGACAAACGCGTCTGCATCCTCACGCGCTCAGCTTTCCCCGGGCAGCAGCGTTATGCCACGGCCCTTTGGTCCGGCGACATTGCAGGCAACTGGGAGACATTACGCCGTCAAATTCCCGCCGGCCTTAATGTCTGTCTAACAGGCCTGCCCTATTGGACTACCGATTGCGGCGGTTTCTTTCGTCCGCGTGATCAATACCAATCAGAAGATTATGCCGAGCTGCTTATCCGCTGGTTCCAGTTTAGCACGTTTTGTCCGGTTCAGCGCATGCACGGCTACCAGAGTGAAACGGAATTCTGGAAATTCCCGAGGGCTCAAGAGACGCTGATTGAATATGACCGCTTCCGATACCGTCTTCTGCCGTACATCTATTCGGCTGCATGGCAGGTCACGCACGACGGTTATACGATAATGCGGGCGCTGCCGATGGATTTTCGAGGCGATTCGAAAGTGTATGACATTTGCGATCAGTACATGTTTGGCCCGGCGTTCCTCGTTAGCCCTGTCATGGAACCCAAGGCTTTCTCGCGCAGTGTTTACCTGCCCGCCCCGACGGGGTGGACGAACTTCTGGAGCGGCGAATCATTCATCAGCGGAGAGCGTGTAGACGTTTCCGCGCCACAGGAAGTTATCCCGCTGTTCGTCCGCGCCGGCAGCATTATACCGCTGGGACCGTATCTGCAGTATTCCAATGAAAAGCCGGCCGATCCGATTGAACTCCGCATTTATCCCGGCAAGAACGGTTTATTTACCCTGTACGAGGATGAAGGTGACAATTATGATTACGAAAAGGGTGTATATGCGACGATCGATTTCTCGTGGGATGACGCCTCAAAAACGCTCACCATCGGCCCGCGCAAAGGTGAGTTCCCCGGTATGTTGAAAGAACGGACCTTTAATGTAGTGCTGGTGAAGGACAACCACGGTAATGGAATAGCTCCCGTTGAAACGCCCGACCAAGTTGTGAAATACGATGGGAAGGAAGTGAAAGTGAAGGTGAATGAATGACGCTTTCTGCATAAAGGTTTTATTATGAAAAACACATATCGTCTCACACTTCTTGGCATGGTTGCCTTTTTGTTTATCGCGTCCTGTTCGGATGCCAATAATCAAATTATCGGTTCGAAACTTAAAAAGAATCCGCGGGAAAAACTTTTGCTGGACCAGGGCTGGCGATTTCAGCTCGGTGACCCGGCGGACGTAACCACCAATGTTACTGATTATCCGGAGATTGCTTATATTGCCCAACTCCAACGTGATCAAGTCAGCGGCCCCGGTTCGGAAACTTACTACGAAAACCAGCGTGTGGATATTTTTGCTACGCACGCAGGCGAGGATGTTTCGTTCGTCCAGCCGAACTATGACGACAGCGCATGGCGTCTACTGGATCTGCCGCACGACTGGGCGGTGGAACTGCCCTTCGATCCGAGCGCAGACCGCGGGCATGGTTACAAGGCCATTGGGAATTCCAAATTCGGTTCTAATAACATCGGCTGGTATCGCCGCACATTCACACTGCCTGCATCCGACGCCGGCAAAAAATTGTGGCTGGAGTTTGACGGCCTTTACCGCAACTGCCTGGTGTGGTTGAACGGACACATTCTCGGGCGGAATGTCAGCGGTTACTCCAGTTTCTATTTTGATGTCACGCCTTACGCCAATCCCGGCGGTACCAACGTGCTGGTAGTGCGTGTGGACGCCAGCCGGTTTGAAGGTTGGTGGTACGAAGGCGCTGGAATTTATCGGCACGTCTGGCTAACGAAGGTAAATCCGGTTCACGTTGCACAGTGGGGGACGTTCGTCTATACCTTGGCACTGTCGGATTCAAACGCCACAGTCACGATTCAGACCGAGGTGACCAACCAAAGTAACGCAGACACTTCCAACGGCACTTTGACTTCGACGATTTACGACACTGACGACAAAGCGGTGGCCAGCGTCACATCGACAATAGATATTCCGGCCGGGCAGAAATTAGTGACGGCGCAAACCGTCTCGTTCACGGCCAACTTGTGGTCGCTGGAGACGCCGTATCTTTACAAGCTCGTCACGACGGTCAGTAACCAGAACGCCGTCACGGACATCTACAACACGCGGTTTGGCGTGCGTACGGTTTCGATTGATCCGAACAACGGTGTTTTCATCAATGGCAAACATGTTGAAATCAGGGGTATGTGCAATCACCAGGACCATGCCGGCGTTGGTGTGGCGTTGCCGGATCGGCTGCAGTATTATCGCATCGAACGGCTCATGCAAATGGGTGTGAATGCGTATCGGGCTGCGCACAATCCGCCGACGCCGGAATTGCTCGACGCATGTGACCAATTGGGAATGCTGGTGCTGGACGAAAACCGTCGGTTTGGAACGACCGCAGAGCCGATGAGCCAGTTGGCCCGGCTAATCCGCCGCGACCGAAATCATCCATCGGTGTTCATGTGGTCGTTGGCCAACGAAGAACCACTGCAAGGCACGGACACTGGGGCTGCCATGATCCAGGTCATGCAGGATGCAGTTCATTCGATGGACCCGACTCGGCGTTGCACGGCTGCGATGAACGGCAGTTGGGGCAGGGGCTTTTCCACGGTCATTGATGTTCAGGGATTCAACTACTTCCTGGGCAATATAGACAAATTCCGTTCCTCTTTCCCGAATCAATGTTGTATCGGTACGGAAATATCAAGCTTGACCAGCGACCGCGGCGTTTACATCATGGACCCGCCGAACGGCTTCGTCTGGGCTTATGACACGGTTAATGGTGACCCCGCGGAAGTGTGGTGGCCATTTTATCACGCCCGTCCGTGGGCTTGCGGTGCACTTTCCTGGACCGGTTTTGATTACCGCGGCGAGCCAACACCTTACAATTGGCCTAATATAAACTCGCATTTTGGCACGCTGGACATGTGCGGATTTCCGAAGGACAATTTCTATTATTACCAGGCCAACTGGACGCTCAAGCCGGTGCTGCACGTTTTTCCGCATTGGAACTGGCAGACGCCGGATCAGCCGATCAACGTGTGGGTCTTTGGAAATTGCGAGTCGGTGGAAATGTTTGTCAACGGCGCAAGTCTGGGGCGGAAACGCCTCAATGTCCAGGGCCGCGTCGAATGGGACGTCCCTTACGCACCGGGAACGCTTAAAGCCGTGGGCTATCGTTTTGGCGAGCCGGTCATCACCAAGACCATCGTGACTACCGGCGCGCCGGCGCGTATCGAGTTGGCACCTGACCGCAGTACAATTCTGGCCGACGGCCGCGATGTTTCTGTGGTGACAGTGGCCGTGTTGGATGCGAAGGGAAACATTGTGCCGACGGCGATGAATGAAATCAGCTTCTCCATCAAGGGCGGCACGATAATTGGTGTGGGCAACGGCAATCCGAGTTGCCACGAGCCGGACAAGGCCTATCGGCGTTCCGTTTTCAACGGGCTGGCACAAGTCATCGTCCAGTCCACCTCCAAACCTGGCCGCATCACTCTGGCCGCGACATCAAAAGGCTTGAAATCAGCGGAAGTGGCTCTCACTGCTGCGTCCATTCTACCGCCGCCAGCTGCACCGACGGATGTCAACGCTGTTGGAGGCAACTCACAGGTGGCAGTCAGTTGGGACATCGTGTCGGGTGCGACCACTTACAATATCTTTCGTTCTACTACCAGCAGCGGTCCTTACACACTTATTGCCGGAAATATTGGTGGTGTGAATCTGGGTTATGTGGATTATTCCGTCGCCAATGGTACAATGTATTATTACGTTGTCAGCGCCAACGGAAACGGCGCCAGCTCGAAATCGGCGGAAGTCAAGGCTACACCTTCAGGAGCATTAAAACGCGATTAATATCAACATTGAAAAGGTTTATTTGATAGTTATTTAGTAAGATCTTTGTTATGAAAGCGATAAAGCCATGAAAACAATGAATACGCAACAGACCAATGTTAAGAGTGCATTGATAATATTTTTATTTTTGGTGCAGGCTTTGGTAAGCGGGCAATCGAACACGGATATTGCCGCCATATCATCCGGTTCGATTCCATATGCCACGCAGCATGTGATTTCGAATGACGATTCCGCAGCCGTTATTGTCGAAAAGGCGGCAAAGGTTTTGCCGCGTCCCAATCAGACTGCCTGGATGCGGCTGGAGTGGATCTTTTTCCTTCACTACGGGCCGAATACGTTTAATGGTGTCGAGTGGGGCAGCGGGCGGGAAGAACCCTCGGAGTTCAATCCTTCGTCATTTGACGCCGACCAATGGGTCCGCGCAATGAAAGAAGCCGGCGGCAAAATGATTGTGCTCGTCTGCAAGCACCACGATGGATTGTGTCTGTGGCCCACCTGCTACACTTCGCATTCGGTCGCATCGAGTCCTTGGCTTGGCGGCAAAGGCGATGTTGTTCGAGCTGTTGCTGATGCGGCTCGGAAGTATGGTCTAAAGCTTGGTGTTTATCTTTCACCCGCTGATCTTTACCAGTTGCGGACCAACCCGAAGAATCCCAACGGCTACTATGGTAACGGCAGCAGCAGTGTCCCTTCCGTTATTCCCACCGATCCGGCATGCTTCAAAACGAATCCGTCTTTGGTCCGCACGCCACCATGGGGTTTTAAGTTTTACACCTATGAGGTGGACGACTACAATCGGTATTTCTTAAACCAGCTTTACGAATTGCTCACGGAATACGGACCGATTCAGGAAATCTGGTTCGACGGTGCCAACCCGGATCCCAGCGTCAAAGAGACCTATAACTACGCGGCGTGGTATGACCTGATTTGCAAATTGCAGCCGGGAGCGGTCATTTTCGGCAAAGGGCCGGATGTACGTTGGGTCGGTACTGAAAGCGGCTATGGACGCACCACTGAATGGAGTGTCATTCCACTGCCTACGTCGCCTGACAAGTTCTATTGGCCGGACATGCAGGCCGGGGATCTCGGCAGCCGTGCCAAACTGACGCCCGGTTCGCATCTCTGGTGGTATCCGACGGAAACCAATGTCACCATTCTCGCCAACGGCCAATGGTTTTGGGCGCCAGGGAAGAAACCCAGAAGCGTCTCGCAGTTGGTGGATATCTATTACTCATCAATCGGCCGTAACGGGAATCTCATTTTGAATCTGTCTCCAGACACACGGGGGCTGGTTCCGGATAATCAGCTTGAAGCTTTGAGCCAGATGGCACAGATAGTCAAAGGCACATTCGCCACAAACCTCGCTGTTGGTGGCCGACTCACGGCCGACACATCCAACCCTGCCAACAGCCCATCGCTGGCATTGGATGGAAACCTCGACACCTGGTGGGAGGCCGCACCGGGTCATACCAATGCCGCAGTGACGTTGACACTTCCGGCGTCCGCCACCTTTGATGTCGTTTCGTTGCAGGAAGCAGTGGATTACCGCGGTCAAAGAATCGAATCTTTTGTTATTGAAGCATGGAACGGGACGGCGTGGATCACGGCAGAACATATCGCGTCGGACAAACTGACGACCATCGGACACAAGCGGCTGATACGCCTGAAGTCACCGGTGACAACCGACAAGGTACGTATTCGTATCACGGGGTCACGTCTGGAGCCGACACTGGCTGAAATGGGACTCTTCAAACAAGCCGCGCCCGTTTCACTGCTCAGCATTTCAGAGCGTGACACCAACGGTTTTGTGGCACTCAGCAACGCTGGCGGTTCCAAGATGGTTTACACGACTGATGGAACCGTGCCGACCACCAAATCCACTGTTTACAGTTCGCCGATCGAAATGCCATTGGGCGGCACCGTGCAAGCTGCGTGTTTGTTACCAAACGGCCGACTTGGCATGGTGACTTCAAAGACCTTCGCCGGTCTTGTGCCGACCGCCTGGAAAGTGGTGGCAGTGGACAGCCAGGAAACCGCTGCGGAGGACAACGCCGCAGCATGTGCAATTGATGACAACTCATCCACCATTTGGCACAGCCGTTGGTATGGCGACTTGGCGCTGCCGCATTCCATTACCATTGATATGGGGACTTCACACCGAATCAACGGATTTACATATCTGCCGCGTCAGGACGGCAATCCGAATGGCATCGTTGAACGTTACCGCTTTGAAATGAGCACGGATGGAGTCACCTGGGTGACCCAGGTTGCTTCGGGTACATTCGGCAATATTCGGAACAATCCGTCGCTACAGGAAGTCAGGTTTACTCCGGTCAACGCCCGATTTTTCCGTTTCACGGCGTTACAGGAGATAAACAACAACGGCTGGACAAGCGCTGCTGAGATATCCGTGCTGCCGGCCGGAACTGAAGAGGGGCGTGTCGATACCAAACCGGTGACCGTCACCAGTCCAAACGGGAAGCTCAAGATTGAAATTCAGACCGGTGCCGCAGGTCAATTAATATGGTCGGTTTATCGGCAGGACCAGCTTGTCCTTGCCCCCGCTCCATTGGGTCTGACGGTGGATGGCAACAATCTCGGTCAATCTGCCACGCTCGGCGAGCCTCGCAAACGCACCATCAATGAGCAATATCCTACTTGGGGTAATCACGCCGTGGCCATCAATCGTTGCGACGAAACAGTGATTCCGGTCGAGTGCGCTGACGGTATGAAATATGAGCTGGAAGTGCGAGCATTTGACGACGGTGCGGCTGTACGTACTCATGTTGTGCTTGATGATACTTCGCACACCATCGCAGGCGAAGCGACCTCATGGTCGCTGCCTCTCGATTCACGTGCCTGGTGGGCCCGTTATGACGGCGGTTATGAAAAACCCTGTGAGTCTGGAACGCTCGAAACCATTCCAGCTCGCACTGCCTTAGCGCCTCCCATAACTTTCAGGCTCGGTGAGAATCTTTACGTCAGCCTCACTGAAGCTAACAATGATTCGTTTCCGGACATGGGCTTAGAGAGAGACGGTAACTTTCTCAAAGCAGTCTTTCCCGCCTCTTCCAGGGGTTGGAGACAACAGGGCTCGATTGTCACCCCATGGCGTGTCGCCATTATTGCTGAAGGGCTTAATGCTTTGGTCAACAGTGACATTGTAACCAACCTTTGCCCTTCTCCGTCTCCTGAGCTGGCTTCTGCAGAATGGATTAAACCCGGCCGTTCTCTCTGGCATTGGTGGAGTATCGGCGCACCCGGGCTGAACGACCAGAAGGAATGGGTCGATGCTGCGAAAAACCTCGGCTTCGAATATTATCTGATAGACGAGGGCTGGCGCAACTGGCGTGCCCCCGGCAAAGACCAGTGGGAGTGCCTCAAGAACGTAATCGACTACGGCAAGACGCAGGGTGTGGGCTGCCTTGTTTGGGTGAATTCTTCGGAGATGCGCACAGCAAACTCACGACGCGCCTATCTTGAAAAGGTCGCTGCTCTCGGCGCCGTGGGTATCAAAATCGATTTCATACCTGGCTGCACTGCCGGGATCACCCGCTGGTACGAGGGTGCGCTAAAGGATACCGCCGAGCTGCACCTGCTCTGCAACTTTCATGGCGCAGTCAAGCCCACCGGCCGCCGCCGTACCTGGCCGCATGAATTGACGCGAGAAGCCGTGCGCGGTCACGAATACCATATGACGCGCTACCGCCGCATTCAGACCGCCGAGCACGACGAAACGGTTCTCTTCACCCGCTTCCTGGCTGGTCCTGCCGATTATACCCCTACAGCCTTCGATCTCCGCGAGATGGTCGGATATACCTGGGCGCACCTGCTGGCCCAGGGGGTTAACATGACCTCGCCGCTGCAGCACTTCGCCGGCAAATACCAGGACTTCATTGGCAATCCCGCCGAGGATCTGCTGCGCCATCTCCCTTCGACCTGGGACGAGACGATAGTGTTACCTGGCAGCGAGATAGGCAAGACGGTCGGATTTGCGCGCCGGCGCGGTCAGGATTGGTACATTGGAGTGCTTAATGGCGGCGAGGCCGCCACGATGCCAATCGAGCTGTCCTTCCTGGGGGCGGGTGCATGGCAGGCTGAGGTGTTTGGTGACGACCCCGACAATCCCGCCGCCTTTAAACGGGAGAGCAAGGTAGTGAAGGCCAGTGACAAGCTCATGGTTTCCATGAGCCCGCGAGGCGGCGCCGTCGTCTGGATTACGAAGACCCGGTAGAGTGTTGGTGTTAATGTACCATTTTTTTGCTTGCAAAGAATGGTTGAATTTATGAGCAATTGAAAAGTATTTGAGGAATAAGCTGTGAAACTGAAATTGTCGTTAAGAAACAAAAAAAGGTTGTATCCTGTATAAATAGATGTTCTGTGATGAACCATTGTTTATTGTTCGTGTGGCTTTCTGTTCTCCTTATTCTCGCCGTTCCCGTAACGTCAACTTATTCATCTTCGCTATAAAAGCTATAATTTCATTAACTTAAATTGACCTTGATTTCATAATTATAGTCGACTCTTATAGTATTTTCGCCTATAATACCTCTCCTCAAGGAACAGGCAGCAGTTACATCATTTAATTTTCAACTTGTTATGAAAGGAATTGAGGAAAAACATGAAAACAAAGGCAAAATTAGTGGCACTGGTTTTCGGACTTTCGCTGGCAGGTATGACTTGTGCGGCGAATGAGCTTGATTCATCCAAGACATTGGCTCCGGGAGTGAATCCTATTTTCAGGGATGCATTTACCTCTGACCCCGCTCCATTGGTTGTCGGGGATACGCTCTATGTTTATACTGGATCCGACATCAGGGATGAAAACGATCAATGGGTTATGCCCAGTTGGAGGCTCTATTCCACAAAAGATATGATTAACTGGAACTCGCATGGCGTCATCCTGAAGCCTACGGACTTTGAGTGGGTTTTGACAGATGCATGGGCTTCCCAGGCTGTCGAAAAAGACGGCAAATACTATTACTACGTGACTTTGCAGAGAATAAGTCCGCGTCAGAGATGCATCGGAGTGGCTGTTTCTGACAGCCCGACCGGGCCGTTTGTCGACGCCAGGGGCGAGCCTCTTATCACCGATCAAATGACGCCGAGTCCCAACCCCTGGGACGACATTGACCCCACAGTGTTATTTGATGAAGAAGGCACAGCCTGGATGGCTTGGGGAAATCCCAACTGCTATATGGTAAAACTTAAGCCCAACATGATTGAAATCGATGGCCCAATCATGACGATACCCCTGCCGAACTACACGGAAGGACCATGGTTTCATAAGCATAACGGCATTTATTATTTGATTTATTCAGGTTTCGCATGGCAGTGGACCGGTAAAAAAACCTGTTATGCGACCTCAGACAAAATTACGGGTCCGTGGAAATATCGCGGAATTCTTGCGGAAACCATGAAGCCCAGTCCATCGATGCATGTCGGCGTTATCGATTTTAAAGGCAAGTCCTCTACTTTTCCCATAACGCCGACCTTGTCCTGAATGGAGTAAGAGGTCGCAATAACCTCCGCTCTGTTTTTGTAGATTATCTTTATTATCTACCTGATGGCTCATTGAGGACAGCACTCAGCGTGGAGGGCGTCACCGTTCCTATGCGGGATGTTCCGCCGCTGCCCTTTCCAGAGCCCGTCAAAAACAAATCCGACGAAGGAGTTATTGTGACCCAGAATGCGGGCTTTATGCCGCAAAGCTGGCCGGGCAAGCCAATCATCGCAACGGTTGACAATCCATACTACAAGGCGACCTATTGCGCGTCTTTCAATGCCAATCGAAACTGTGAATTTATGGGACAGACATTTCAGGTTCATGAAGACTTTACGCTGGACCGCATAAGCATTTTTGGCGGCGACGGTTTAGGCTATGACGACGAAAACACGATTGTGATAGGTCTGTATGACCTGGGCTCGGTTTCCGAGCAGGCAGATAATAAGTCATATACCGTAAAGGAAAATCTTTTTAACTCTCTCAAAGGCTTGAAAATCGCCTACGAGGTGCAGCCTCTCGGACTGATTCACTTCGATTTGAAAAAAAGCAACCAGCTAAAACTGAAGGCCGGGCACAGGTATGCATTTGAGTTGAAGGGAAAGAAGGGATATCTTTCAATGGGATGGCGCCGGACCAGGTCGGATATATTCAATGAAGGTGCTGCATATAACAACCGTTCAATTATTAGGGAGCGAGGAGATGACACCGTAGATTATGCAATGGCGCTTTACGGTACTGATTCGCCGAAGAAATAGACGACAGATGTGAAACATCCTTTAACTTGCGAGTACGGGCGATTGACTCTTAAAAAAGATTGATAATTAATCAAAAAGCCCATTATTGTCTGGTCAACAAAAAATGGAGAGCTTTTTTATTCCCCATTTTAACAGATATGGTTATAATATATTACCTGTTGGATTAAACATGCTTTTTAGTTAGTGCTCACAGTCGGACAGGGGCGATCACAATGATTTGAATGTTGTTTCTATAGAACGTGCCTGTTTGTTGATATGAGAATGAGTCATCACGAAGACAAACAATTAACGAAATTGTTTTTGAGGAGTGATGCTGGTTATGAACCAAAATAAAATGATCATATCGTTATTTATGCTTCTGACTTTTGTTGGGACTTTAAAAGCCCAGGAATTAAAGCCTGCGCCCCAGGTGCGGACGATTAACGCCAATTTAGGAGCCGAGGCCGGTCCTCTGAATCGGATGTTTCAGGTTTGTGTCGGGGCGGGGCGGGCCAACGAGGGTCTGCGGGCTGACTGGCAGCGGCAACTTGCCTATGTGCGTCGTGAATGCGGTTTTCGATATCTGCGCTTCCACGGACTGCTCTGCGACGATATGGGAGTTTATAGCGAGGATTATAAAAACGACGGAAAGCCAATCTATAACTGGCAATACATCGATGAGCTTTTTGACTTTATGATTAGCATCGATGTAAAACCCTTTGTGGAACTGTCCTTCATGCCATCAGCGCTGGCAAGCGGGCCGAATACTATTTTCTGGTGGAAGGGAAATGTTACACCACCAAAGGATTATGCCAAGTGGGAAGATTTGATTAAGGCTTTGGTCACTCATTGGAAAGAACGCTACGGCGAAAATGAAGTTGCAACCTGGTATTTTGAGGTATGGAATGAGCCGAATCTTGACGGTTTCTGGATTGGCGACAAGAAAGGGAAAACCGATGAAGAATTCGCCGAATATGCCAAGCAGGAGTATTTCAAACTTTACACCTCGACGGCCAAAGCAGTTAAATCGGTCTCTCCCCGTTTTCGTGTGGGCGGGCCGGCCACAGCCGGATGTGCATGGGTACCGGAAACCATTGATTTCTGTGTCAAAAACAACGTGCCGATAGATTTTATTTCGACCCATCACTACTGTGTTACTTCGGGCTTTCTCGACGAAACCGGGACCTCAGGTACCTTTTTCTCAAAGGATCCCAATGCGATGTCCGGACGCGTGCATGATGTTCGCCGGCAGATCGCCGCGTCGGCCCGACCCGGGCTTGAATTACATTTTACCGAGTGGAGTTCCTCGTACACCCCGAGCGACCCGATTCACGACAGTTATCACAGCGCCGCGTTTATTTTAAACAGCCTGCGACGTTCCGGCAGTGCGCCGCAATCTATGTCGTATTGGGTTTTTACCGATATTTTTGAAGAAGCCGGGCCTCGTACGACACCGTTTCACGGCGGTTTTGGTCTGGTCAATTATCAAGGAATCAATAAACCTGCTTTCTATGCCTATCAGTTTTTAAACCGCCTTGGGACAATCGAACTCAAAAGCAATGATGAAGCATCATGGATCAGCAAGGATAACAAAGGCGGGATACAGGCCTTGTTCTGGGATTTCACGATAACGCATCCCGGCCGGAAGGTGCACAATCAGGTATTCTACAAACGCGATCTGCCTCCCGCGAAGACGACACGGACGACTCTGCGCATCAGCGGTCTGAAACCCGGCCGCTATGCAATGACTTTCTATAAGGTCGGTTACCGGGTCAACGATGCCTACGCCACCTACTGCGATCTCGGTTCCCCCAACCAACTGACCCGGACGCAGGTTGACTTCATCAAGGAGAAAAACGATGGCTCACCGCTCGATAGTAAGGTTGTTATCGTTGGTGATGACGGCGTCTTCGCAAGCAACTATGAGGTGCGTGAAAACGACGTATGCCTGGTGATGCTTTTGCCCTTGTAAGATTAAAATAAAGAAGCGATAAAAGCCGAAAACCGGTAAAATCGAGGAAACGGGAGCAGAGGTTCTGGATGACAAAGACACTCTCCGTTCGCTGGCCGACAATATGGTCCAATTTTTAGTCAAGGGCCCATGTCGGCGTTGTTAAAATATCTGCTGGTATCATGGCCTTTCATTATAGCAGCATATGCCAGCATTTGTCACCGCCTGTACAGATTCACTGCGAGCGCAGGTTGAAATATTTTAAAATCAATCAGTGTAAGAAAAATACCCTTTAATGTCAATTTACTCATCCAAGCTATAAAATCTTCAGGGATTTTCGTGTTCTAATCTACATAAATTGTGATTGCGCTAACGAAATAGCCGAAAAGAGTTAGCTTGAATTAGGAACAAAGATAATCGGACCAGTAATCCGTTGCTCTTTTTATAATATACGAATAACTAGTCCGTGTGTCGGCGGTTCAACGTAATTGTTCCTTAAAGCATCTTTTCATTGTATCTTCCTGACGCAGATGTTTATCTTCCTATGGGGCTGTCAGAATATTGATTTCGCTGGCGCTGGTGTACTTAGCGTTATTAATCTCAGATAGTGAAACAAGCTTAAAATACCGCGCTTGAACTTCGCTCTTAAAGTCAACCGTATGCAGACGAGAGCCTCGACGGAAAAACCCTGATGCGGCTTTATCCCATTTTTCACCATCCATACTGACATAAAATTCATATTCGCGGATATTACCATTAGAATTATTGTCCTGGCGGGGAAGATAGGTAAAACCCTTAAGTTTCATCGTCTTTTTCATGTCCACCTGTATGAAATGCGGATGTTCGGTAACGTTTTGCCGCCAGCGTGTGTGCCAGATAGTACCAGGATTGCCATCGATGGCGTTTTTACCAAAGTCACCGCTTTCCTCGCTGTTAACGCTGACAGCCCAGCCGCTGCGGTCCACTTGAGGGGTAAAATATATCATAGTCAAAACCGGGATAAATCCATCTTTATATGCCCTGACAAAGATTCTTCCACCACGAGTGATAGCACTGCTTTTATTGTACGGTTCAAACTTGTCGGGTGTATCATACGCCACATCCAATTTTGCCTCCGAATCACCGCAAAGCAATTCGAGTTTATCGGCGCGAGTGTTTTCGAATCTCGGCGATTCGGTCATATAAAAGCGCTGTCGTACAGATGCATCGACAGCTCCGTCAAAGGGCTGAATGCGATAACGAAAACTGTAGTGGCCGGGTTTTAACCGGTATTGTTCGAGTGTCGCCGGCCCACAACTGGCCCCACCCAGACCGGTCAGACCCGCATTAAGACTGACAACGATTTTGCCGTCGGCAACCAGGTCACAAGGGTATTTTTTAGAGGCCATCTCCTGTTGGGTGAATTCCAATGCCCCGAAATCCATCCGGTCCGAAGCCGCAAACAGAACACCTTTACCGGATTCATCGCTCAGAGCCGCCCAGCGAACATCTGAACGGTTACCGCAGAATTGCGGCTTTTGATAAAATTCGTACATCTTCTTAACAGTGGTTTGATACAGCCCGATATTGGCGGCGGCCTTGCGATCTACATAGTTTTCGAACGAGCCGCGGCCGAAATATTCAACCTGAGTCAGGTCAGGAGCTATCTTCATATCAAAACCCACACGCGGCAATACAGCAGGACCTTCTGTCATATCGATACTGTTGTCAGAAACGATCACTCCATTGCCGTCAACACACCATCGTGTCAACACGTAATATGTGCCGGCTTCGGGGGAGATGTAATTACAATACATCGTAATGACACAAACGTCATTAATCATCTGCACATCATAGTCGGTCACTTCCGGAACGAAGGTATCCAGCCCTCTCCATCCGAATCTGTCATTATCACCCGGGGCACGATAGATCGAGCAAAACGGCCCATCATCTGCATTACTAATGATTGTCTTGCCGTTCAGTTTCAGGGAGGCAATACTACCGGTTGTTTTGCTGAAGACGACCTCAGTTGGACCAGCTGAAACCTTTATACTATCGGTAAGCTTTTCAACTTTAGGCGCCGCACTTTTGGCCATCCACTCTTTCGGAGTAGTTATGGGCAATTGAAACTGGTAATACGCCTGCTCAAATCCTTTTTCGGCATAGAGCTTATCCTGTGCCAGTTTCCAGCTCAAGTTCACAAAGTACTCAACACCGCCCTGCGGGGTGATGGGCTTAAAGGGTATCGTAACTTCTTTGGATGTTGCCGCGGGGATTGAACCGGTCTTGAGTCGGCCGGACTGAATCACTTTGCCGTCAGCGTTCAGCTCCCAATCGCAGGTGAACTGGTCCAAATCGATGAAATCATACTCATTGCGGATACGAATTTTGCCCGCCGCCGCATCGAGCACATCGACCCAGATGGACTGATATAGATACTTGACCTCGTGCAGTTTGGCGGTGTTTCGCCGGTCCGAAGTAACCACACCGTTGACACAGAAGTTGCCGTCGTTGGGCTGGTCGCCGAAACTGCCTCCGTAGGCGAAAAAGTATTTATCACTGGGTTCTACACTACCTCCAAACGGAGCTACAACGGCTGTGCGACCGTTATCGCCATACTTTGCACGAAGGCCCTGGTCAACAAAGTCCCAGATGCAGCCGCCGATGAGCGATTTTTCGCTGCGGTACAGTTCCACATACTCCTTCAGATTGCCCAGAGCGTTGCCCATTGAATGAGAATATTCACAAAGGAAGAAGGGTTTCTCGGGATTTCCTCTTGAATAATTTCTCAACCCCTGCAGGTCCCAATACATACCACTGTTAATATCACCAAACCTGCTATTGCCTTGGTAATGAATAGGACGTGAGGAATCAACTGCGAGCATCGCTTCCCGCTGGTACCTAAAGTTTTCACCGCCTCCGGCTTCATTTCCCATCGACCAGAAAATAATACACGGATGGTTTTTATCGCGATGCACCATGCGCACCCCACGGTCAACTTGAGCCGCCCGCCAGTCCGGATTATTGCTCAGTGACCTGTTACCGAAACCCATCCCGTGAGATTCGAGATTAGTCTCATCCATAACATAAATACCGTATTTGTCGCATAACTCATACCATCGAGGAGTATCCGGATAATGACAGGTACGCACGATATTGATATTGTTGCGCTTCATGATGAGGATATCCTTTACCATCATTTCCTCAGTCATAATCCGGCCCCGGTCGGGATCGATTTCGTGACGATTGACGCCCAGGAATTCTACAGGACGACCATTGACCAACACCTGCAAATCGGCAATCTCCACTGTTCGGAAACCTACCTTACTTGCAGTCGATTCACCGGCTGAACTGGTAATCACCAGAGTGTAAAGGTACGGCGTTTCCGCTGACCAGGTGTTGACCGTCCCGGCATCCAGCTCCAGCGACAAGTTTTCTGTGCTGTCCATTTTTATAGAAGCTGTTCCGGAAACTCTCTTAACCTTTTTCTTATTTGCGTCGAACAACGTCGCTTCAATTTCCACTTTTTCATCTTTAGACGAAGCATTATTAACTAAAACAGAAATATCCAACTTGCCTTTTGTATATGTTTTGTCCAGGTGGGGCAGAATAAATAAATCGCGTATTGCCTGCTTTGGCTGAGCGTAAAGAACCACATCACGATAGATACCGCTGAGTCGCCAGAAGTCCTGGTCCTCCAGATAACTGCCATCGCTCCAGCGATACACTTCAGCAGCCAATAGATTAGTCCCGGTTTTGACATATGGAGTAATATCGAATTCCGCCGGGGTCATGCTGCCCTGTGAATAGCCAACCTTTTGGCCGTTGACCCACAGATAAAATGCGCTCTGGACACCTTCGAACTTCAGAAAAATCTGCATCCCATCCCAGTCCTTCGGTACCTGGAATTCATACCGATAACTGCCCACCGGATTGGGCAGCCTACTTTTGGTAAAATTACGCCGTACCGAATCCATAATACGAGGGGGATTATTGTTGTTAAAAGGATAGGTGACATTCGTATAAATTGGCAGGCCATAACCCTCAACTTGCCAGTTTGACGGAACGGGAATGGTTTTCCAATCGCTGTTATCAAAATCCGTTCTGTAAAAATCTTTTGGGCGCTCGGCCGGGCTGGGGACCCAGTGGAATTTCCAGTCACCGTTGAGCAGCTGCATCCGGGAAGAAAGCTCAGAGGTCATTTTTGCCGCATCAGCTTTATCTTCATACACCGCCATATGTGCGTGCGGCTTGACAGTATTAATATGAAAAACATTTTGATTTTGCCAATCTTCTGCTGCCACTACACAAGTAACGCCTAAAATTAATTGCATCAGAATAATGTTAACCTTAGTCATAAATTTTGCCTTTCTTATTTATATTTCGGTTGTTGAGCGAATTTGCGCATTCTATTAATCGTTATTGAATACCGTGTAATGTCAACTTATTCATCTAGGCTGTAAAAGCTTCGACTTCATTAACTTAAATCGATCTTAGATTCCATAATTATATTCGATTCTTACAGTATTTTCATCTATAATATCTTCCCTCAGTAACATATAGATTAATATTTAGGGTGATGAAATGAAAACTCGACCTTGGACAATGTTGTTGGTGATAGTGCTATAGGAGGGCTGCATTAGATGTAAGATGAATAAGTTGACAGTACTAGATTGGTGTTGATGAGCAATTCGAAAACTTGAAAATGACGCTTTAGATATTATATTTCTTTTTTTTCATCAACTCTGAAACTGGATTAACCTGGGCCACTATTTGCAACAGAATTTGCAACAGATACGCACGGTTGGCTCTCGGTTGCTTCTCGGCCGGCATCATAGGTCTTTATTTTGTAGTCATATGTCATTTATTTGAAAGCACTTACAAAACCCGCTAACGGACTGAAAATCCGTGTGTCGGCGGTTCAATTCCGCCCCTGCCCATTCATAAGCTTTGTTTTTTAAAGAACTTATGCCAAAAGCAATTCGGCATACACATCGATAGTTTTTTGGAGTGGGTCAGTCGTGTTAAGATTTGGTTTCTTCTTCGCCTCGTAGCAGCACCTTCTCTGGATAGCTTTCGTGGAGAAGCCGTGATTTTTATGAGCGTTGAATATTCAATATTCTGGTCAATCTGGGATTTACAGATTAGGAACTTTCAACAGCGCTCATAGGATATTAAAATCCGACGGTTAAGCAATAATTGGAGCTCTTATAAAAGGTTCAGAGAACTTACGAGAAACGAACAAATTACCAAGCTTGCGATGGGCAGGTTCTTTCCTCCTATTGATTTATACTTTAGACATCGGTTCAAACAAACGCAGGTTGACAGAAGATTAGATATTCCAAAGAGGAATTTTTTAATTAGAAAAGCCTCATAAAAACATAAAATCCGTATGTTATGGCAAGGAACTACAAAAAGGTTATCCCACGGGGAGATGATTGTGGAGTAGACAACATAAGCCTTGCGATCTGATACCGTCCGGGTGGTGATGAAGCACGAAATTAGGAATTTTGCTATGCGTTCTGTGTCTTCGCCTATCCATCATAAGTTTACTTTGTTCTATCCTCAGGTGCATAAAACAGATGACCGTTGCATTGGCAGTCCGAAGCACCAAAACCCGGTATAGGCAATTCAGACATTTTGCCCAGCTCTTTCGCTAATTTGCATTCATATTTACGTGGTCTAGGAATTGTAATAGCCCAAGCATCCTTGCTTTAGAAGAAAGATAATCAATATGCCATTTTAAAGGTTTTTTCTTATTGCTGTGGCGTTTGAGCCTGGCCGATAGATTCCTCTGAGCACTACCCGCGTAAAAATATGTTCCCTCTTTGAAATGGAACTTTCCCAGTTTGCCCACACGAATCTTTACTGGTCTGGGCAGGTAAAATATTGCAATGTAAAGACCGTTATCCAAAATTGCAATGCTCCTGTAGCCTAAAGTGTTTTACCAAAGCATATTAGAAACAACATTTAAGCCTTTTGCTTGGCCTGAATCGCCCTTCATTCCATCTTTGATGGCAAAAACTGGCACTGTTGGATGCAGCTGGTAAGCTTGCTTTTCTTACTTATGGCTTTTCTGAAAGAATCACTTGGCATCGCCAGCAGCTTAAGGCAGAATACTTTTTATTTTCCAGAGAGCATTTTATGGATTCCCTCTGCTGCTGTCTTGGCATCGGCAATGGCAGTAACGGCGTCTAAATTCAGATTTACTATGTCGCCGCCGGCAAATACTTTGGGGATTGTGGTCATTCCAT
>Ga0315545_1000762_pt1 | contig 33486 bp, 26 predicted proteins | sample SalMarSW160210MG_FD_203096 | JGI IMG/M metagenome (GOLD analysis project Ga0315545, IMG submission 203096) | Salt marsh sediment microbial communities from the Plum Island Ecosystem LTER, Massachusetts, United States - Salt Marsh Sediment SW1602-10 ...
AGCCGGATGCTTCGCCTTCTCGCCTTTGCGTAGCCGTCCATTCTCCGTAGCAGAGCTACTGCGAAGGATGAACTTCGGCGGAGCGAGGTCGGCTCAGCATGACAATAAAAACGGTCAGTTTGAGTAAAGAATATAGAAGCTTAGCTGGATATCTTCATAATATTTCTATGCCCATTTTTATCGGAAGTATCAGGGCACAGCCATATTTTTTGTTTCTATATAAACAATAACACAAAGTCTTGGCTGGTCAAATCACTCCCCACGTTTTTTAATAAACTCAAACTGACCGAATCTTAATTGAAAACCAACATAAGTAGCTATTTGAGAACAATATATTGCATTTTGTCATTCTCGTGAAATTTATCCCCAAGGGAACGGGAATCTAATTTGCTGCAAACTTTAATGGATTCCCGCCCATTCGGCTAGCGCTCAGGGCAGGCCCTGCGCGGGAATGACACAAATAATCGGTCAGTTCGAGTAATAAAAATATAGATTGGGTAATTATCGAGACTAAGGCCGGGATCTCTGAAGTTGTTTCTTTTTAACTCTCATTCAGATGATCACTCAATCCTCGATTACGCAATATAGGACATGTAATCGAAAAGAGGCAAATATACTCCAAGAAGGATCATGCCAATGAGAACCCCCATTGAAAGAGTCAAAGCCGGCTCGAGCTTGACAAGTAATGCATTTGTTGCTCGATCGATGTCCCTATCCAGAAAGTCTGCAGCTTTATTGAGCATGTCCGGCAGGACACCGGCCTGCTCGCCTGAGTCAGCCAACTGGATAAGCATTGGCGGAAAAATATCGTTAGCTTTCAGAGCCTTAGTAAGAGTATTGCCTGTCCTGATTTCCTGTTGTATTTGTCTGGTGATTTCAGTCATTTTGTGGTTATTGGCGACAACACTTGCAACATCCAGGGCTTCTACGAGCGAGACACCGACAGAAGCGAGCATCGCAAAGGTCCTCGTGAATTTTGAGACGACAACCATACGGTTCAGCTTGGAAAAGACAGGCAATTTCAGTTTGACGATGTCCCATTTTGCTTTAATTTGTGGATTCTTTACGAGCTTCTGAATAAGGAATACTATCAGAGCAATGACAATCAGAACAGCCCACCACCAATGTCTGACCAAATAACTTAAGCTCACAAGAGCTTGGGTTGCTACCGGCAAAGGGACATGTAGATTACTATAAAGTTGCGAAAATATTGGCACAATAAAAACTAAGAGACAGGCAACTACTATAAAGCAAACAATGCCAACAACTATAGGATAAACAAATGCAGATGTGGCTTTCCGCTTTATCTCTGCCTGCTTTTCCAGGTAGCTGGCGCTCATTTGTAAGGATGTAGCGAGTTTGCCGCCTGTCTCGCCAGCTTCGAGCATGCCAAGAAAGAAATCCGAGAATACGCCCGAATGCTTTCTAAAAGCGTCTGTTAGGTTTGAACCTGTCTCTATGCTTTGTTCTATATCGGCGATAATTGCCCGAAAGCCTTGATGCTCGGTTTGTTCCAGCAGAGTCTCCAGACATCGTGTCACGGGTAATCCAGCTGAAATCATGCCGGCAAAGCGATAAGCAAAGGCTACGACGTCACGTCGTTTGATTTTTGCTCGTCCTTTTGTGGCTTTTTTTACCCGATTTGCGCTTTTGAGAGCGTAGCCTACCTTTGTAAGTTCTTGACGTAATTGGGCAACGGTGGCAACGTCACTGTAGGTGCTGGAGAATTCATTTCCTGCTTCATCTATGGCAGTGTACTCGTAAACCGGCATCACTTTCCCCTTGTATCGACGACTCTCATTAGCTCATCCAGGCTTGTTGCGCCGCTGAGAACTTCATTAACTGCGCTCTGTCTAAGTGTTCTCATCCCCTCCTTGATTGCCTGCTTCTTTATTGCATCGTCATCGCTTCCATCAAGTACCATTCTGCGGATTTCGCTGGAGACGGGCAGTATCTCGTAGATACTTTTTCGTCCATGATAGCCGGTCTCGTAGCAGCCTTTACATCCCACTGCCCTGGTTAGCTTTACGTTTTGCTGCTTGCCCGCCCTGCCGAATATAATCTTTAGCTGATCAGCCGATGGCTTATAAAGTTGTTTGCACTTGGAACAGCAAGTTCTCATAAGCCTTTGTGCGACGGTTCCTAAAAGAGCTGAGCCCACAAGGAACGGCGGGATGCCCAGGTTGATAAGCCGTGAGATTGCGCCTGCTGCGTCGTTAGTGTGAAGTGTGCTTAGCACAATGTGACCTGTAAGAGCAGCACTGACAGCGATTTCAGCAGTTTCGAGGTCGCGGATTTCGCCTACCAGTATAACGTCAGGATCCTGTCGTAGAATACTGCGCAATGCAGACGCAAATGTCAGGCCGGCGGCGGGCCTGATTTGTACCTGTGTGATGCCATCGAGACGGTACTCGACGGGGTCTTCGACGGTAACGATGTTTCTTCCGGGCATGTTGATCAACTGCAAGACAGAGTACAACGTTGTTGTCTTGCCGCTACCGGTGGGGCCGGTTAGAAGTATCATTCCATAGGGGTTTCTGACCAACTCCCGGAATTTCTTATTGTCCTCTGGAGACGTGACGACGGTGTCGAGTAACCACCTGTCGGCATTTTTATCAAGTATTCTAATGACAATCTTCTCACCTCCAACGGCCGGTAAAGATGATATTCTCAGGTCATATTCTTTTCCATCGTGGCTGGTGGTAATGTGTCCATCCTGAGGTATTCTTTTCTCGGAGATATCCATATCCGACACAATCTTGATGTGCGAAACAACTTCAAGTTGTGCAGAAGCAGGAACGGTTATTGCGCCTCGCAAAATACCATCGACACGGTAGCGTACTCTTACGTCATTTTCCTGGGGTTCAATGTGAATATCGCTTGCCCTTGCATCGATGGCACCTTTAATTATCGAAGAGACAAGCTTTGTAATGGGATCATTTGCAACACGAGTTGATATTTGCTCCTGGTCACGCTTCTTGGGCTTGCTCGAATCGGCTTTGAGCCGCATTGAGACTATGGCTTGTTTTGTCACGTTCGCCACATCGAAATGGTAATGTATGGCCTGTCTTATAGTACTGGGCGTAGCAGCTACAGGAGTTACCTTATATCCGGTTTTTGTTTCGATTTGATCCCGGACGGGCAGGTTCAAAGGAGAACTCATAGCAACGATTAGCTGATTGTCTTGCTTTTTGAGCGGTATTATATTGTGTTCGTTAGCTATCTCGTAAGAAATCAGGTGCGCTGCCATTGGATCGACCATATCCGGTGAGAGAGTGATAAACTCTATTTTGTTTGTAGCTGCGATGACCTTTGTGAACTGTTCTTCGTTGAGTAAATTTTGTTTTTTGAGTAAACTGAGTAGGTTTTGCCCGGTCTGCTTGTGCTGTTTGAGGACGGCTTTAAGAGTCTCCTGATCAATGAGATTCTCTTCTATAAGAAACGATATGATAGGATCCTGCTTTTGCATAATGCTATAACCTAATAAAATTTGACTTACAGATTAAATTTGTATCGACACGGTTGTATTGTGACTTAATGACAAATATGTATTGATAAGGATAAGACTGACAGGTTCAGGTTGAGAAGACGAGCCCGATAACAGTTATTGAGGAAAAAGCGGCGTCTACCATAGCAAACGACTGTATAAGTTCGAGCGTCTGAAGCTAATGAAAAGGATTGTCAACAGCACCAGAGATGGTATTCTTGTAAGTTGTTGGGTGCTAAGTTTTTTACTTGACTTGAGCTAACATTCTGTCGATACAATAGTTAGAATTTTCTGCTGCAAGGTTGATAAGACGACTACCCTGCAAAGTGAGCGATTCTTAGGCACAATCAATGCGCAAAACGGACATATATTTACGGATAAGCCTTGGCATAGTGGCTGGAGGTATTGTGCTTTTAGTGCTGTTCATGGTTCAAAGTCGAACTGTGCGTATAAAAGATGTACTGGCCACCTATAAACCCGACGCAGAATATGAGAAACTCACAATCCTCTATCCGCTTGACGGCACAATTTTTCCACAAGAGATAGTCACGCCGACGTTTCGCTGGGAAGATGATAAATCGAAAGCATGGCTCATCACGATTAAATTCAGCGACGATAAGGAGCCATTGAACTACATTACGCGTCGTGATAAGTGGATGCCTGAACCAGAAGCCTGGGAATCTATAAAAATGCGATCGTTAGAAAAATGGGCGGAGATCACCATAGTGGGTGTGGCAAGGTCGAGGCAGGTAAGAATCCTTTCAGAAAGTCGGCTCAGGATTAAGACATCAAAAGACGAAGTCGGTGCTCCTCTTTTCTACCGCGAGGTGAATCTTCCGTTTGTCGATGCGGTTATGGACCCTTCGCACATACGATGGCGCTTTGGATCGATTTCTTCGCCGAAGCCACCTCCGGTAATCCTGACAAATTTGCCGGTTTGCGGAAACTGCCATTCATTCTCCAGGGACGGTACAACTCTGGCGATGGATGTAGACTATGCTAACAGCAAAGGTTCATACGTTATAACACGTGTCGCAAAAGAAATGGTATTGGCAACCAGCGACATTATAACCTGGAACGATTATAAAAAAGAAGATGGGGAGCTGACATTTGGTCTTCTTTCTCAGATGTCCCCCGATGGGAGATACGTGGTTAGTACAGTCAAAGACAGGTCTGTGTTTGTACCCAAGCCGGGTATAGCTTTTTCACAACTGTTTTTCCCGATAAAGGGCATTTTGTGTATATACAACCGTCAAGAGCAGAGATTCTTTTCGCTTCCCGGCGCGGATAATCCTAAATACGTCCAGAGCAATCCGTCCTGGAGTCCGGATGGTAAATACATTGTTTTCGCCAGGTCCGAGGCATACAAGTTAAAGCACGAGCAAGATACGGGCAAAGTGCTTTTGACGCCGGAAGATTGCAAGGAATTTCTGGAAGAAGGAAAGCTGTTCTTGTTCGACCTTTACAGAATTCCATTTAATAACGGAGAAGGTGGCAAAGCTGAACCAATCGAGGGCGCTTCCAATAACGGCATGAGTAATTTCTTCGCGAGATATTCGCCGGACGGTAAGTGGATTGTGTTCTGCAAAGCTAAAAGCTTTATGCTGCTTCAACCTGATAGTGAACTGTATATTATCCCTGCCGAAGGTGGCCAGGCTCGAAGGCTTGAGTGCAACACAAGCAGAATGAACTCCTGGCATAGCTGGTCACCGAACGGCAAGTGGTTAGTGTTTTCTACAAAGGTAAATTCAGACTACACTGAGCTTTTTTTGACGCACATCGATGAAAATGGACGAAGCAGCCCGGCGGTGTCACTGTCGTATTTAACCTCTCCGGACCGAGCTGCTAATATTCCGGAGTTTGTGAATTCTGAGCCCACCGCGATTGTAAAAATCAAAGAACAGTTTTTAAACGATTACTCCTTTGTCAGAGCCGGCAATGAATTCTACAAGCATGGTAAGCCGGATGACGCGATCGAAGAATACAATAACGCGCTGGAAATTAACCCCTCCAATGCAGAGGCCTATCAGAGGCTCGGATTTCTTTTGTATCACGTCAAGGGCGAATACGAGCAAGGAATACAGTATATGATGACCGCTTTACGTCTCGATCCGTTCAATGTCAAAGCGCACCACGACCTTGGTATGGCTCTACTACACCAGCAGAAGATCGACCAGGCTATTGCGCATCTGTCAGAGGCGCTTCGTCTGGCACCGAGGGGTATTAATAAACAGTATAATGCGGTGGATATGAATTACCAGCTCGGGCGAGCATTGCATCTTAAGGGAGACCTGCCGGCGGCGTGCACTTATCTGGGCAAGGCTGTACAGCTCGATCCTAACAACGCCGAAGCTCACTATACCCTTGCAGTGGCGATGGCTGAGCAGGGTAAGATGGATGAAACCTTTAAGCATTACTCGACGGCGATGCGCCTTAATCCTAAGGTAGATAATTCGGCGGCACTTCACTACCTTCTGAGCGTGCACTACGCCAAAAAGGGTCAGTTTAACGAGGCGATTTTATCGGCTGAGACAGCCTTAAAACTGGCACAAGCCAGCGGCGAACACGAGGTTGCAGCGAAAATCAAGCAGTTGATTGAATTATATAAACAGAGGCTCGGGAAAAGGCGATAAGAAATAATACGGCCTTTTTAATAGCAGTCTTTTCAAAAAGGTTCATTTAGTGTAAACTTGAATTTAGTCTTTGAACCCGATAACATTTTATGTGACCTAATTGTCCGAGCAGGGGTAAATCTTTTGTAATTGAATAAAAGGTTGATGAATCGCGGATAGAAATTTAGCAATTAACTATGCATGCAAAGTTGGATATACGCAGTATTGAGTCACCTGTCGCTTCGGAAATCTATATTACGGCGACACCTGGAGAGGATACGTCGGTTCATAACCAGGCACAGGAAATCTTCGATGGCATCCAGGATATAGTACGCTCGAAAAAGGCAGATATCCTCCAGGAGCGCATTTTTGCAAGCGCTGAAGCTATGGAGGCTTTAAAATCTGCGCGTATGCGAACATACGGTAATAGTGAATCCGATTTGACTCCAAGTTACTTAATTAGTGATGTGGGGACATCAGGGCCTATCGGTGAAGTACAGGTCTACGCGATCAGCAGTGATAGTAAACCAGAGGCTATTAGTGTTGACGGTTTTCGCTGTGGCAGGATTCTTCGATTAGCGGATCACACGATACTTACTCTGTCAGGTATATCAGCCGGTAAGTCCGGAAGGGCCACGACACAAGCACGGGCTATGCTGGAAAAGGCAGGGTCGGCATTGAAAAGGTTTCAATCAGACTTTCTCTCTGTTCCGCGGACATGGATGTGGCTTTGTGATATTCTAACATGGTATGACGATTTCAACCAGGTAAGGAATGATTTCTTCAAAGAGCGTGGGCTAATCGGCGAAGGGACACGTCAATCGATGCCGGCAAGCACGGGTATCGGGCTGTGTTCGGAGGACGGCAGCAAGTGCGCTATGGACCTGATAGCGGTGCTGGAACCGGCTGGCTCAACTGAGTATCTTGCGGCTGTGGGTAAGCAACAGTGTGCGCTGGAGTATGGCTCGGCGTTCTCACGAGCTTCACGAGCGATAACACCGGCAGGCCAAACAGTATTCGTCTCCGGGACCGCATCGATCGACGCCAACGGCATTACTACGAATATAGGTAACGCAGCAGCTCAGATAAATACTACGATAGAAAATGTGCGGGCTGTTCTTAAAGATATGCATGCAAAGGATGAAGATGTGGTGCACGCTGTAGCCTATTGTAAGACAACTGAAGTGGAACAGACATTCCGGGGGGTTAAGGACAATCTTCCTTGGCCTTGGGTGACGGCGATTTGCGATATATGCCGTCCTGACCTGTTGTTCGAGGTCGAAGTTACGGCTGTTATGGGCACAAAGACTCGATAGGTTACAGTTAGTTGGCCTTAGAGTTTTTCGCTGCTAACTGTATCGAGTACGAGCGGAGATTCCTATTAAAGATTGAGATATTGGAGCTTCGGCTGTGCGCGTGTCAGAGCCATGCCTTGGGTCAAAAACACGTCCGGGTGGTGAAAGGTGCTGGGAGTAATTTTCTTGCAATAGCTGCCTTTTGATTGTAAGCTAACCACCCATTGATAAAGGGGATTTTTCCCTTTGGATTTAGATTTGGTATTTGCTAAAATCGCTGCGACCAATCGATTTTCGATGTTTTGGCGGCGTAGCCAAGAGGCCTAAGGCGACGGTTTGCAAAACCGTTATTCGCCGGTTCGAATCCGGCCGCCGCCTTTTACGATAACCATCATATCTTTGCCAGGAAGCCGTCCGACATAAGGAATTACCAATGGTTCTTGGAATTCAAAAAGAACCCCTGGCGATAAGGAGGAAAAACTCTATTGCTTTAGTGCCCTATCGAGGTCTTTTATAATATCCTCGACATCTTCGATCCCGACGGCAAGTCTGAAAAGTGTATCGCTAATTCCTAATTCATATCGCTGCTTTCTTGTATATTCGTAATAACTAATTAGAGCAGGATGCGTGATAAGTGTTTCAACACCACCGAAGCTCGGCCCGATATAGCATAATTTTAAAGAATCGAGGAAACGTTTTGCGTTATTTAGGTTGCCCTTTATTTCAAATGTCACAACGCCGCCCCCTCCGGTCATCTGGGCTTTGGCTATTTTATAGTGGCGGTGACTTACAAGAAATGGATAGTAAACATTCTTGACCCGTGGGTGACTTTCAAGAAATCTAGCCACATTAAGAGCGGATTCGTTCTGCTTTTCAACACGCAAGGGAAATGTCTTGAGACCGCGTAATAAAAGGTAACAGCAATGAGGATCGATCAGGCCACCCATAGATTTATGTAGGTTACGGATTTTCTCAACGAGATCAGCTTTTCCAAGCACGGCTCCAGCCAGGATGTCGTTGTGGCCACCAAGGTATTTTGTGGCACTTTGCAATATGAGGTCCATGCCGAATTCGATTGGCCTCTGGTTGAAAGGCGTGCTAAACGTGCTGTCTATGAGTGTGAGGACGTTGTGTCGGTCTGCAATCTTCTTGATTTTAGCTAGGTCAAATATGTTCAAGTAAGGATTAGTTGGCGACTCAGAAAATATGAAGCGAGTGTTCTTTTTTATTGCTTTTTCCAGGATCTCATAATCGCCAAAAGGAACAATAGTACACTCTATGGCGAACTGCTTTAAATACGACCTGCAGAATTCGAGCGTCTTTTTGTAACTATCGTCAGTGATAACGATATGATCGCCCGACTGGACCAAGGAAAGAATGGTTGTAGTTATTGCGCTCATTCCAGATGTGAAAACTACGCAGGCCTCAGCCCCTTCGAGGTCAGCAAGGCGTGCTTCAACGATTTTTGCTGTTGGATTGCCATATCTGCCGTATTCGAAATGCTCCTTTCCCTTTTTGGTGTAGTCTTCGATATGTTTGGAGTCTCGAAACGTGAAGGTCGAGGTCTGAATAATCGGAGTTGTCAAAGAGTCAGCATATTTCCTTCTCGGCTCACCGGCATGTATTGCTCTGGTGGAGAGAGACTTGCCACACTTGCCGTATTTGTTTCTTGACGATTTGTGCATTATGTACTCCTTGCCTTACGAACAAGCAGTTCGATAAGTTTGATCTGCTTCACCTGACATTTCCGGCATTTTCTTTCATAAGTTGTCGGACTCAAAGCTATTTGTGAGGCCTCTTGTTTATCCTAAAAATACAACCAGTTCAAGGAAATTCTCTTATCACTAAATTTCCTGCCGTCACGTTACTCTTGGCAGAGAAAAACGCTACTGTTATGGAATCAGTCTGGCACCGGATGGCGGAACGTTTGGCGAGATTGTCCGTGGCCTTGACAAGAGCTTTCTCAACGGACCTGACACAGGCGGATTCGAGACGCTCAGCAAGGAGGATGCCATTGCTGCTCTACGTAGCCATGAACAGGAAGGTCTCTGGTAGAAAATAAGCAGGCTGCACGCATGTCAACTCGTGAACAAGATTGGTCTTACCCGTCCCTGACAGACTCAGGATAAATCCAACTGCTGCTATCGGGATAAAGTTTATAAAGGCGGAGACTGATTGTTATGCACCCTTTACCTGCATCTTTATCGAGTATAAAGAAGTCTGAGCCGTTATAAAGAGCGTTTGTTTGTCTTCGCCGCCGAAGGTAACATTGGCTGGTCGCTCCGGAAGCTCAATTTCCTGGATTTTCTCACCCTTCGGATTATAGATTGCAACTACTCTTGTAGTCAGGTATATATTTGCCTGATTATCGATTGTCATTCCATCGGAACCTTCCGGGGCGAAGATCTTCTTGTTCGACAAAGTACCATCGCTGTTGATAGTGTAGACAAAAGTTTTACGACCAGCATGGTCGGCAACATAAAGCAGTTTGCCGTCAGGCGTACCTATGACTCCATTGGGCCTAACCATATCATCGATAACACGGATAACTTTTTTGCGGTCCGGCGTAAGGTAATAAACATGCTCTCCATTCTGCTCCATACCATCTTTAGAACCATATCGTGGATCGGTAAAATAGACGCCACCATTTGGATCGATCCAGAGGTCATTGAGGCTATTAAATTTTTTATCTTGATATTTATCCGCTAGCACTGTCACTTGGCCGTTTGGGTCAATGGACACCAATTGTCGCCCACCTCCTTCACATGCCAGAAGATTGCCTTCTTTATCGAAGAAAAGGCCATTAGCACCCCTTGAGTTTTTGCGAAAAGTAGACAATTTTCCATCGACAGACCATTTGTGTATCCTATTATTGGGGATGTCGGTGAAGTAAACATTGCCTTCGGCATCAGCGGCCGGTCCTTCTGTAAATTGAAAGCCGCCGACGAGCTTTTCCACTTTCGCTCCATCTGCCGTAACACTTGCCTTTTGAGCGCTATAGCCCGTTACTACTGCTACCAACAAGATTATCAAACTATACACTTGCCTGTTCATTTTAAGTCCCCTTTCATTGCTAATTGAGTAAAAGGATATAATCAAACCGGTTACTATAATACAGCTATCATCTCTCAATCAGTGTTTCGTCAACCTTCATGCCGAAGTGTCGGCCAGCCTTTTCGATATGTGCCAAAACTTTATCGCCTACTTTCAGGGCAGTAATTGAAACAGCCTTACCATTCTGGTCTACTAACCGAATGGTTTCTGCATTTTGCATAACCAGGCTTATAGGTTGGCCTTCCGCTTCAGCCTCGATAAGCATCATGGGACGCTTTTCTATTTTATTTCTGCCAAGGTATGCTATTTGACTTTTACCCTGGAAGGTGACTAGCATAACCTCGTCACCTGCTTTTAAATCTGCCAGATACTTCGTTTTGCCGCCAGGTGTCAGCGTATATGCGTGCACAGCTCCAGCGTTGACGCGGAATGGGCGGGACGCAACATACGGATTATCGATAGATTCTGAATGCACAAGAAAAAAGCCACTGGCGGTATTACCAACGAGCATGCCTTCACCAAGACCCATCTGCGTACATGTATCCAGACAGGCCCGGTCGCCCATGCCAAGCTGTTTAGTGACGGTGACAGTAGCTATAACCAAGGGAACTTTGTCGCTTATGCCGTGGATAATCTCAGCGGTCTTTTTGATTTCATTTACATTGGTAGTGTTCAGCAGGACGCCATCGACACCCTTTTCTAATATCTCGACCATGAGTTTGGCTTGCTCAGAATTTTCAACCTGTACAATAATATTCTTGCCGCGACGAGCAAGAAGATTCTCGATTGGGATAATCGTCCAGTCGAGCATTCTAAGAACGACAGTTCTTTCGGCTGGCACGGCTGCGGCTTTGTCTTCATCTTCTTTGCCGGCTATATCCATAAAATCGATATCGATTCCGGGCTTCAGATCACCGTCTTTTTCAACTGTCTTGATTTTGCCAAACTGCCGAACGGTTCCACTCTGGCCATCCGGCAGCACGAGAACCTCAGCACCGCTTTCCAGCGCAGCTATCGCGATTTCCTTTTTGTACGGAATAACATTTACCCATAGTTTCTTCATTTCTCTTGCTCCAGAGTTTCGTTACCTTTTGAAAACGGGTTTGTCAGCAAGATTTAACGTTAATTAGCGAGGTCTGTCAATAGATTTGCGATTGCTAAACGAAATGTTTTAATCATTCACCCTTTATAAATTTTATTCCGAGCGTAGTAGTGGGACTTGTCCTGCTTGTCCTCCGAAGCTTCTGCGAAGGTGGGAGCTTAGTTGAAGGGGTGATGACCGGATTTTATCCGCAAGAGCCCTTCGTAGCTTTATGCGAAGAACGGGCGAAGGCGGACTTGCCCCGAAGGACTACCATCGGCCGCACGGGTTCATGCTGAAATAGACTTTTTTGTCTGAACTCGTTTGTGTTTTACGCCGATTAAACCATCAATCGATAAATCCTCATCTATCGAAGGCCAATGTATCCCGTATCCCGATGACGAAATCTCATATTTCTCTCTCTCGGCATTTGACGCATTAGCAAGCCTTTTGGAAATATTAGCTAAAGGGAAAGTATATTCTTTACCATCAACTTTTAAGGTAAGTCTTTTTTTGACAAAAGATACTTTTTCAATTTTGTGACATTTATTCATCACTTAACCTCTCTTTGAAACCTGTTCCATTCCTGCTCGATGAATTCAAAATATTCAAAAATGATCTTCTTCACATCTCGTTTATCCTTATTATTCATATTATAGCTGTATGCTTCTTCAAGAGCAAAATTATTTTTATCCAACCAATACTTACATTCTTTTTCAGCCTTCTGACAATGAATGTGGATCGGCTCATTCTTTTCATTTGAGTAAAAGAAAAATCTCCAGCCCATCACGAATAAGATAGTCGGCATAAAATTCGTTCTCCCTATCAAAAAGGAATCCCGACAGGATTGTGCACCCTATCGGGATATAAATCCTTGCGATGACCTACTCTCGCCGCAAAGCGACTATCATCGGCCGCAAGAGCTTATCCTGTTTTTGTCTGGAAGGCATTTTATTTATCTATACGCGTCTTTGCGATGCCTCACAGCGATTATATCTATTAGCTTTTTACTGTCATCTACTGCATAGATAACCCGAAAAACACCAATCTTAATTCGCCATAAATTTCCCTTGCCCTGCAGCTTAATGCACTTGTGAGGCCTCGGATTCTGAGACAAGTTTTCAATCTTTGGGAATATCCTGTTGACAGTTGTAGCATCCAGAGCTTCCAATTCCTTACGTGCTGACCGTGCAAAGGTTATGGTATACTCAGCCATTCAATTTTCCCGCACGACGCAAACGTTTTTTCACGGAATTGAGTGATTCGCGAGGTTCTCTACGCCGTTGATGAGCGAGTAAATTATCGTAAAAATCTTCCCATACATCGGCGTATTTGCTTAGATCGATAATGACCGCAGATTTAGAACCCTTGTCGTCGATAACAAATTGAATACCGCTCATAAAAAACCTCTAAATTAGTTACATAGATTTGTCAAACCCGTACTCTATTAGTGTAAATCCTGTGTTAATCTGTGTCAAATAAAATGAAGTACAGAAGAAAACCCCGATGATTTTCACCATCGGGGCTTATAACTCCTGCTTGTCCACCGTAGCCAATGGCGAAGGCGGGGCAATGACTGGATTTTACCCGCCTAAGGCGGACTCGGCCAAAACGATAGGGGTGTTTGCACACCGTTTTTCTTCGTAAGGGCAATTAACCTTTCAGTACCTCATTGGCTTCTGCAATGCTTGCGCCATTGTGAACCATCTTAGATAGGGCCTTGACAATCTTGTCAGGCGTTGTGTGCTGAAATGCGTTTCGGCCGATCGATAGGCCAGCAGCGCCGGCTTTCAAAGCACCCTCGACCATCTTGAAGATATCGTCGTCGCTTCCCATTTTTGGCCCGCCAGCTATTACAACCGGCACAGGACAACCATTGACTACCTGCTTAAAGGTCTCAACACTTCCCGTATAAGGAACTTTTACAATATCAGCACCGAGTTCCGCGCCGACTCTTGCGGCGTGTTTGACGTTATTGACGTCGAATTCGTCTTTAATCTTTGGCCCGCGCGTGTACATCATCGCCACAAGTGGTATCTGCCACCGTGAACACGAGTCGCTAACCAGGCCCAACTGCCGCAGCATCTCCTTGTCTGTCTCAGCCCCGAGGTTTATGTGGACAGAAACAGCATCGGCGCCAATCTTTATCGCTTCTTCAACGGTGCATACAAGCTCCTTCGCATTTGGATCAGGGCTTATTGAAGTGCCCGCTGAAAGATGGACAATGAGGCCGACATCACGACCTGTACCTCGATGACCTGCTCGCACCATTCCTTTGTGCATCAAGATAGCATTTGCCCCCCCTGCCACTACCTTGCTCACCGTCTCGCGCATATCCTCAAGCCCGGCAATAGGACCCACCGTGACACCATGATCCATAGGAATAATCACTGTCCTGCCGGAATTTCGGTCGATTATTCTTTCAAGTCTTATCTTCTTACCAATCATAACCAAACCTCCAATTACGTAATAATGGTAGCATAATCTACCCCTGCTTAGTTGAAATGCAAGGAAAAAACGTGATTATTCATCTCTGTATTTTCAAAGAACATGTCATAAGCACTCTTGCATAGGTCAAGTAAGGCGCTCTTATCTTTTTAAAGAGCCTAGACCGCATCTTGCCACTTTTCAAACTCTATTTCCTACGATTTTATAAGTCCTATATTACCGCTAGTCATCGTACTGCCTTACGAACCAGTGTAAGATAAATATTTTTGCACAGAATCAACCTATAAAATGTCGTAAATTTATACTAAGATGCTGAAAATTCAAAATTTTCACTATTTTTCTCATGGTATAAAGCCAAAATGATCGAATATATATGGGTTACGCACAGCACACTTTCAATTGTGCTGATCTCGGTAATTTTAAATAGTGTAATCCGTTGCCCCGCACTGGATTATGGCTGAGCTTGAAATTATCAGGCTATCTGGACTCATTGGCCAAGACTAATGTGGGAATAACTGAAAGGAAATAAAAAATGCCGACGAAAGAGCTTAAAAATAGATGCCTTAATATGCAACAAATTCGGACTAAAGCAAGAGGGCTTGGTATAACGCCCGGAAAAATGAAAAAGGTTGACCTTGTTCATGCCATTCAAACGGCAGAAGGTAATGTGCCCTGCTATGGAAGGTCAGGTGGGCAATGTCCATACATCGACTGTTGCTTTATGGACGACTGCCTCAAGATTAAACTGTAATCTTCACTTGATACTGGCATGATATTCTTGCAGTGATTGTACCTGTGCTTCTTGATTTCGACTGGCAGCGATCCCTTTCACTGCCGCCGCTGCTGCTGCTGTCGTTGTGATATAAGGAATCTTGTGTTTAACTGCTGCCTTACGGATATACGAATCATCGTATTTGCTTAACTTGCCAGCAGGAGTGTTGACTATAAGCTGAACCTCTCCATTCGTTATTGCATCTATAATGTTTGGACGTCCCTCATGCATCTTGAGAATACGCTCAGCGTTTACACCGTTGCTTTTCATAAATCGATAAGTTCCATCGGTTGCCTTAATATGAAAACCAAGTTGGCTGAATTCGTGTGTCACCCGTAATGCAGAATCTTTATCACGATCGTTCACAGTAACCAACACTGTTCCCTGCAAGGGCAGATTCTGCTTTGCAGCTTGCTGGGACTTGAAGAAGGCAAGGCCAAACGAATCAGCCATCCCCAGCACCTCTCCGGTCGATCGCATTTCTGGACCCAGAAGGGGGTCTACCTCGGGAAACATATTGAATGGAAATACCGCTTCCTTGACGCCAAAGTGTGGAATCGACCGATGCCTGATATTCAAATCAGACAACTTCTTGCCCAGCATAAGCTGTGTTGCAAGCCGGGCCATTGAGACATTACATACTTTTGAGACCAGAGGCACTGTCCGTGAAGCCCGCGGGTTGGCCTCAAGAACGTAGACCGTGTCGTTTGCTATCGCATACTGAATGTTCATTAGACCCACTACATCCAGTTCAATTGCGATCTTTCTCGTAAACTCACAAATCGTGTCTATGTGTCTCTTTGGTATGCTCACAGGGGGAATAACGCAGGCCGAGTCACCGGAGTGTATACCAGCAAGCTCAATATGCTCCATAACAGCGGGAATAAAGGCGTCAGTGCCGTCGGCAATCGCATCAGCCTCAGTCTCAATAGCATTTTCCAAAAATTTGTCTATAAGGATTGGTCTTTCAGGCGACACTTCTACCGCTGCAGCTACATATTGTCTTAACATCTCTTCATCGTGAACAACCTCCATTGCACGTCCGCCGAGGACGTATGAAGGCCTGACCATAAGCGGATAACCGATGCGCTGAGCAATTGCAAGAGCTTCAGCTTCACTACTGGCCATGCCGGATTCAGGCTGAGGGATACCGAGCTTTCTCATCATCTCACGGAAGCGGTCGCGGTCTTCGGCTAAATCTATCGTCTCCGGCGATGTACCGATTATTTTAACGCCTGCCTCAGCCAGTTCGTTGGCGATGTTCAACGGCGTCTGACCACCAAATTGAACTATGACACCTTCAGGCTTTTCCTTTTCATAAATGCTCAAAACATCTTCAACAGTTAGTGGCTCAAAGTACAGTTTATCCGATGTATCATAATCAGTTGAAACGGTCTCAGGATTACAGTTCACCATTATCGATTCGTATCCCTCGTCGCGAAGCGTAAAGGCCGCGTGAACACAGCAATAGTCAAATTCAATTCCTTGGCCAATACGGTTAGGTCCACCGCCGAGAACCATTATTTTGCGTCTTTTACTTGCTCCTACGATGTCGGGTGCATTGTATGTCGAGAAATAATAAGCTGCGTTTTCTACGCCGCTTACCGGAACGGGCTCCCAGCCTTCAACGACTCCAAGAGAGCTGCGATGCTTGCGGACTTTGGCTTCCGGTACACTAAGTAATTTAGATATATACTTATCTGCAAAGCCATCTTTTTTAGCCTGGATCAGAAGCTTATCAGGAGGCATTTTGCCCTTATATTTTAGAAGCTTTTGTTCTAGCGCGACAAGTTCAGACATCTGCTCGATGAAGTAGTGTTTGATGCGGGTCTTATCATAAAGACTCTGTACATTAGCACCCTTGCGTAGTGCCTCATACATAAGGAATTGGCGTTCACTTGAAGGCCATGTCAGACGTTGCATCAGCGCATCCAGCGAAAGCTTGTTGAAATTCTTGGCAAAACCCAGACCGGATCGGCCGATCTCCAATGAGCGAATCGACTTTTGAAAAGCCTCCTTGTAGTTTTTGCCGATACTCATCACCTCGCCCACAGCTCGCATCTGTGTCCCTAGTTTGTCCTCGACGTCTTTGAACTTTTCAAAGGCCCACCGGGAGAATTTCACAACTACATAGTCTCCAGAAGGTGTATATTTCTCGAGTGTCCCATCCCTCCAATAGGGTATCTCATCCAGAGTAAGTCCTCCTGCAAGCAGTGAGGATACAAAAGCAATTGGAAATCCTGTTGCCTTTGAGGCAAGCGCTGATGAGCGTGACGTTCTTGGATTAATCTCGATTACCACAACGCGCCCCGTCTCAGGGTCGTGCGCGAATTGGATATTAGTGCCGCCTATAACTTCAATGGCATCTACAATGTCGTATGAGTATTTTTGAAGCTGTCTTTGCAGCTCCGGGGCTATTGTAAGCATGGGAGCCGTGCAATATGAATCTCCAGTGTGCACACCCATAGGGTCCACATTTTCAATAAAGCACACAGTAATCTTTTGGCCCTTAGCGTCTCGAACAACCTCCAGCTCCAGTTCCTCCCATCCAAGCACAGATTCTTCCACGAGAATCTGTCCCACCAAGCTTGCGGACAGGCCCCGGCTGGCAACCGTACGCAGCTCCTCCACGTTAAACACTGCACCACCGCCAGTACCGCCAAGCGTGTAGGCTGGCCGAATAACAACAGGATAGCCGAGGTCTTCGGCTATCCTCTCAGCCTCTTCCACGTTGAATGCTGCATTACTTCTTGGCATATCGATCCCGAGCTTGTTCATAGTGTCTTTGAATACGACACGGTCTTCACCTCGCTCGATAGCGTCAACCTCCACACCAATGACTTTAACACCGTATTTTTTCAGCACACCTGCGCGTGCGAGTTCAGAGGAAAGATTAAGGCCGCTCTGTCCACCAAGGTTAGGCAATATTGCATCAGGACGTTCTTTTTCTATGATTTTAATCATCGTTTGCAGATCGAGCGGCTCGATGTACGTCACATCCGCCGTCCCAGGGTCGGTCATGATGGTAGCTGGATTAGAATTGACCAGCACAATCTCATAGCCCAGCTTTCGGAGTGCCTTACATGCTTGAGTACCTGAATAATCAAACTCGCACGCTTGGCCAATGATGATCGGCCCTGACCCAATGATCATCACCTTTTTTATATCCGTTCGCTTTGGCATTGTTACAGCCTCCTGTCTTTCTTGCGACTAAAGTACGTAATACCTCCTGACGCCAATATGTTGCGGCGGATTAGACTATATGAGACCTGACCTGTCAAATGATAAAACTGCTGCCCACGACATAAGTGCCAAGTATCATTGGCCAAAAACTTTTGACTTGCCTGCAGATAGTAAGATTAGACTTCGATGTTGATATTATTATTGGGCAGAAGAAAACTTGACTTGTGTTCCATGATTAAAGAGAAGCAGCATTGTTTTTATGCGATTGCCTTTATAGAGCGGTATGCTCTGTTTAAAACCTGAAAAACTGTCATTCCGAGCGAGGCGAAGCCGAGTCGAGGAATCTGTTTTTAGTGGATTTCTCCACTCCGCGTCCCTAAGGGACGCTTCGGTCGAAATGACAACCTACCTTTTCAACAGAGCCAGAGCGGTAGAAAAAGATGTGTTGCACTCTGAAGAGATGACTTTCTATGCCCATAAGAATGTAAATGAAACGGCGTATCGGATCACAGGCATAATATCCAATTGTTAAACTTGTGACTGTCGGGGACAAGTGCGGCAGCTTTGCGCCAGAGAAAAACACAGGCTATTGTCCCCGACAGTCCATCTCCCTTTTAACTACATGCTTTCTGGCTCCGGCTCATTGGGCTCATTAGGTTCTTCGCCTTGGCTTATCAACATATAGCAAAAACCATAAACCTCAGGCTCCGGCTCGTTAGGTTCGTTAGGTTCCTCAGCTTGGTTTATCGCTGTATAGCAAAAACTGAATATCTCCGGTTCAGGCTCGTTTGGTTCGTTTGGCTCCTCAGCGAGGTAAATGTAGCCTTCGCCACAGCTTAACTCAGCCGCCCAGCCGACCTGTTGACACAGCAAAAATAAAAGCACGAGGAATAGTACGACAACCGTTATACTTAGAACTAACCGTTTCATCTCTTTCTCCATAATAATAAGTGGGTACTACTATTAAGCTATTCTACTTCTCTCAGTCCCCATTTATCAAACTCCTTCGGCATAAGTATCTTGCTTCGGCTTGATAACTATCGGGCTCGTAATACCGCTTGGCAACATTTTATCTTCCTCAGGTGTAATGCCTATCACCCCAATATCTCCTAATTCGGTGGTTTCTGAGCCTCCATCATCTAAAGTGGCACCAATATTCGTCACATATCCTGAGCTCCACTGCGTCGTATCACACATCGAAATAATCGTTCCGTATATTTGTGCATTGCCGCGCACATCGACGATTCCGCCAACAATCGCACCTGTGAGTACGTTATTGTCACTTTGCTCGGGATTTGTATTTCCGAGATTCACGTTGAAATGTGGTGCGAGGATGGTGGCTTCTTGAATATCCGATGTGTTGTCAAATGTAGCTTCACCGGTAAAATAGAGACAATTATACTGCCATTTAAGAACCTGCGGCACATCAGTTACTATCACGCCATTGAAAGTGCAATTCTCGAAACGGACATTATTGTAATTAGAGCTGCCACTTTTACTGCAGTCGATATACAGGATACTTTCAAAGGTACAGTTTCTAAATAGTGCATTACGGTTGTCGGCAAGATGCGCATCGGTAAAGGTCTGGTTTTCATATACATGGCGGTCAAGCTCTCTGCTTGACCATGATTTTGGCTGGGTATAGTCACCAGCGGCATGTGGGAAGTATTCAGTCTCCCGAAGCTCGCTCGGGCAAGACGGTATATCAGTTAGGCCATCATTATAGAGGTCGGTATCGTAGTCGGATATATCCATTCCAGGTATGTCCTCGTAGGGTTGCTCGTAGTTGATCCCTTCGTGGTATGCTTGTACCTCGTCATCCGGGCCGTAATAACGATCCTCGTAGTTGCTGCCCAGCGGATCGCCATTTATATCGATCGGATTACCGTCCTCATCGAGTGTTTCTAACTGATAACCATGATCTTGGATGTCATCCAGCGTTAATACTGTATTGATGGTGCCAAGCACCGCAGAATCGCTGGTCATGTTATATGGCGATATTTCAGGCCGATCCCACGTGCTGAAGATGTCTCCGTGAATCGTCGTTTCACCGGTGAGCCACATTCGACCTCGACTGGCAATGGCATAGGTTAAAACCTCGCTGTCTTTTGTAACCTCCATATCCATTCTGATCTTCCTTACAACCTCGCCTTCGCTGCCAATGGACTCCATCTTTATTGTATGAGGATCGGAGTCATATCTATAAAACCTAACTGCAAAGTCAACGTTTGCAACACCGAAACTCGTCGCCGACGTAACAACCTGGTCCCCGCTGTCAACCGAATCGGTGAAGCGGGTAGATTCGCTCACCCACTGTCCACCCAAAGGATGTTCCTGGAGATGATCGCAGAGATTAGCCCAGACCACATCTGCTTGATCATTGGTGACGGTGTTAGAGCTGGTTTCTTCCAGGGTAACTGTTGAAATGATGTACCTCGCACACTCGAGGCCGGATTGAGCCGCCAGCAGTGCGGTATTCACCTTGTGCTGATTCGATGCAATCTGTGTGTTTGTTCCGGATAATGTCGCCATCGACACAGCCAGCGCAGAAAAAACAACCACGAAAATCATCGAAATAATTAGCACAACGCCACGGTGTCGCTGGCTGGTCGAGCGCTTCGTAGAGGACATCTTCTCCCCCTAACGAAAAAGAGACGCTTTGCAGGATTGTAAATAATAACTTCTATATGCCCAATAAAGTATAAAAAATGTATCGCTTATTGACAAAGTTGTATGAGTAAAAAAGTACACTATATTGCAAAATCATTACATGTAAACGTAAAGTTGCCGTGGAGTGCTATACTGAAAGTCAAATGCTGTGGGTGATTAATAAGGTGAATATAGGAAAATTGACCATGTTTAAATTGGCACGCCTTAAAGAGCCATCTCACAGTATGAACCAGGATCATACTCTAATACTATCTCCGGCACAAATCCGGCTGGTACTTCGTCAATACCGGTGCGGTTGAAGTAAAGATCGCTGTTACCTGTTATGGTCATCTCTTCATTGGAATAGTTAATTATTGAGCCATTCACTATTCCCCCCGCGTTACCAAAAAATTCGATACCATTGCCAGCAATCGCACCACTAAGCGAGTCGAAGTTTCCTCCGAACGATAATTTAAAACCAGGAGCCATTAAGAATGTCCCAGTCTCATCTCTGATATCTGCAAACTGCTCTTCTTCCGGCAGTTCCGTAACTGGCAGGCTTACAACATTACCGGTGAAACTTATTTGATTCGCTCCCGAGTTGTCTGTCCAATCGCCATCGCCTACTACTATACCGATTACATCTGTATTTCCCGTGAACACTACAATGTTTGGTGTTTCAACGAAAATGACACCTTTTAACGTAACATGACCTGAAAAAGTGGGATTAGTCTCAGCCAGGATTCTTACATTTTCAAAGGTTGCATCTGCGCTCGTGTTCGTGTTCGAATCAACTACTCCCGTTACAAAAGACTCAAAGTATCCTGGGTCTGGTTCAGGAAATTCAGTGGGTGGAACACCAAAATCAACATGATTGTCTATAGCGTCCTGGCCTGTCTCACCGCCTATACCTGCTTGGCCTCCCTGCAAATCTACATAAGCGCTGGGATTGACTATGCTGACATCTCCTGCTATCTGCGAATTGCCTGTTATCGACAATGCTAATAACGAGTCTTCACTCTCAATGTACACACTCGACTCAACGGACACATTGACGCCATCAAGTTCAACATTTCCGGTTAGCGACAAGGGTCCTTTACTGGCAACCCCGAAGTCGAACACTGTGTGTGCTCTCATTCCAAACACATAGTTAACCCTTATCGTCCGGCTAATAGAGCCATATGTGCCTGTAACGTCTACTTGCACCGTGTCATTGTCGATTTGCGTAAGTACAGCAGAAAAGCTTCGTCCAGTTACAGAGTCGAGCGTGACGCTTGGAATGGTCAGGGCTGGATTGTCATACGAGATAGTAATATTAGAAATGCTGTCGCTGCTAAGTTCGCTCTGTAGAGAGCTTACTATTTGATTCAGCCTCTCACTGTCTAGCGTTGTACCTGGAATTGAAATGCGACTCATCCAATAGCGGACCACCTCAAGCCCAGATTCGGCACAGGCTCTTGCGCTATCCACCTTACGCTGGTTCTCAGCAATCTGCACATTCATACCTGACAGCGCCGTCATACTTACCGCCAGAGCACTGAATAAAAGCACAAAGATCATTGATATGATAAGCGCAGCGCCTCTGCGCCTTAGGGATGTACATTTCCTTGCGGATTTCATGATCTCCCCGATTAAATTGTGTGCTTTTGGGAGGGTAGCTTGTTACTTCTCTGTGCTAATTAAAGTATAAAGACCACCATCCTAACATGCAAAGACTCAGACCTATGTAAAACAATTATATATCTATAAGTCTCATAAGAAGTGCCTTAATAACTTAAAAAATTGAACTACTAAAAAAATTATTTGCGCTCTGCGAAATATGAGCTGCGAGCGAACGGTGAAGAGATCACCCAGGAAAAACCCAGTTCATGCGCTCTTTGCTCCCACCAATCAAACTTCTCAGGCTGGATATATTCGACAACTTCAAGCGATTCCTTTGAAGGTTTTAGATATTGGCCGATCGTGATTCTATCGCAGCCCACTTCACGGAGGTCCTTCAAGACCTGCTCAACTTCGGCATTAGCCTCTCCCAGGCCGAGCATAATTGAGGATTTAGTCTGGATATTATTATAGTTTTCTTTAGCCATTTTGAGCAGGTTTAAAGACCTTTCATATTCTCCTCCTGCTCTGGCAATACGATACAGCGATGGTACTGTCTCAACATTGTGCGCAAACACAAAAGGAAGCACCTCTCGCAGCTTCTCTATCGCCTGAGCCTGGCAGTTACGGAAATCAGGCGTCAATATCTCAAATCTTAAATCGGGACATAACCGTCTTACTTCTTTGATACAATTGCTAAAATGACCGGCACCTCCATCCGGCAGATCATCACGATTAACACTTGTTATCACAAGATATTTTAGCTTAAGCCTCTTTGTCAACTCAGCCAACCGCCCAGGCTCATTCGGATCCGGACGTTTGGGCCTGCCTGTGGCTACAGAACAGAATTTGCAGTTACGTGTACAGACCTTGCCCAGGATAAGAACCGTGGCTGTCCCTCTCGACCAGCACTCGCCTCGATTCGGACAATTCGCGTTGTTGCAGATTGTCTCCAGATGCAACGAACTCAAAATTCTCTCAACTTCATTAAAAGTCTGACTGGTAGATAAAGGTCTTCGTAGCCAGTACGGCAGTCGTTGGGCTTTCTTGCCTGTGTTTTGCATCTTGTATGTTGTTGTTCTCTTTGAAGTTTGATTTGTCATTTTACATTTTTATTTTTGATTTTTTATCTTCTTTCTGACCAAGGTGTTCCGTTAGTATCTGGGCAAGTTTCTTTTTGACTCTATCCGTTTCATGTCTTATGCCGGTTTCTTTTAGAACCGATGTCATTTCGACATCGTCAAGTCCACAAGGTACTATCAAATCGAAAATGCTCAAATCGTTTTGGATATTTATTGCCATACCATGATACGTAACACCTCTCGATACCCTCACGCCTATCGAGGCGATTTTTTTCGTCGCTCGCTTCTCGTCGCTTGTCGCTCGTTGGTTCCTTTCTAATGTGTCTTCTGGGCAGCACTTAGTGATCCATAGGCCCGGAAAGCCATGTCGTCTGTTGGCTCGTATACCAAACTGCACCAGCAATTCTATACCGATTGCTTCAAGTTCTCTTATATATTCGCTGATTCCCAGGCCCATTTCGTGCAGATTCAGAATCGGATAAAAGACTAATTGGCCAGGATTATGTGCCATTGTTCCTCCACCCCTGCGAATCTCCACGACATCGATGTCCAATCTGGCAAGTTCCTGTCGGCTAACAACTAATCTGTTTGCGCTTTGTCTAGCGCCGAGTGTAATAGTAGGCCGATGTTCAACAAGCAATACTGTGTCTGATATCTCGCTAATACGGCGTCTCTGGTGTAACTCATGTTGTAGCTGCAAAATCTTTCTATAGTCAGCGAGTCCACAGTCAAGAAAACATAAGGCAGCAGTTTCGCATTTTTCGGTAGTTAATAGCATGATTTCTGTTCCATGAGCATTTCTTCGAGTATCTCAGCGGCATCCTGCACTATCTTAGGACAGACTGTTGAGAACAGGTCCTTCTCACTTGCGACTTTGTAGCCCTCGGCTGTGCTTATATCACAGTCAATCAAATCTTTGCAAGTGATACTGTCGTTGCGGTCCTTGAATTTCTTTGCAAATTTTCTGATAAGCTTGTAAGTATTTAGCTTTGCCTCGTTGTCAGAAGTACGATCGCTTCCATACTTAAGTCCGAGCACCATAAATGCGCCCGTTACAACACCACAGGTTTCAGCCATTGCGCCCATTCCACCACCAAAGCCCGAGCCCAACTTCAGGCCTTGCTCACGCGATAAGCCAAACTGCTCGCCATAAGTTGCGACCATCGATTGTGAACAGTTAAAACCTTGCTTGAAAAGCGAAACAGCCTGATCTGCTTTTTTACTCATATCTCCACCTAAATATTTTCACTGCTTGACTTTTTCTTTACGGTTTTATCACTTCACGCATTGGGGCTATTGATACCAGTAAAACTAATGTTAATAGAAATTGTTCTGATTTGTCACTCCTGCGCAAGCAGCGCCGTAGGACGTCCTGGGGAGAGTCCAGAAAACGTCATTAAAATGACTGGATTCCCGCCTTCGCGGGAATGACATTGTTGCTCTATGCTTCTTGTGTTTTATCATTATTTATGCAGGAATCAATAAAGGCCTCGTCGAGGGCATCTTTGATGGTTTCCGAGACAGTCGGATGAGGGAACGTTATCTTGGAGATATCCTCAGTCGTACCAATAAGGGTTCTGGCAAAAGCTATAAACTCTGTGACTATATCGCCGACCATCGTGATGCCCACGATTCTGTCTGTAGCCTTTTCACGTATCACGTGGACCTGGCCCGCGGTCTGATTATGTGCAACGCTTCTGGGATTTCCCTTGAAGAAACCTTTACCTACAGTGACATCAAGACCCGCGTTTGCACATTCCTGTTCTGACTTACCTACCGATGCAACTTCAGGAAAGGTAAAAATAACACGAGGCACTAATGAATAGTCAAACATCTTATCGCTTCCACCCATAATGTTGACAGCAGCAACTTCTCCTTCGGCGAATGCACCGTGAGCAAGAAATGTTGTGCTGATAGCATCGCCGATGGCGTAAACTCCAGGGATATTGGTCTCGAATTTTTCGTTTACTGCTATGGCAGTGCCATTCAATTCAAGTTTAAGAGCTTCGATACTCTGCTTATCCATCAGAGGTCTTCGTCCAACACAAACGAGGACCTTTTCAGCTTCGATTGTCTGACCATTTTCGAGAATAGCTTTCGCAGGTATCGAAGTTTTATCGACTGAAGCAACTCTTTGGCTGGTGATTAAGTTGATGCCAATTTTTTTGAACTGACGCTCTATGATTCTGCTGACCCAGTCATCTTCCATAGGAACCACTCGAGGTAGAGCTTCTACGATTGTTACTTTCGTGCCCATCGCGGCGTAAACGCAAGCCATTTCACAGCCGATCACACCCCCGCCGACGATGAGCATTGATTGCGGTATTTCCGGCAGGGAAAGGGCTTCTTTACTGCTTATGATAGTCCGGCTATCAAACGACATGTTTGGCAGCTCAATTGGTTCTGATCCGGGTGCGATGACGATTTTGTCAGCCCTGATGTCGGCTTTGCCAAAATCGGTTGTAACCTGGATTTTGTTCGGGGTCAGGATTATCCCATAGCCCTGAATAACGTTCATCTTTAGTGTCTTCGCCGTTCCTTCCATCGCCTTTCGAAAACCAGCAACGATAGTTTCTTTTCTTTGCTGGATGTTTGGCCAATTCGGCGTAGCCGAATCAATATCAATACCCATTTGCACTGCATTTTTTGCCGAAAGCAACGCGTGGGCCGAAGCGAGCAGTACCTTTAACGGCACGCATCCCCAGTTTAGGCATGTCCCTCCAACATATTCTCTCTCTATTACCGCTACCGAGGCACCTTTCTGAGCGCACCGCCTTGCCACTCTGAAGCCTCCAGGACCCGCGCCAATTACAGCCACGTCAAAATGTTCTGCCATCGTCTCGGCTCCTTTCTTTGCTCATCGTAAAAGTCTTGCCCGCCCTTAATATAACGCAGAAATGCAAAAATTGAAACCTTACTTTTTGCTGCTTGGAAAACCCTACCAAATCAACTCGAAAATATAGAGATGGCTTGGACAATTGCACTGTTATTTGTTTTCGATGCTGGTATGTGCGGCGTCAAACATACGCACCGAACCTTGGTCGAGTTGAAGAATGAGTCCCTTTTTCGGATCTATGCCGACGCAGTTGCCAGTAAACCTTTTGCCGTTATATAACAACGTCAATCTATGGCCTAATAGGGTGCTTTGTCTACGCCATTGGTCCGTTATTTTGTTTTCGTTATTCTGTGCGACTTCAATCCACTCATCCAGTGAGCTGAGCAGTCTTTTAGCCAACGAAATTCTGTCGCAAGTTGACCCGCTCTCAATGTCGATGCTTGTTGCTGCTGGTTGTAGCTCAGCAGGAAAAGAACTCTTTTTCTGGTGGCAGTTGATACCGATACCGATGATATAAGCTGTGCGATTAGCAGCCCTTTTTGATTCGAGCAAAATACCGGCTATTTTTTTGCCATTTACGATTATGTCGTTCGGCCATTTGATTTTTGCATCATATTTGCCCACTTTGCCCAGCGCATCAGCAACTGCTACAGCGATTGTCAGTGACATTAGCTCACTATTAATTTCGCAATCGGTTAAAATGATCGAGCAGAGAATACTATCTGCATAATAGCTATGCCATCTTGTACCTGCTCGACCGCGACCAGCGTTTTGTTCTTCGGCAAAAATTACCAGCCCATCGTTGTTTTTGTTCTTTGCGTACTCTGTTGCTATATCGTTTGTGCTTGACGTAGACTTGTATACGAGAACTTTTTTGCCGATGCGCTTGGTTATTAGATTTGCTTGTATTTTGTCAGGATCGAGTAAATCCTCTTTCGACATGGCTTGTATTACCTATCAAGTGCAATATCAACAGCAGTAGCCGAATGAGTAATCGCACCTACCGCGATTCTGTCAACACCGCATTGAGCGATAGCTGAGACGTTAGTTAGAGTGATGTTGCCCGACGCCTCCAGCAGTGGTTTTTTGCCCTTGCTGCACATTTCGTCTCGCATCTGGACAGCGTGTTTCAACTGCCACTGACCCATGTTATCCAGCAGAACGATGTCAATGCCCGAAATTTCAAGAACGTAATTGAGTTGGTCATCAACGTGGTCCACTTCCACCGCCACGAATTTAACGTTCTTTACCCTTCTTGCTTCAGAAATGATTTTTTTCAATTTCGGCTGGAAATTTCTACCAAGCTGCGCAAGGTGATTGTCTTTTATTAAAATGCCATCGTAAAGTCCAAGCCGATGGTTATACCCACCACCACAACGAACCGCGTATTTCTCCAGAATCCTCCAACCCGGCAGTGTCTTTCTGGTATCGTAAATTTTTGCCCGTGTGCCCTGAATCGCCCGTACATACTTACCTGTCGTTGTTGCTATTCCGCTCAGCCTTTGCAAAAAGTTCAACATAACTCGCTCAGCACTGAGCATAGATCGCAAAGGCCCTTCAATCGTAGCGAGCTTGCAGCCAACGTGTGCTGATTCACTATCATTCACGTATATTCTCAATTTCAGCCTCGGGTCGTAGTGCCTCAGAATTTCCATAACAACATCCATGCCGCAAACGATAATTTCCTCACGCGAGATAATGTTAGCCTTATCCACAGCATCTTCCTTGAAGAGAAGTTCGCTTGTCAAATCGCCCTGGCCAAGGTCCTCTTCAACCGCTATGAGAATAAGCGGAAGCGCCTTTGCTATATTGAGTTTTTTCATTCCTGTTCTCTTTATCATTTTCAAATCTCTGATGAGCCGATGTTCAAATAGGGTTTAGGTATGTTTTACTGATGTTTTTTCTTCACACGTTTTTTCTCTTTCTTTTCAGCCATGAAACTGCTTTTCTTCTTGCGTGATTCAGCAATCACTAATTCCGGCAATTCTCTCAGCTCTTTAAGCTGGTCTCGCAAAAAAGCCGCCCGCTCAAAGTCAAGAGCCTGCGCAGCCTCGAGCATTTCTTGTTCAATTTGATTGGCCAGCTCAACCTTGTCATATTCGCGCTCTTCAAAACAAATTGCCGCGCGTGCCGTTTTTCTCGCCTTTATTCTCTCAGTCAGACTCTTTCGTATCTCTTTCCGTATTGTCTCAGGAGTAATATTGTGCTCCTGGTTATACTGCAATTGAATTTTACGTCGCCTGTTGGTTTCGTCAATAGCTTTTTGCATAGACTCGGTGACCCTGTCAGCGTATAGAAAAACCGTCGCATTGATATTTCGTGCAGTCCTGCCAATTGTCTGAACCAATGAGGTCTGGCTCCGAAGGAAACCCTCTTTATCCGCATCAAGAATCGCTACTGCCGAAACTTCCGGCAAATCCAGTCCCTCGCGCAATAGATTTATACCTACCAGCACATCGAACTGGCCATTGCGCAAATCCCGCAGTATCTCCACACGCTCTAACGTATCTATCTCGCTATGTAGGTACCGACATCTGAATCCTTTTTTGGTTATATAATTTGAAAGATTCTCAGCCATTCTTTTCGTAAGGGTCGTCACGAGTATCCGCTCGCCTGCTTTGGCTCGTTTGTCAATCTCGCCCAGTAAGTGCTCAACTTGATTTCTTGCCGGCTGCACAAATATCTCTGGATCTAAAAGACCTGTAGGCCTGATTATCTGTTCGATTACCTCGTAGTCGCATTTACCTAACTCGAAAGGCCTGGGCGTCGCTGATACAAATATTACTCGCGACCAGTTCTCTTGGAATTCCTCAAAGCGTAATGGTCTGTTATCCAAAGCGCTCGGCAGTCGGAAGCCATGTTCAACCAGAACCTCTTTTCTACTTCTGTCACCTGCCCACATCGCTTGCAACTGGGGAATGGTCACGTGTGACTCGTCAATAAACAGTAGAAAATCCTTGGGGAAGTAATCAATCAGTGTATAAGGCCTGGCACCCGGAGGCAAACCTGAAAGGTGTCTGGCGTAATTCTCGATACCACTGCAGTAGCCCACCTCCTGGATCATCTCGATGTCGTACATCGTTCGAGCTTCCAGCCGTTGAGCTTCAAGCAATTTACCCTGACTGCGCAACTCTGTGAGTCGCTCTTTCAATTCCGCCCTAATGCTTTCAACCGCTGAGCCAATCCTGTCGCCAGGCATAACATAGTGCTCTGCAGGATATACGAAAATCTGCTCTTCGACAGCAAGTGTCTCCCCGGACACCGGATTGATATAGCTTATCTGTTCTATCCGGTCGCCAAAGAATTCTATACGAACCGCAAAGGATTCGTATGATGGATGCAACTCAACAACATCGCCGCGAACTCTGAAAGTCCCTCGCTGGAAGTCTATGTCATTTCTGGTGTACTGGATGTCTGCCAATCTACCAAGCAATGTGTTTCTGTCGCACTGATCCCCTGTCCTAATAGTTACTACACTGGCCTTGTAGTCCTCTGGTGAGCCAAGGCCAAATATACAGGAGACCGACGCCACAATAATGCAGTCATTTCGCGTTGAAAGACTCGTAGTAGTTGAAAGACGCAGCCGGTCAAGGTCCGCATTTTTCGAGGCGTCTTTTTCTATGTAGATGTCACGCTGTGGAATATATGCTTCCGGCTGATAATAATCGTAATAGCTCACAAAATACTCAACCGCATTTTCGGAAAACAGCTCTCTGAACTCTTCATAGAGTTGAGCTGCCAATGTCTTATTGTGTGATATTACCAGCACCGGCATATTAAACTGCGCAATGACATTAGCCATCGTAAATGTCTTGCCGCTTCCGGTTACTCCCATCAGCGTCTGGAACTTCTTGCCTGAGCGCAACCCTTCTACAAGCCTCGCTATTGCTTGAGGCTGATCGCCAGCCGGTTTAAACTCACTGTTTAGCTTGAATACACTCATATTTCCAATCAAACAATTTTAACCTAATATAGCAGATTATTCACGCCTTTTCCGCTGCGTGTTGGTCTGGGCGCAATTTCCATTATTAAGGAATGGCTACGAAACTGTCAGAGTTTTGTTTGAACCGAATGATTGCTTATAATATAATATCGGATAGAAGCAGAGTGGAGTTTTCCTTCGTAGTAGCTACTACAGAGAAGGAATCTACGGATTTGCCGGCGATGATGAAATCGGAGGTCAGGGTCTCATTGTGTATATTACCTGGCTTATAGAATTTGAGAGGAGCTAAATTATGTCTAAATTCAATGGTAAGACCTGTTATGTTATTATTGTTGTGCTATTTATCATAGTCGGGGCAAGTGCTGCTGATGCAGGTTCGATCGTTGGCTGGGGTCGCCAGGTTGTTGACAGTACTGGTCCTGGTAAGGTTGTGTCCATTAGTACCAGTTCGTCACACTCACTTGCTCTAAAGGCCGACGGCTCGATTGTCGCTTGGGGTTCCAACGGTTCTGGTGAGGCTATACCGCCGGATGGTAACGACTTTGTGGCCATAGCAGCAGGAGATAATCACAATCTCGCATTGAAATCCGACGGCTCGGTAGTTGGCTGGGGTTCCAACGCTTCTGGTGAGGCGACGCCGCCAGATGGAAACTACGTAGCCATAGCTGCAGGAGGTGGTCACAGCCTTGCTTTGAAGTCCGACGGTTCGATTGTGGGCTGGGGATACAATAACTATGGTCAGATCGACGTACCTGTGGGAGATGACTTCGTGGCTATTGCTGCAGGATACGGTCACAGCCTTGCTTTGAAGTCCGACGGTTCGATTGTGGGCTGGGGAAATAATTTGGACTGGCGTGGAAATTGGTCTGGTCAGGCGACACCGCCGGACGGCAATGACTTTGTCGCTATAGCAGCAGGAAGGGAGTATAGTCTTGCCCTGAAATTGGATGGCTCGATCGTCGGCTGGGGAAGCGATGGCTATGGTCAGGCAACGCCTCCCGCTGGTAATGACTTTGTGGCGATAGCTGCTGGAGGGTCACTTAGTGTAGCGTTACGGCAGGACGGCTCAATCGTCGCCTGGGGTCGCAACGAGGGAATAATGCCACCAGATGGTAATGACTTCGTGGCCATAGCAGCAGGGGGTTCGCATAGTCTTGCGTTGAGGTCTGATGGCTCGATTGTCGACTGGGGTCGAAACAAGCATGGTGTAGCCGGCAATGACTTTGTGGACGTGGCCTCAGGAGGCCGTCATAGTCTGGCCTTGAAATCAGACGGTTCGATAGTCGCCTGGGGTTGGCACGGCCAGGTTGATCCGCCGGACGGAGACTATGTGGCTATAGCCGCAGGAGACGAGCATAGTCTTGCCTTGAAGTCCGACGGCTCGATCGTCGGCTGGGGAAGCAACATCGATTATCTGTTTAATCCCCACAGCAATCAGGCAATACCGCCGGACGGTAATGACTTCGTGGCCATAGCAGCAGGAGGTTGGCATAGTCTTGCCTTGAAATCGGATGGTTCGATTATCGGCTGGGGCTCCAACGAGCACGGTCAGGCCGATCCACCGGACGGAGACTTCGTGGCTATAGCCGCAGGAAGTATTCATAATCTTGCCTTGAAATCCGACGGTTCGATAATTGGTTGGGGTTGGAACTACTATGGCCAGGCTGATGCGCCTATGGGCAGTGACTTTGTGGCCATAGCCGCAGGAGGCGGTCACAGCCTTGCCTTGAAGTCGGATGGCTCGATCGTTGCCTGGGGGTCCAACGACTTTGGTGAGATCGAGGCACCGGATGGCACTGACTTTGTAGCCATAGCAGCAGGAACGTATCATAGTCTTGCGTTAAGGAAAGATGGTTCCATTGCCACCTGGGGTTGGGACATCTATGGTAGGGCGACTGCTCCAGCAGGCAATGACTTTTTGGCCATAGCTGCAGGATTTGACTCAAGTCTTGCTATCAGAAAGGTGGAGTGCTCGTACGCGCTTGTCGGTGACTTGAATGACGATTGCAGAGTTGACTTTGCCGACTTTGCAACTATGACGGCGAACTGGCTGATCGATTGCGCTCTATCTCCGGAGAACCCAGCTTGCGTACCCAAATAGTCGATTTTTCATTCGGGCCTATCGGGGTAGATAATTGCCGCCAGCAGGGCTGTGCCGTATCTCTGCCAAATTATTTCCTCACTCAGTTGGTCAGCCCTATAAGGCAGCTCAAGCGTAATGATTGGAATGCCCAATTCTAATCCTGTATATGAGCCGAGCGAGCCGGGCCTTGCACCCAGCTTTTGAATTGGCAGACTGCAATATTGAGCCATGTGTCCGGCCAACACCTCACCTGGCCCATCGTAATCAATGCAACCACCGGGAACAAGCGTAGCCAGTCCTTCCGGACCAGTGTCCACAACCTGATGAATGCTCACCACGCGGTCGGGAGAATACCGTTGAATAACATGTTCGATCGCACAACTCTCTGGCTCAGATAGCCCTGCCTCGCCCGACTGTGCGCTTTTGACTCGATTAGCTGTAGGAAAGTTTCGGTTTAGGTCCACCCCGTTGGCATTGAACCGACTATTGAGAACATGACCATCCGGATTAGCTATGGGTAGCAATACAACCCTACGGTTCTTTAGAAGAAGCTCATTCAATTGGAGGTGGTCGGCGAGCTTTTGAACAAGAGGCGTTCCCCCCTGCTCATTGCCATGGATGCTCGCCAGGATAAAAGTTACATCCTGGCCTTGTCCAAGCACAACGTACATAATTGGCCGACCCTGTACCGATGTACCTGCCACGTGGTACTGAGCCGTTGGCATTATCTTTTCCGTCTGAAGCTCAGCTTTAAGCTCAGGAGGAGTTACCGGCTCATAGCAGCCGGAAAAAAGCAGGACGAAAAATATGGTGCAGAAAACAAGCAGTAAGAACGGTTTCTCAAACATTTCGGTCGGTCCTTCAACCTTTCACATTCATAAGAAGAATGACCCAAAAATCATTATAACTTCTAATCCTTATGGTTAAAGGCAAAAATCGCCAATAAAGCCAGAAAAACATCTCATTCAAATTGACTTTTCGATAAAAATGTTGGAGAATACCGGCTTCTCATAGGTCCCGAAATCACAAATAGTTATTAAAAGGAGACTCAAATGTTCAATGGTATTTTTCACATCCCCCAGCCGCGTAACGAGCCATGTTTGCAATACGCGCCGGCAAGTCCAGAACGCGCCGAGCTAAAGTCAAAGCTAAAAGAAATGCTAAGTAACCAGATAGAGGTCCCAATGATAATCGGAGGCCGAGAGGTGCGTAACGGAAAGCTCGCAGATATCCGCTGCCCACACAATCATCAACACGTGCTCGGCAGGTATCATCAAGCCGATGCTGAATTTGCAATAAAGGCTGTTGATGCTGCCGAAAAGGCAAAGAAACAATGGGGCGAGATGCCCTGGGAGTCAAGAG
>Ga0315545_1000771_pt1 | contig 33306 bp, 23 predicted proteins | sample SalMarSW160210MG_FD_203096 | JGI IMG/M metagenome (GOLD analysis project Ga0315545, IMG submission 203096) | Salt marsh sediment microbial communities from the Plum Island Ecosystem LTER, Massachusetts, United States - Salt Marsh Sediment SW1602-10 ...
TGCTCTACAATGGTAAAACCCGATTTCTTTCTCATAATCAGAAATTTTATTGGTTAAAAAATTTAAATTATGGAAAGAATCGGGTACTTTTAATAATGCTATCCGCGAAGGCGGATTTAGTTCAACACGCGCTATAGTTTATTGCCGTTGCAGTGCCAGTTTTAAGGTTTTAATCCTTATCAAAGTGTGTTGTAGCTTGATAAAGAAGTGCTTTGAAATCGGCACCTAACCATAGCGCAACCGTCAGACTGTCTAAAAACCTTTAATTTTTGTTGATAACTGTAACCCATGGTCTTTTCAGGTATAGCCTTCTTTATTAACTTTATTATATGAAGTTTATTCAAGGACAAAACAGGACACAGATCAGCATCTTCCCTATATCACTGGAAGAATCGATTGATCAGGACAATGAGGTCAGGTTTATTGATCTTTTTGTGGAGACTCTCTTTTTGGAAGATTTCGGTTTCAAAATGCAGTTTATTGAAAATGGGCGGCCTGCATACCACCCTTCAGATCTGTTAAGGCTATATATATACGGCTATATGAACAAAGTTCGTTCATCAAGGGATCTGGAAAAAGAATGCAAGCGTAATATTGAAGTAATGTGGCTTATTAAATGTTTGCATCCTGATCATAATACAATTGCAAACTTCAGGCGGGATAATCCAAAGGCGATAAAGAAGGTTTTCAGGACAACGGTAGAGATAGCCAAAAACTTTGACCTTATTGGGGGGAAGCTTATTGCCGGTGATAGTACCAAACTACGGGCACAGAACAGTAAAAAGAATAATTTCAATCAGAAGAAGATTGACCAGCATCTGGATTATATTGAAAGGAAACTCATTGAACACGAAAATGCTCTGGCAGACAGTGATGGCGATAATAAAAAAGCTATTCAGGATGAGATTGATAAACATAACAGAAGAAAGGGGCAATATAAAAACCTTGAGAAAAAACTCAAGGAGAGTGGACAACAACAAATATCTACTTCTGATCCTGAAAGTCGCCAAATGATCACCAGAAACAATATTACAGAGGTAGCCTACAATCTCCAAACATCGGTTGACTCAAAGCACAACCTGCCGATCGACTTTAAAGTAACCAACAACAACGACAGCAAAGCAATGGGTAATATGTTGCAAAGGGCTAAAAGCATATTGCAACACAATCAGTTTACTGCCTTATACGACAAAGGTTACCATACCGGAAGTGAATTTAAAATAGCTGACGATTTGGGTATCGATGTAATGGTAGCTATTCCAACAGTTGCAGCCCAGGCTCCTAACCCTGATTATAATTCTGAAAACTTTACCTACAATAAAAAAGAAGATTGTTACACATGTCCAAAAGGGAATTTACTCACCACCACAGGGAAATGGCATGAAGCAAAAACCTACAGGTTCAAAAGATATACAACCAAACTATGTAAAACATGCTCAGTCAAACAGGAGTGCTCCAAAGCCAAATATGGTAAAGCAATCCAACGGAGCGAGTATCAGGAATATATAAATCTCAATAAAGAGAGAATAAAAAACAATAAGGAGTATTACCGGCAGCGACAGGCTATTGTAGAACACCCCTATGGGACGTTAAAACGTCAATGGGGATTTAATTATATCCTGACAAAGAGATATATTGAAAAGGCAGAAGCTGATGTTGGCTTAATGTTTATCGCATACAACCTAAGAAGAATTGTTAATATCATTGGAGTTAATGTGTTACAATGCTATCTGAAAGGAGTTCTGGTTTCTATTTTAAGAATTATACACCATGTGAGACTTAAAATCGTCAATTTTAAGCCATTCGATTTTTCTCTGATTCCCAGGCAACTATTTCCTAAGGTAATCTTAGATGGTGTATATTTGGTAAAATACTAAGCATGAATGGTGGTTTTTAGACAAACTGCCGTTGTAAACAATTGTAAAAAACCATTTAAGAATATAACACTATGAAAAACCTTACAATAATAATTGCAGTATTGGGGATTTGTACTATAAGTTCTTGCGACCAGGATATGTTCAATGCAAGGCGACTGACCTTCGATCCCGCTCAGCAAGGATTTCCTACATGGTCACCCGATGGCAAATCTATTATGTACCAATATACAAACCTGAACGATACAATCGGGAAAAATGGTTTGTGGAAAATCTCGCCAGATGGAACCGGCGCGAAGCATATTTTTAATGGTGTCGCTGAACATCCAAAATGGTCACCTGATGGCCGCTATATTGTCTTTGATGCGGATACCGGTCAAAGTATTAAAATGATTCCGGCAGAAGGAGGAGATCCAATTATATTCCTTCCTGATACAATTAACATTGATAAGGGTGGACTACCCTGTTGGTCACCCGATGCATTACAAATTGCGTTTAAGGATTCAGGATATTCATTGTGTATTTATAATATAAAAACCAATAAAATTAACCGTGTATTTAGTAAAGAAGGTATGTTACTCCTTCCCGGATGCTGGTCAGAAGACGGAAAGTATGTCCTGATAGCGCTTATGGACAGGCAAACCAGGGAGTCAACTATATGGAAAATCTCTTCAGATGGAAAAGAAAAAAAACAAATCATCGGTCATCATGAAAAATTTTATCGTCATCTTGCTCTATCTCCCGATGGTTCGCTTCTGATTTATGCAACTTATGCAGCTAAGAAAGGCAGATATCTGGGCCTTTATATCATGCCCGCTGAAGGAGGACTCTCACTGCCTCTTGCTGTCACACGCCGGGGTCATAATGAAGGCGCTAGCTGGTCTCCAGATGGGGAAAAGATGGCCTTCACAAGGACCAGGTCAGGTAATTTTGATATATGGATTATGGATATCGACATTGAAAGGGTTAAGAAAAAGCTCAGGATGCTTGACGAGTAAAATATCCTTAAGCCTCGAAGAGTTGAGAATTATAACACAAGGCATAGTATGTCTTGTAATTCTTTATTAACAAATGATAGAAAAACGACTGTTTACAACAAACCATCATTTAGCGCGGCCTTGTGTTTCATACAAAAAACCACACCTTTATCTCTGTGTTTCACCCGGTTAAGCATATTACGCTTGTAATATCCATTGGTCTTCCTGGGTTTTAGTTTTACAATCTGTATAATTGGATGGATCTTGCGTTTAGATTAAAAGCCGACTAAATGATACCCTTAGCTTCCAGGGATTTTCTGATTCGATTATGTCTCTCCCGGAATTTAGTTTCAATAATATTGTAAATTCTATCAAACTCCGGGTGTTGTTTCATATTATCAACAAGGGGATCTATTTTAAGAAATAGAATTGTCCAATAATGATAGTTGTCCTCCTCCGAAAACATTTTGATATATTCAATAGCCCTTTCAGCATCTCCCGTGAAAGAATAGTACATTGAAAGGTTGAGGTTTTTATACAGTGAAGGATCGTTTTCGGAATATTGCTTAAAGCTCTCTAATTGTTCTTCAGCTTCCTCATGATACCCCAGTTCAGAAAGCACTACAGCGATCTTTGCATACTCTGTTCTGTAACCATCAAGATTATATGTCTCCATTGCATCAGCAAAAGGTTTGTAATAATTGTAAGAGCTTGTATAGTCTCTGAGATAGTAGAAAGCCTTTCCCACTTCCTGCATTATATCCAATCGGGTAGGGTCCTTTGCAAATGTCTCCAGCAAAAGGTCTCTCAACTCCTGAAGATCCCTGCTTCTTGCATAAAGGATGTATGCTTTTACGTATTCTGAATACAGGTTTCCCGGCAAATAATCCAGTGACCTGTTTATATATTTTTCTGCCTCATCAACAAAACCTGATTGAATGAAAGCATTACTAATATGTAAATAATTATAACTAATTGTTGTGGAATCATACGCTCCAATATCAATCTCCAGCCCACGAATTGCATATTGCAGGTATTTTTCTGTATCAGGCAGGTGATTGGCATATAAATCAACCAAAAATAAATAAACCAGATCCGAATTTGGATGGTATTCCAGTGCTCTTTCAAAATACGAGACTGCCATCTCATATTCCTCATTACTCATGTAGAAAAGGGCTTTTGCTATTAAACTCTGGGGAAGTTGAGGATCATATAATAGTGCTTTATCTGCATAATTATTTATCTCCAAGGAATGCTTCTTTTCCGTATAGCCCTCATCCATCAGGTAATATGCTATGGCAATTGCAGCATAGGCACGTGCAAACTCATTATCCTGGTCAATCGCTTTCTGAAAATATTCGATTGCTTCTTCAAGCTTATTCTGGTTGGGATCATTTAACAGATCATAACCTTTCAGGAAATAGTCATAAGCTATAAGATCATCTGTTGGGGGTTTATCAATTCTTTCTTCCTCTTCCGGTGTAATTATTACCTCTATCTCATCTGCAATACTTTTGGCCACTTCTCTCTGTAGTTTGAAGATGTCTTTTGCGTCTCTGGTATATTGCTCTGACCATATATGCTTATCGGTTGAAGCCTCAATTAACTGGATGTTAAGTAAGATCTGATCATTGATTTTCTGTCCGCTACCTTCAACGAAATAACTAACATTCAACTCTTTGGCAATCTCAGGTATTATCATCGGGGTATACCTGTACTTTTCAACCGAGGTCCTGCTAACTACTCTTAAATCCTCAATCTTCTGAAGATTATTCAGTATAGACTCCATCAGTCCGTTAATAATGTAGATATTGGTAGAATCGTTACTGTCGTTCTTGAAAGGAAGCACAGCAATAGATTTTTCAATTTTTTCGTTCCCTTTTGAAAATGATTTGAATACAATTAATAGAATAATCCCTGATAATACTATTAAAATAAACCAGATGAAAACAGTATTGCCCTTTTTTGATCTGGCTATTTCATCGGTTTTAATTTCACTATCTTCCCTCTTCCCAACCTTACCCGGTGAATATCCATAATACTCATGGAAACATTTTACGAAATACGATGAACTGCTGAATCCAACTTTATATGATATTTCGGATACAGTAAATGACGTTTCCCTAAGCATCTTTATTGCATTTTCCAGTCGTACCTTTCTGATGAACTGACTTACAGACAATTTTGTGTTCTTCTTTATCTTTCGGAGCAAGTTGGAACGACTCATACCAATTTTACGAGCTAATTCAGATACGCCGAATCGATCATTGGAAAGATTCTCCTCTATAATCTCTGTAATCCTATCCAGAAAATTATTATCAACATTATTAGTCTCTGACATTTTCAGAAGTTTTTACTATTGGTAATCGCTTGTAAAATATTCTAATAATGAATAAAGATACAACTGCAATGCTTAATATTGCAAATACTCATTTATTATCTGATATTTTGTGCTTGCCAAGCTGCTTTGCATCATAATTAATATTACTTCATCATAATTACAACTTGTACATCAAAGTTGATATCATTAGCCTCCTGCATGATATGTCCTGCATCATTGTTTGATGGATCTTTATACCATTAATTAAAATGTAAAATTTAAAACAAAGAATTATGAAGACTCTAAAAATGATGACATTCAATCTAACACCAACAACAATTGCTGTATGCTTAATACTTATTCTTAGTGCATGTGCAGAAAATCAGAAGGATCCTTATAAGGAAACAAATCCTCCTGTTTCACAGACAAAGCCCCTGGCTCCTGAGATAGATATTCATACTGCAACTATAACAGGTGATCTCAAAACTATCCAGCAACATATCAACGCTGGATCAGACCTTAATATAAAAGAGCCTGCAGGTGGTTCCACTCCTCTTATCACGGCAGTGGTATTTGGTAAAACAGATGTTGCTAAAGCATTAATTGAAGGAGGTGCTGATCTGAGTTCAAAGAATAATGACGGATCTACCGCACTTTATTGTGCTGCTTTCTTTGGTCGTACAGAATTAGTTGAGATCCTTCTTGAAAAAGGTGCTGATAAGGATATAAGGAATAATTTCGGATCAACAGCACTCGAAGCAGTCTCGGCTCCTTTTAATGATCTAAAGGGCATATACGACCAGATAAGCAAAGACCTGGGTCCTCTGGGATTTAAGCTTGATTATGAACAATTGAAAGAAACACGTCCAATTATAGCAGACATGCTCCGATAAACTTATAATTTATAAGAAAATGAATGCAGCAGTTAGAAGATACGATATAGACTGGTTAAGGGTAATTGCAATTGGCCTTCTTCTGATCTATCATATAGGAATTGTGTTTCAGCCATGGGGAGTCTTTATAGGTTTCATTCAGAGTGATAAGCCACTGGAATCATTATGGATACCGATGTCAATGCTGAATGTTTGGAGGATTCCCCTACTCTTTTTTGTTTCCGGAATGGGTGTCTGTTTCGCAATGAGGAAAAGAAGATGGAATGAATTATTACTGGAAAGAACCAGAAGGATCTTGTTACCTTTCCTTTTTGGTATTTTCTTTATTGTACCTGTACATCTAATCATTTGGCAGGTATACTATAAACAGGATATCACATATACTATCAGTCAAAGCCATCTTTGGTTCCTGGCTAATATTTTTATCTATGTGATACTATTGTCACCCCTGTTTTATTATCTGAAAAACAAAGAGAATGGAAATATAGAAAGATGGTTAATAAAACTCTTTGGAAATCCATTCGGGATATTAATAATTACTTCAGCTTTTGTTATAGAAGCATTATTAGTTAAGCCGGATACCTATGAGACCTATTCAATGACATTGCATGGATTTCTTTTAGGCTTATTGTCATTTCTGTTTGGTTTTCTATGTGTATATACAGGGAGATCCTTCTGGCAAACTATATTAAAATGGAGATGGTTATACTTGTCTGCTTCACTTATACTCTTTTCTATCCGGATAACAGTATTCGAGCTAAAGGCACCAAATTACATGATAGCACTTGAATCCAACCTGTGGATTTTCTCAGCTTTCGCTTTTGCCTACAAATATCTTAATAAACCCAGTAAAACATTAAGGTATCTTAGTCAGGGTGCTTATCCAATCTATATTATTCACATGATATTTCTGTACCTTGGCTCATTCCTGATAATACCTCTGGATATACCTGAAGTACTGGAATTCATAATGGTAATAGCATTTACATGCATTGGTTGCTTTGTTTTCTATGATTTAATAATCAGAAGGGTAAAGATTATCAGGCCATTATTTGGATTAAAAAAACAAAACATTCAATAAAATGAAACATAAGAGCATCCAATCTCAGTAGTATAGTTCTCAAAATCTCTATCATAAAGTATTTGTGGCAGGTTGTTTAAAATGTGATTGGAGTGAACAGTTATTAAATCATGCGCCCGAAGATATCAATAATGGATTCGAGGTTGCGTAACTTTTCCTGATGGTAATTTCTCATGGAGTATTTCAAGAGAAATTTCATAAATTAGTAATTCAAGTTCAGAAAGCTTAATAAAGCGATGTTCATTTTAAAAAACAAATTGAATAATAACGTGCACTTACAAGTGGTAATGTGAATTACCTATACCGTTTGGGTTTCAGTTAATCATTAAAACTATGAAAATATATCTCACCTTATTATTTGCCTGTATTTCCTTTTGTTTTCAGATATTTGGCCAGGCATATCCGGTTCTTTTTTATTCGGGCAGGAACGGGAACCAGGACATTTACATTAAATATCCCGGTAAGCAGGAACCTGTGAATCTTACAGACCATCCGGCAAAAGACAACTGTCCATTTATCTCCCCCGATGGTCAGACGATAGTGTTTTTAAGTGATCGATCGGGGAACTTTGAAATTTTCAAGATGAATATTGACGGCAGTGCGGTTGAGCAGCTCACATTTTGTTCCGTCACCAAAGAACATCCTCAGTTCAGCCCTGATGGTAAGCAGGTGATGTTTCTCAAAGATTACCGGGAAAAGACAGAAATATGGATCATGGACCAGAACGGTTCAAACCAGAGGCAGCTTACCTCTAACGATTGGAGGGATGAAAGGCCTTTTCTCTCACCCGATGGCAAACACATAACCTGTGCCGAGAAAGTAAGCGTAAACGGCAGGATGCTTGGCGTCATCCGGATGATGGATGCTGATGGCAAAAACGACGTGGAAATCACCGCCCGGGAAGACCGGGATGAAAATGCGGCCTGGTCTCCGGATGGCCGCCAAATTGTTTTCCAGCGTGTTGTAAATGGTAATTTTGATATCTACCAGGTTGACGTTGATGGAACAAACCTTATCTGGATCACACACCATCCCGATTGGGATGGTTGGGCCAGTTTTATACCTGTAACCGAGGAAGGGGAAAAGCAATGATTGGAGATATTAAAAAGATCCTGTTTATAATCCCGGTCCTGGTTTTATTGTACGCATGCAGCCAGAAAAAGCTAACCATAGCGGATAATTCCCTCAGCAACTTTGAAATAGTGATCGCAGACGGTGAAGACACTTTACTGAATCGCGCAGCTAACGAACTACAAAAGTACATTGACAAGATCTCAGAAGTAGAAATCCCGGTAGTAACAGTAGACAAACGTGTAGAAGGCAAGCATGAAATATTTATAGGTGCCTATCCTGAAAATGAGTTTTATAATCCTCATATGATATTTTATAAGGTTAAGGGTGAAAACCTGATCATTGGTGGGGGAAGTCCGCAGAGTGTTCTTTATTCTGTGTATACCTTTCTGGAAAATGAGATGGGATGTATGTGGCTCAGTCCTGATGCAGAAATTGTCCCGGAATCAGATAAAATCAGCATAAGTGCAAAACTTGATTATGAGTATACACCTGATATCGAAACAAGGACAGTCCATTCAAGACTGTTTTATGAAAACCATGATTTTGCTGATAAGCTTAAAGTGACATACGAAGCTTTCCCGGGATATGTACCTGAAGCAAGGGTGCATACCTTCCACAGGTTTATGCCCGGAAGCGTATTTTATGATCAGCACGCTGAATATTATGCTCTGAAGGAGGGGAAAAGACTAACCACACAACTCTGTCTCAGCAATCCGGATGTGCTCAGGATTGTAACAGATTCCGTGGCTTCATATTTTGACCAACACCCTGAATCTCACATTATTTCTGTAAGCCAGGACGATAATACCCTGCACTGCGAGTGTGAAGACTGTGCCGCCATCGATAAAGAAGAAGAATCTGCCAGCGGAACAATGATAAGGTTTGTAAACAGTGTTGCTGAACAGTTTCCTGATAATACAATTTCAACTCTTGCATACCAGTATACAAGGAAACCATGCAAAACAAAGCCTGCTGATAATGTAATGGTGACCCTCTGCTCAATAGAATGTGACCGCAGCAAACCAATTGAAGTTGGATGTTCCGATTTTGCTGAAGATCTTAAAGGATGGAAAAAGCTGACAGAAAATATCCTTATATGGGATTATACAACCCAGTTTACTAACTTCCTTGCTCCTTTCCCTAATATACATACACTGGGACCTAATATAAGGTTCTTCCGCGACAATAATGCAAAATGGATATTTGAACAGCACAGCCATAATCCCAGTGAGCTGTTTGAACTTAGATCATACCTTACAGCGAAACTGCTCTGGGACCCTGACAGGAGCACAGATAAGATAATAGAGGAATTTACAGTTGCTTATTATGAAGAGGCAGGCAAATACATTAAGGAATATATTGATATAATCCACGGCGAAATAAAGGAAGTGCCAGACTTCTTCCTCTTTTTATACGGTGACCCCGCTCAGGGATTTGACTCTTTCCTCAGACCTGAATTGCTTGAAAAATATGATAATCTTTTTGACAAAGCTGAGAAGTCAGTAACAGATAAACCTGATGTATTAAAAAGAGTACATACTGCAAGGCTGAGTACACATTATGCGGCACTCGAAGCTTCCCGGAAAGGAATCAGTGAGAAATACAACCTTTCGGCGGCGGCATCCAGACTTAAATTATTTGAACAGATATGTAATGAATCCGGTATCACCATGATGAACGAAATGGGATATTCCGTGCAGGAGTATATCAATTCGTATAATAAAACATTGCAAAGATCAGAATTACCAAATATAGCTGACGGTAAAAATGTTGAAGCACTCACTTCACCAAAGAAATACGCAGGGGAAGATCCGCTGATACTTACTGATGGAGCATATGGAGGTTCCAGCTTTTTTTCTAACTGGTTGGGATTTGAAGGAAATGATATGGAAGTGGTAATTGACCTTGAAAAGGTGCAGGAAATAAAAAATATACAAACAGCCTTCCTTCAGGTAACCAATCATATTGTTTTCTTCCCTGAATTTGTGGAGGTGTCAGTTTCAACAGGCGATAGTATAGACGCCCAGCCTGGGCGTCCCTTTCGGAAGATAATGAAACTGGAAACTACCAACCCTTTACATCAGGGCAGTAAGGTCAATGATATTGAATACTTCAATTTCTCATTTGAACCTGTTCAAGCCCGCTATGTAAAGATTTATGCCCTTAATATGAAAAAGGCTCCTGAATGGCATAATGCTTCAGGACTGCCGGCATGGATCTTTTGCGATGAGATAATAATAAACCAGTCTGAGGCTAAGGCTGAGGCTAAGGAGGGTGCTGGGTAACTGGATGCTGGGTAACCAGGTGAGGTGAAAAGGTAAATATGATAACTTTTAAGTTTTTAGAATTTACTCGAGCATGGCACAGCTTCTCACTATCAGGATTTTCAAAGAATACCTGAATTACTTTTATCTTTTTACTTTTATCTTTTGTCTTATACTTTCCCTATGAAGCACTTAGCATTTACTTTATTTTTTGTTCTATTCTACCATCTTGCGTTTGCTCAAAATCCCATCAGCCCGCCGGGTGTATATATTGCCGATCCTTCGGCTCATGTGTGGAACGACGGCAAATTATATATCTACGGCTCAACTGATGAGAGTTGTGACTATTACTGCTCCTGGCATCATGATATTCTTTACACCGAGGACATGCTGAACTGGCAGTTAGAAAAAAATGTATTTGCATCTGACGGCGAAAATGATGAGGTTCATTACAACAACAGCCTTTTATTCGCTCCCGATTGCGCAGTTAAGGATAGCGTGTACTACCTGTATTACTGTCAGCCTGACAGGGAAAATGCTGAAGGAGTAGCCATCTCTCATAGCCCCCTCGGCCCTTTTAACTCCGGCAAAGCAATAAATACTCATGCTTATAACCAGATTGATCCCAGTGTCTTTATAGATGATGATGGAACAGCCTATTACCTCTGGGGCCAGTTCAGCTTAAAGATGGCCAGGTTAAAACCCGGTATGCTAGAAATTGATCTTCACACGGTGCAGGACAATATACTGACTGAAACTGAACATTTCTTTCACGAAGCAGCCTTCATGACAAAACGGAATGGTATATACTACATTGTTTATGCAGATATAAGCCGCGAAGACAAACCAACATGCCTGGGATATGCCACAGGTAAAAATCCTTTTGGCCCTTATGAATACAGGGGTGTAATCATCGATAATAACGGATGCAATCCGGGTAATTGGAATAATCACGGGTCAATAGCCAAATTCAATGACCAATGGTATGTGTTCTACCACAGGTCAACACATGGCTGTAGAACAATGAGGAAAGCCTGTGGTGAAGAAATAACCTTCCTGAAGGAGGGTACTATCCCGGAAGTTGAAATGACTTCACAGGGCACCGGAATGCCCCTTAAGGCAAATGAACAAATTGATGCTTCCTCGGCATGCCTTCTTCATGGTAATGTTCGCATTATTGCTGAAAATACTGGCATTGAAATATTAAGCGGTTTCCATAATGGCGATGCAGCAGTATATAAATACATTGATTTTGGTCCTGGCATCAGTTCTGTGAAAATGCGCATAAGATCAGTTAATGGAGGAAGTATTATCGTATCTGCTGGCAGGCCATGGGAGGAGAGGCTGGGAACATACGAAGCTATTGCCCCAGGCCGGGATAGTGACTGGCAGCTCATTGAATTCAATACTGAGAATATAACAGGTGTTCATGCATTATGGATACAGTGTTATGGCGGAGAGGGGGATTTGTTTGAGATAGATTGGCTTGAATTTCATTAATACAGGCTGAGGCTAAGCTGGGGCTGTCTCATAAGTTAGGACTTTTTGTCATCCTGAACGAAGTCTTTAAGACGCACTATAGTGCGTCTCTACTTTTTCCTTTTTACTATATACTTTTTACCTTTGTCTTTTGTCTTATGAAAAACCTCACCATCATCATTATTATCTGTCTTGTGGTATCATGCATACAAACAAAGAACCGGGGAAAGACATCTATCGACTCCGGAATATCCATGGAGAAAATTAACAAACCCTTTGCCCGTTACTGGTGGTTTGCATCGGAAATAAATAAAGAAGATATAAGGTATAACCTCGACTGGCTTAGAGCAAACGGTTTCGGAGGTGTTGAGCTTGCCTGGGTGTACCCACTCAATGCAATGGATCAGTCACTTGACCAGGAATACACTCCCAGGCAAGCGTGGCTCAGCCCCGAGTGGCAGGAAATAGTTGATTATGCTATTTCATATGCTGACAGCATAGGCCTTGCCTGTGATCTGACCATGGGTACTCTATGGCCTTTTGGCGATTCATATGTTAAATATGATGAAGCATCACAGGCTTATGGACAGGAGGAGCGCCAGACAATAACAAGGTCATGGGAATACCCGGAAACGGGATACGTGGTCGACCACCTGGATCCCGGTAAGTATATGAAATATTTTAACAGGTTGCTCGACTCATTCCCTCATCCCGAGACAAGATTGCCACAGTCATATTTCATTGACAGCTGGGAAGTAGAGACACAAGGCCTGTGGTATGAAGGCTTAAAGAATGATTTCATCAAAAAATACGATTATGATATTTCACCTTTAATGGATTCATTATATATGCCAGGTTATGAAGATAATCTCTACGATTATATGAAGCTCATATCACAAAAGGTAATTGACTTCTATTATAATTACGACCGGGTACTGAATAAACATAATATAAGTTCACGCGGACAATGTTCCGGTGCACCATGCGATCTTATCTCCGCTTATGCACGCCTGGATATCCCCGAAGGAGAAGCTATGCTTTATGAACCGGAGTACAACAGCATCCCGACTGCAGCAGCCACACTTAGCGGTAAAAATATTATCAGTGCCGAGACTTTTACCTGCCTCTATGGCTGGCCAAGGTATTATATCAGGGAAGAGCAGACCGCTGATCTTAAGATGGTGGCTGATGCTCTTTTTGCCAGTGGTGTGAACCATATTGTGTGGCATGGTAAGGCACATAATCCTGCAGCCAGTGATTCAGTGAATTTTTATGCAAGTGTACATCTTGGCGACAGCGGAACCCTGGCCGGCGAACTACCAGGCTTCAACAGCTACCTGGCAACGGTATCAGAAAACATGAAAAAAGGAAAACCATATACTGATGTAGCAGTATACCTTCCAACAGAAGATGCCTGGATAAAAGGCATAATGCCTGAAGAAAAACAGTTTATATGGGCCTGGGGCTATTATGAAATGCGGTATGTCTACTTCCCCGAAAACCTGAAAGGGCATCAGCCCATATGGATCAATAAAGAATTCCTGGAGAAGGCAGTTTATGAAAACGATATGCTTAAAGTTGGAAATGCTACTTTCAATTATCTTTATGTTGATGTCTCACACCTTGATTATGAGTCACTTTTGGTAATAAGGAACCTGGCAGAAAAAGGACTGCCTGTGACATTGAGACAGGAACCGTCTGAACCCGGAACAATGAAACATGCTGACTGGGATGAAAGAATAAAAGCCCTGAGGAGTCTGCCTAATGTTTATTCCGGATTCCGTCCGTATAGAGTACCACTTGTAGAAGGACCTGAAATACCACCGTACAGAGCCAGGGAAACAGATGAAGGATTGTATATTTTCTTTGCAAATCCTAATTCACAAAACATTAAATTTCCGGTCAGCTACGGTCAGTCATTTTCTGAAGAAGTAACGGAAATGAAAGTGAGGATCAATTATTGTAACAATAAATATGATATTGACCTGCGTTTTGAACCATATTCCTCTCTACTGTTTAGGCTGTACGACGGGGCTACCGAACAGCTGGATATAACATTTATACCGGACACTCCCGTAATAAAGAGTTATCCGGAAGATTTTACAGCTCCCTGGCTGGTAAATTAAACAGTATATTTGTGCTCTAATTCAAACAGCAGATGGCGATTGCAGATTTAAGCACCAAGAAATATGAAATAGATGCGAGGTGGATTAAATCATCAATAGCAGGAAGTATGTGGGCTGCATCTGAGATTGTTATCGGCAGTTTCCTGCACAACCTGAGGGTTCCGTTCAGCGGCAGTATAATGACAGCTATAGGTATTATTTTACTTATTTCCATCAGTTATAAATGGAATGAAAAAGGTTTATTCTGGCGAGCCGGACTTATCTGTGCGCTTATGAAAACCCTGTCACCAAGTGCAGTTATATTCGGTCCAATGATTGCCATACTCAGCGAGGCAATCCTGATTGAATTCTCTGTCAGTTTACTGGGACGGAACTATGCCGGATATATAACAGGTGCAATACTGGCAATGTCATGGAGCCTTTTTCAAAGAGTTTTAACCCTGATATTATTCTATGGAACAAACATTATTGAAGTATATTCTGATCTTGCCGGCATGGCAGAAAGGCAGACAGGTATCGAGGCTGATATGGCCTGGTTGCCAATACTGGCATTATTGATTATTGATTCCATACTGGGTATTTTTACTGCACTTGCCGGTATAAGGCTGGGGCGCCAAATCGCACGGGAAACAACCGTTACCATAACGGAAAATAAATATCCCGAATCCATAAACAGATTTAATGATCCGGATAATAAATATCGTTATTCAATACTATTGTTATTCGTTAATCTTATCCTGTTAGCAGGGTCACTGCTGGTGTTGAACTACCTGAACTGGATTAAGTGGTGTATAGTCATCCCCGTAGTGATAATAATATGGTCTGTAAGATATAAAAGAGCACTTCGCCAATTAATGAACTCAAAATTCTGGATATTTTTTGTGCTGGTTACACTGCTTACTTCATTCGTCTTCACCAGGGGCCAGCCGGGGGAAAATGTATTTATGACAGGTTTACTGGAAGGATTAAGAATGAATTACAGGGCTGCTGTAGTTATCCTGGGTTTATCTGTTATTGGCACCGAACTTTATAATCCTTTGATAAAAAACTTCTTTTCCAGGTTTTCCTGCAGGAATTTACCACTTGCATTTGAACTGGCAATTGAAAGCCTGCCACTTTTTGTCAGCAGTATTCCAGGCTTTAAGACCATTGTAATGAAACCCGTACCGGCCCTGTATCATGTTGTAGCACGAGCAACAAACCGTCTGCAAGAGTTAGAGGAACAGAAGAAGCCGGCCCGGAAAGTATTCATCGTTACCGGCCCCAGGGGAAAAGGAAAAACAACATTTGTACGAGAGTTAAAAGAAAAACTGTTAGAGAATAATATTGCGGTAAAGGGTATTCTAACAGAAAAAGTAATGGATAATGGCCATCTAAATGGTTATGATTTACTTGATATAAGCAGCGGTAGAAAAGTAAAATTCCTGCGCATTGCTTCAAATAAAGAAACGGAACAAATCGGTAAGTTTGAAATCTCCCCGGCAGGTTTAAGACTGGGCAGGCAGATATTATCTTCAAACAGCAAACCGGGTATTACAATAATAGATGAAGTAGGGAATCTGGAACTTGATGACAGGGGATGGGCTAAATGCATAAATGCTTTGTTAAATGAATCCTTTGGGCATCTAATAATAACTGTTCGTGACGACCTGGTTAATGATGTAATCCGTAAGTGGAAACTGGATCAACAAAGTGTAATATTTAATGTTGCCGAAACAGATATTCAAAAAGCTGCCAGGATCATATCAGATCACTGTAACTTTTAATAACTTTATCCGTCATTAGAGCGAAAACAAACTATGACGCCACAGGAGTACAATAAAGCAGTTGCTGAATATTCTGACCGCATCTACAGGTTTGTCCTTAAAAGCATGGGCGAACAGGAAAGGTCAAAAGATGTGGTTCAGGACTGTTATGAAAAACTGTGGATCAGTGTTGAGGAAATAGATTACAGCAAGGCCAAAGCCTGGCTGTTTACTACGGCACATAATGCCATGATTGACATTATCAGGAAAGAAAAGAGGATTGTTCCCGATGATTCGCCAAGGGAAGATATTTATGAACAGGGTTATACTGACCTTAACGAAATACTTCATAAATGCCTCGGAAACCTTAGCGAATCATGGCGCTCAGTAATACTTCTGAGAGATTATGAAGGATACAGTTACAAGGAAATAGGCGAGATAACCGGACAATCAGAAGCGCAGGTCAAGATAAATATATACAGGGCAAGGATGGCCATGCGTAAAATGATAGGCAAACTTGAAATGGTGGTGTAAGATGATTATTAACAGGCAAAATTATTTTATTTGGATAACTGACTATTACGACAGTCAGCTGGACGATTTCCAGGCTGAGGTACTGCTGGAGTTCCTGGGAAAAAATCCTGACCTTATGTCTGAATTCGAAGATTATGCTGAACTTTTTCTCAAGCCTGATGATCATCATGTTTACACTAACACAGGGATATTACGTACACCCGATCAGTTAACCAATGAACAGGTAGAACATTATGCAATTGCCCTGAGCGAAAATGACCTGAGCGAGAACCAAAAACTGGAAATTACCGAGCTGAAAAAATCAGATCCCCGCTTTCGTGAAAGCATCAGTATTTATGAAAAAATCAGGCTGAAGCCAGATAATATAATTTATCCTGACAAGTCATTATTGCTGAAAATCCCCGGTAGAAGGAGACTCACCAGAATAATTGTAAACACAGTGTCAATAGCAGCATCCATAGCTATCATAACAGGCCTTTTCTTTATCTTTAACCAGCCAGGTGATAAGAATATAAATGATTATTTGGCGGAAGATAACCAGCCGGGAACAGAACCCGAACAAGTGAGCGACGACAGGCCGCCACTCCTGGATCTAACAGATGAACTGCCCCGTTACATCCCCACGAAAACACAGGTAGCTGTTGCAGAACCGTTAAGTACTTCAGATATAATAAAAGCTGAACCCCTGCCCGGGGAACAGAGAGCCTTAATACATATCACTCCTCTTGAAGTAAAGGAAAATATCAGCTTAGATAAAACACAAACACAATATTTGCTTGCCGAAATACAGCCCTACCCCTTATCATTGCCTGCCGGCATTATTATTGATACTGACATGTCCGTAAGGGAGTTCCTGACTTACCAGTTCAGGAAACAAATACTCAATGATGAAGATCCTGATATAGAAAACCTCAAGGCCTGGGAGATAGCCGATGCAGGAATCAGGGGTGCTAATATGCTCCTTGGCTGGAATATGGAACTCCAGACAGGAAAAAATGAGGAAGGCAAACTGGAGAATATCAGCTTTACAAGCGAACTGATAAAATTTGATCACAAATCAAAGAAAAATGACCCGGGCCTGTAACTTTCTATAACCTCTTTACGTCAGAGCGGAAAATCATAATTAATGAATCTAATAATATAATTTATCATGAAAAGAATTGCGTTTTTAATAGCAATAATCTTCACTTTCATTAACACATTGTGGTCTGCAGGACAAGATACCACTGAAATAAAACTGAAGAAGAATGAAATAATAAAAATATCAGAAGATGAGAATAGCACCAATATTATTATTGGTGGTAATATTTTTGAAATAGCAGCAGCCGATGAAAATGTGAAGATCCGAATGGGTAAGCATGGTCTTGAAATAGTCGAAACACCCGAGGGTACAAAGTTAGACTGGAAGAAATATGAAGAGGAATATACCGAACAGGATTTAGATCCTGCTGAAGCAAGAAGAAGAGACAGGAGGAGATTTACTCCTCACTGGTCAGGCTTTGAGATAGGACTGAATAATTACCTCACATCTGATTATACCATGAGCCTTCCTTCTGACCTGAACTATATGGACCTGAATACAGGCAAGTCATTCAATATTAATATCAATTTTGCCCAACTTGGCATTGGACTGTCAAGACATTTCGGTATTGTAACCGGGCTGGGATTCGAATTCAACGATTACAAATTTGAAGGCAATAATAATATTACTAAGGATGAAGATGGTGTCATAATACCTTACTACCCTGCTGACGATATAGTATTAGAAAAATCAAAACTTTCAACTATTTACCTGACCATGCCACTTATGCTCGAAGCACAGATTCCTGTGAAAGCACGCAGGACTGTGAATATTGCAGCAGGGGCCATAGGAGGAGTAAAACTTGGATCACATACCAAAATGGTATACTATGACGGGGATAAACAAAAGGTCAAGGATCATGGGGACTTTAGCCTCTCCGTACTCAGGTACGGTCCCACAATCAGGCTGGGATACGAATCATTCCAGGTTTATGCAACATATTATATGAACGGTCTCTTTATTGAGGATAAAGGACCCGAACTGTACCCCGTACAACTTGGATTTGCCTTCACATTCGGCGACTGATAAAACAGCGGTGGGCGATGAGTTATATGTGATGAGAGAGGTTGTGAAAGATAAATAGTGATAACCAAACTGGTTTACAACCAAATATATCAGGGGTTGCTCTATAAGGGCAGCCTCTTCTCTTTTTGCATCAGTTCCAGCATTCCAAACTTCTATTCAACATAAGATTGATCCGCCCGGAAAAGGGATTGTCTCCTCAGGATAACAGATATATTTGGTGCTTTCAGTGTCTCAATTTATCTTTGCCTGTGTTATCAATAATGAAAAAAAATGGCAAAGCACAGTCTGTTATCAGATAGTGAACTCAGGCGGTACAACAGGCACATCATAATGCCCGGTATTGGAGAAGAAGGACAGACGAAACTTAAAAATGCTTCAGTGCTTGTTATTGGTGCCGGCGGATTGGGTTGCCCGGTGCTTCAATACCTTACTGCTGCCGGAGCAGGTAATATCGGGTTAATGGATTTTGACCTTGTGAATGAAACCAACCTGCCACGCCAAATACTGTATGGCGCTGCCGATATCGGCAAATTAAAAACCATTATTTCGAAACAAAGACTTAATAAACTGAACAATAATGTCAATATTCAAATACTGAATATAAAATTTGGAAAAGACAATGGCCCTAAACTTATCAACGACTTTGATATCATCGTGGATGCTACAGATAATTATGAAAGCAGATATATCATCAATGATGCCTGTGTAATTGCAGGTAAACCAATGGTGCACGGAGCTATTTACCAGTTTGAGGGACAGGTTTCTGTTTTTAATTACAATAATGGCCCAACATACCGTTGTTATAATCCGGATATTATGAAAGAATTCCATAACCCGAAGCCTTCAGAAACAGGTATGATAAATGTATTGCCAGGAATAACAGGAACCTATATGGCAAATGAAGTAATTAAAATAATACTTCAAAAAGGGAGGGTATTGTCAGGTGAGGTTCTAATATTCAACATATTAACGAATAAGCACTATTTATTTAAAGTAACACCTGATCCTAAAAACAGGATTATTGAAAACTTAAGTTAACAAAAACACCAAATAATGAGGCTATTACTAATCAGCAATTCAACAAATGCAGGTGAAGAATACCTGGATTATCCGAAAGAAGAGATAGGCAGGTTTCTTGGAGAGAAATCTGTTAAGGCATTGTTTATCCCTTATGCCGCTGTAACATTCTCATTCAGCGATTATGAAAAGAAAGTACGGAAAAGGTTCAGGGAAGTGGGTCATGATATTGAATCAATACATAATTATACTGATCCCGTTAAGGCAATAGAGGAAGCAGAGGCAATAGTCGTTGGAGGAGGTAATACGTGGCAGTTGCTGAAAATAATAATTGATAACAGGCTTATAGAACCCGTCAGGAATAAGGTCTTTGAAGGAACACCATATATTGGATGGAGTGCCGGATCAAATATGGCCTGCCCTACAATAAGGACAACCAATGATATGCCAATTCTTGAACCTGGCGCATTCAATGCTTTCAATCTAATTCCTTTCCAGATCAATCCTCATTACCTTGATGCCAACCCCGACGGCCATGCTGGTGAAACAAGGCAACAAAGGATAGAAGAGTTCCTGGTGGTTAATCCCGGAATATATGTTGCCGGACTGAGGGAAGGAACAATGTTGCTCCTGGAAAATACTAAGCTGCGTTTAATTGGCCCCAGGAAATTAAGATTGTTCAGGAAAGGTGATGAACCAGCTGAATTTTCTGAAAAAGATGATTTGAGTTTCCTGCTTCAAAAACAATAAGAACCCTGCAATAAATGAAGATATTCCTGAAAATACTCAAATATTTTGCATCAATAAGTATAACTGTTATACTTATACTTTATATTATTTCACTGATTTTCGAAAAAGAAATATCCGGGATATTTATCAGGGAACTGAATAAGAATCTTAATACAACAGTGCAGACCGGGAAACTGAATTTTTCCCTTCTCAGAAGGTTTCCCCGGGCTTCCATTGAACTTCATAATATTTTCATCAAATCGCCCGAAATGGAAGATCAAAATGCTGCATATGATTATCCTGATACCCTGCTTTACGCCGGGGAAATGGTCCTTACGCTGAAAATCACCGAACTCATCCAAAAAAATTATATTATTGACCGTGTTGATATCGACCAGGGTATAATAAATATCTGTAAAGGACCATCCGGGAAATTCAATACCAGTATATGGGAAAAGACAGCCGGACCTGATACTTCATCTATGAGCCTTAACATCAACAATGTAAACATTAATAATTCAAGTATTAGTTACAGTAATCCTGGAACAGGTTTTATTATCAGTGGAATTATTAATAGTTCATCCCATAAGCTAATAATATATGACAGGTATGTTGATTTAAAAACAAGGGCCGCAATTTTATTATCCGATCTGGAAACAGCTTCTGAATATCATTTGAGCGGCTCTTACCCTTTAAGGTTAAATACAGGGATGAAGATATCCAAAGACAGCATACAAATAGGGCGTTCAGAGATTGATATTGATAACATTAAGTTTGAGGGGAGTTGTATTATCGAGACATCCACCCGCCAATTATCACTCACTCTGGAAACTGAGAATGCACTCCTTAATACTGTCGCTGAAATTTTGCCGGGTGGTGTAAAAAGTTTCATCAATAAATATGACATCACTGGCCAGGTATCTGGTTTTATTGATGTAAAGGGTAAATATGATAAAAGCTCGCCCATGCTAATGATCGCATCCCTGGATATCGGACAGGGCAGGATGAAAATTCCCTCAAGGGATATTTACCTTGATAATATCAGTACCACAGCAGACCTCAAGATTGACTTGAATAACAGCAATAAATCTTTTGAGGCTCAAACAGATAGCTTTAGTGGTCGAATGGGTGATACCAGGATTTCAGGGTCTTTCTATGTTAGAAACTTTGTGAATCCCAATATTGACATTATTGTCACAGGTTTGTTCCAATCTGCCCAGATTACTGAACTGATAAATATCGAAGGGCTGCAATCTTCGGAGGGAACTATAAGGCTCAATGCAAGGTTAATGGGTTCAATACCCTCAAAATCAGGAGCCCCTGGCAGGGATATACTGGCTCTGCATTACTCAGCTAATATGGGACTTAATTCAACAAACCTCAGACTCCCAGGCTTTGAGGGTGAGATAAGAGATATTCATGGGAACATCATGATTGCCGATAATATCTGGCTTGACGACCTGAGCATGATTTATAATGACCAGAATATAGCTCTTAGAGGCATGATAACGGGTTTTAACAGATGGCTGGTAAAAGAAGATGACTGGCTTGATATAACTGCAGGATTGTGGTCTGATAAGATTGACATCAATTTATTCAGGGATAATTTTACAGGTCAGAAAAATACAGCTAATCCCCGCACTACAAAGCTTAAGCTTAATTTAAGCCTTATTTGCGATAGTATTGCAATAGGCAATTTCAGGGCTTCACTTTTTGAAGGCAACCTTGCATATATGCCCGGATTAATGGATATTACATCCTTCAGAATGAATACCCTGGGAGGATCATTATCGGGCAATGCTGTCCTGTCCGGCTTTGGTGATAATGCTTATGCAGTAAGAGGTTGGTTCGATATTGAAAATATAGATATAAGCAAAACTTTTTCTGTATTTAATAATTTCCGCCAGGATTATATACAATCAGAAAACCTTGAGGGTAATATTACAGGTAATATAAGCATCTCTGCAACTGCAGATAATGATTTTAAAATTAACAGGAAAGACCTGGCACTCAATGGTGAATATTTTATCCTGAACGGTCAGCTTGTTGATTTTGAACCAGCCTATAAACTATCCAGGTTTATAGAAATAGAAGAACTTGAAAAGATTGAATTTTCAAAACTTGAGAATGAGTTGATAATCAATAATGAAATGGTAATAATCCCCAAAATGGATATCAGCTCGTCCGCCTTCAATATATCCCTTGAAGGAAATCATGCTTTCAATGGTAATTATGAATATCACCTAAAAGTACTATTGTCTGAATTGCTCAGCAAGAAGAAAAACGCCACAGTAAGTGAATTCGGGATTATTGAAGACGACGGACTTGGCCGCACATCACTTTACCTCAGGATCAATGGAGATAAAAACGGTTCAAAGGTATCACATGACAGCGATGCCCTGAGAGCAGGCATAAAGGAAGATCTTATACGTGAAAAACAAACAATAAAATCTATTCTGCAGGAGGAATACGGGTTGTACGCTGGTGATTCACTGCCCGGAATAAGTACCAGGGAAACCCGAAGTTTCAGGATAGTATGGGAGGAAACTGATTCTATCAGGACCGAGATAGATGAATCAGGTGAAAAAAAGCTACCTTTAATCAGGTTATTCAAAAAAAAGGATATAAAGAAAGAACAATCTGAAAAGAGATAAATCGGCAGGCTTGGACATATACAGGAGAAAAACCATCTGGAAATTTTTACTGCTGATATTTGCTGTTATTATCGGCCTGGGTTCTTTATTTTATACCCAGAACCTTGTCAATGACCTAAAGAACGAAGAAAGAAAAAAGGCAGAATTACTGGCACGTACATGGCGCAGGCTTATTAACAGTAACGAAGGTGAAAAGGATATAGGATTCCTTTTTTCCATAATTGAAAATAACACAACAGTTCCTGTTATTCTTGCAGATGAAAATGATAATATAATTGGCTTTCATAATTTTGACACACTAAAACATAAAGATCCAGATTACCTGCTGGGGCAGCTGACCAGGTTAAAGGAAAAAAGCGAGCCCATAATTATCGATTACGGAGGCGGATCAAAGAATTTTATTTACTACAAGGATAGCATCATTCTTACCAGGCTGACTTATTATCCCTATGTTCAGCTTGCTGTTATCATCATGTTCATAATGATAGCCTACTTTGCCTTCAGTATGTCACGCAAGGCTGAGCAGAACAGGGTATGGGTGGGTATGTCAAAAGAAACAGCCCACCAGCTCGGCACTCCCACATCATCCCTGTCTGCACTTTCCGAGCTCATAAGCAGCAAATATCCTGGTACAAATATTTCCAAAGAATTGAACAGGGATGTTGAGCGTCTTGAGAAAATAACCGAAAGGTTCTCAAAAATAGGTTCTGTACCCGAACTTAAAAATGAGAAAATACTGTCAATAATAAATAGCAGCCTTGAATATCTCAAATTGCGGTCCAGCTCAAGGATCACTTTCAGTATTGAACATGATATACCTGAAGATATCAGCATACCTTTAAATGCTCCTCTTTTCGAATGGGTAATAGAAAATGTGTGTAAAAATGCTATTGATGCTATGAACGGAGAAGGCAGCATTGGGATAAAACTATCAGTCAATAATGAACAGGTAATAATCGACATTTCCGATACAGGAAAGGGTATACCAAAAGCCGCACAGAAAAATGTTTTCAAGCCTGGCTATACAACAAAAGCACGGGGCTGGGGTCTGGGATTATCCCTTTCACAGAGAATAATTGAAATATATCACAAAGGAAGAATATTCGTTAAGCATTCGGAGCCCTTAAAAGGCAGTGTTATCCGGATTATCCTCAAGACGAAACAATAATTATCTTTGCTCCCCTGAATTATGAATCTTAAAAGGTCCGACATAGAAATAATGGCCCCGGCCGGCTCCCGTGAATCGCTTATGGCAGCTATACAGGGAAAAGCCGACTCGGTATATTTTGGTGTGGAGCAGCTGAACATGAGAGCCCGTTCATCACATAACTTCACTGAAGCTGATCTTCCCGATATAGTGAAAATATGCCATGAACACGGGCTTAATAGTTACCTTACACTCAATGTCGTCATTTATGACGATGAGATTAACCAGCTGAAAAGAATAATCAACAATGCTGCAGAAGGAGGTATTTCAGCAATAATAGCTTCCGACCTGGCAGCAATACAATATGCCAGGGAAGCAGGACTGGACGTACAACTCTCAACACAGGTGAATATAAGTAATACCAATGCGCTGAAATTTTATTCTAAATGGGCTGATACTGTCGTGCTGGCTCGAGAGCTAAATCTTTCACAGGTAAAGGAAATATATGGTAATATCATAACAGATAATATCCGGGGTCCGTCAGGGAAACAGGTCAGGATCGAAATGTTCGCCCATGGTGCCCTGTGCATGGCTGTCTCAGGTAAATGCTACCTGAGTCTACACGAGAATAACAAATCGGCTAACAGGGGTAATTGTTACCAGACCTGCAGGAAGGGATATACTGTAAGGGAGAAAGAAACCGGGTATGAGCTGGATATAGATAATGAATATATCATGTCGCCAAAAGATCTCTGCACTGTGGGATTTGTCAATAAGTTGCTCGATGCCGGTGTACGCGTACTGAAAATAGAGGGTAGGGCCAGGTCGCCTGAATACGTAAAAACAGTATCTGAATCATATAATGAGGCTGTTGAATCAGTTATCGATGGCAGTTATGACGGTAAGCTTATTGATAAGCTCACGGCAAAGCTTGCCACTGTTTTCAACAGGGGGTTCTGGGATGGCTATTACCTGGGTCAAAGACTGGGTGAATGGAGTCATAACTACGGCTCCAGTGCCACCAGGAGAAAGACTTATCTGGGTAAAGTAGTAAATTATTTCACTATGATTAAGGTGGCAGAAATAAAACTTGAAACAGGTAATCTTAATAAAGGAGATGAAATACTAATAATTGGGCCGACTACAGGTGTGATTGAATACAGTGTTGATGAGATAAGGGTGGATGATAAGGTAACAGTTCAATCATTAAAAGGTGAAGCATGCTCAATACCCGTTGAAACATTCCTGCGACGTTCAGATAAAATATATAAATGGGTTTATGCTGCTGATATTAAACGGCAGTAGATCCGGCATCAATATTATCTGCCAGCATTTTTACCTTCCGGGCATTTTTTTCTGGATTGTCAGAAGGTGATTCAACAACCACTATTTTTTCTTCTGGCTTTTGTGATAAACCATAACGGTATGTCTTATCATAATACTTTAAGACAATCTCTATTGCCGTGTCAAGATTATTGTTCAGTATGGCACTGACAGCTTCCTTTGTATTATCGCCTCCCAATTTTTTGGATATTTTACTCAACGACTCAATCAGTTGATCATGTCCAAACACGCCGTACTCTTTTCTTAACCTCGGAAGACGTGTTTTAATATCCGGCATCAGGGCAATAACTGTCGCCTCTTTCATTAAGCTGAAGAATCCTTCAGGTATGTTTACAGTACCAATATTATGGCTTTCATCCTCAACAAATAATCTTCTGTCCGGGTCGTGTTGTTTTAATTCGTCATGGAGAAGATTGGCAAAATGTTCTGAACCGGGTTGTTCGTCCTGTCCCAGTGCACCAAATGCTGATCCTTTATGACAGGCCAGTCTTTCAAGATCAATGACCTGTTCTCCCATCCCGGCTAATTCAGATAGCATAGCTGTTTTCCCGCTACCCGTCAGTCCTCCCAGGATTATCAGTTTCCTGGGTTGCTCAAGCTCTGACAGTATATGATTCCTGTAAGCCTTATACCCACCCTCAAGTATAGTACAGTCAATCCCTGCATTGGAGAATAGCCATGCCATACTTTCCGATCGGCTTCCTCCCCGCCAGCAATATAGAAGCAACTTTTTACCCTTTCCGGATTTCAGTAAACCCTGTTTTAAAAGGGCCGACATTTTCGGGCCAACAATATCAAGGCCTTCCATTATGGCAGAAATCCGGTTTCCCTGCTTGTAAACAGTACCCACCCTTGCCCTTTCTGTATCACTGAAAAGAGGTATATTAAAAGACCGTGGTATATGTCCTTTTTTATATTCAGAAGGTGTTCTGACATCAATAAGGGTTATTGACCCCGATAATGCAATAAATTGTTTTGCTCCGGTTCTTACAGGATAATTGCTCAATTCAGTTAGAAAAATATTTAATTAATATTTCCTTGATGTCTTCCTGTTTTACGGGCTTGGGAATAAACTGTTTTATGCCTGCGATTTCAGCTTTATTGGTTGATTCAAATGTACTATCGGCACTCAGGGCTATAATAACCGTATCGGGTGATTTTTCCAGTATCTTTTTTGCTGCGGTAAATCCATCCATCTCGGGCATAATAAGATCCATAAAAACAATATCATATTTCTTCGTCATTGCTTTTTCAAATCCTTCCTTCCCGTTATTCGCCAGATCGGTCTCATAACCTATACTTCTAAGAATAGTGGCAGCAACCTTCTGGCTTATAAGATTATCTTCCACTACCAGGATACTGAGATCCTTCTTTATTTCAGGTGACGAATCCGTCTTAGCAGCTGTTTGCACATTGGGAAACCTGTCCTTAATGATACTCAGTAATTCGCTTATATTATACGGTTTTACAAGATAATCATCAATGCCATACTTTATACATCTTGCATAATTTCCTCTTTTATCATTTGAACTCACCATAAGTATCATATAACTCATATACATTGTATTCTCCCATATGGTTTTTGCCACCTCAAAGCCATCAAAATCAGGCGTATCCACAATAATTATTACTTTATACCTGTCCTCAACCTGTTCAATGTTCGATTTAATAAGATTTACTGTCTGCTTCTGCCAGCCGGTGACATATGTAGCCATGCCGAAATTATGCAGGTTGTTGAGAAGTTCTTCGTCCCTCTGGCGGCTTCCGCTTACCACAAGAGTTTTAATGTCAGAATACTTTGTAACCTTTTCAGCTCCATATTTCTTATCCATCCTGATATTCGAATATACCATGATGTTGAATTCAAAGTGAGCACCTGGAGATTCCGCATCATCTGATATACCGGAAGGAGTGGATGGGGTAAGACTACCACCCATTATTTCAACAAGCTGCCTGGCTATTACACTGCCAAGGCCCTTGCTCCCATACTGGGTTAAACTCCTGCTTTCTGCCTTAATATAATCTCCGAAAAGCTTTTTCAAAACAGTATTATCATATCCCTTGCCTGTATCCCTTAAATCAAACTTCAGCGAAACAATTCCCTTGCCTACCTTTTCAGCGCTCACATTTAGCCTGACCTCTCCTTCTTCTGTATGTTCAAGCGATGTGGTCAGAAGATTTGTAATTACCTGCCGTAACCTGAAAGGATCACCTATGACGCTTTCAGGTACATTACTGTCTGCTTCCCAGTTTAATCTAACTTTTTCTTTCGCCAGGGTGCCTTCAACATTAAAACAATATTCTATTTCTTCCCTTACATTAAAAGGAATTTCGTCCAGCACCAGACCGCCTTCTTCAATCTTTGAAAAATCAAGCAGGTCATTGACTATTTCCAGGAGGAGGTCAGAAGAATTTTTTACCAGGTTGATAATTTTCTGTGTTTCCGGATCATTTTCTTTTTTCGCCAGCATGTCTATCATACCTATTATACCATTCAGCGGAGTTCTTATCTCATGGCTTATTTTTGTAAGGAACTCTGACTTCGCCTCCTTGGCCTTAGCTTCCTGTTTACGGGCCACCTCGAGTAAGGTGACATCCATCAATACGATCATGCTTGCTTCCTCACCCTGGTAGGCCACAGGTATTTTCTTCCTGTATAATACTGTATCAACCCCCTGTTTCTTTATTATCATGAACTGATTTGGTTCAAACCCCGATCCAAGGTTCTCAGCAAAAAATAATCCCTGGCCAGAATGCTCAGTCTCAGGCATTATTTTCCCTTCCATTTCTTTTTCATCCCGGTAGTCAAACATTGATGCAGCACTTTCATTAGCCTTCAGTACTTCGTTGTCTTTATTAACAACAACAACTCCCACAGGCATTAACTCAATAAGCCTGACAAAAGTCTGTTCCGACTCCTTTAAACGCGATGCACCGTAAGCCTGCCTCCTGATATACCTGCGATACACCATAATCAAAAGTGAAACCAAGACAATTGTTAGTGTTACTATCAGTAAGGAATTACGGATGATATATATCTGGTAGAAGTCGGCAGGTGCAGAAAATACCATACCAAAATCACGCCTGAGCAACTCTACAGCATAATACGATGAAATAACTCTCCTGTTGTTGCCATTAGCCACTATGGAATGTTCTATATTACTGTTTATGCCCTCATTAATATCTTCATTAATACGCCTCAGGTTCCTGACTTCAATATCAGTAATATTAGCCCTGTTGGTTATATTATCATCAAAATAGTTCGAGAATACAACACTACCCTCTTCATTTATCAACCATTGCCATTGCTGATCTTCAAGTTTGTATTTTCTGAATAGACTACTGAAGTACTTTAGGTAATCAACTGTAATTATGATGTTTCCTGTCAGATCACCATTTCTATCATAAACAGGCATTAGAAGGTCCCACTTATTCCTGTTCGGTTCAAGTTTATCCCTTTCCAGCAATTCCTCCTGGTCCTGGGCAAGGTATGTATTAGCTATCCATTCATCATTTTCCAGATCTTTATACAACATAAAGACCTGGGTTTCCGGACCGTTATATTCTATTGTTTCAACAAAATTGTCATACTTGCTGTAATAGAACTTCAATTTCTCTATTATCCGTTCTTTGACATTCGAGATATCCTCATTGAAAAAGTCCGAAAGCTCCTCCTCCATTATTATTTCGTTAAGGTCACTTTCAAATGTAATATTGGTGTTATTTACTTCCGAACCGATAATTGCTATCTGCTGTCCCAGTAGATCTTTAACATAATTTATCTGTTTATTGTACAGTCCATTATAGTATATATAATTAATCAATAATATCACCAGTAACAATATAACAGTAAGTATACTTAGTCGCTTCATAATAGCACTGTCATTGAAATATTGCTTAAAGATATAGTATTTTAAAGATTAGCAAGAATTTATCTGTACTTTGAATTATTGTCCTCAAATATCTTCAGGTAACTTCTATACCTGAATTCTTCGATTTTTCCTTCATCCAGCAGCTTTTTTACTTCACAGCCTGGTTCATTGATATGGAGGCAATTATAATACCTGCACTTTCCTGACACCCTGAATATCTCAGGAAAAAAATGATATACTTCCTCTTTATCCATATCTATAAGTCCAAAGCCTTTAATACCAGGTGTATCAATAATATATCCTCCGTTACTTAAAGCATACATCTCTGCAAATGTAGTGGTGTGCTTTCCCAGTCTGTGATATCCTGATATATCTTCAACTTTAATATTGAAAGAGGGGTCTATCTTATTGATCAGGCTTGATTTACCCACACCTGAATTACCTGCCAGAAGAGTTACCCTGCCTTTTATAAGCCCTGCAAGCATATCAATGTCATCATCATTGAATAGTGATACGCTGTAAGAATCATATCCTATATTACGGTAAACTGATAACAGGTAGTCTTTCTTTGTATGATGATCATCTGAATATATATCCGTTTTGTTAAATACGAGCTTAACAGGTATCCGGTATGCCTCTGCTGTTACCAGCACCCTGTCTATAAATTCAGGATGTGTTTCTGGATCTGTAATGGTTGCAAGTAATATAAGCTGGTCAATATTGGCAGCTATTATCTGTGATTCTTTTGACAGCTTGGATGCTTTCCGGATGATGTAATTTTTTCTTTCATCAATGCAGGTAATTATACCCCTACCTCTTTCTCCTGACAGTTCAAAAAAGACATAATCACCAACTACAACAGGATTTGTTGTCCTGATTCCTTTCACACGGAATTTACCCTTGATCACACATTCGGTGATATTCCCTTTATCATCCGACACCTTATACCTGCTGCCCGTTGATTTAATTACCAGTCCTTTTTTGATTCCTGTGCTCATGCTTGCAAAAATATTCAAAAACAAGATAAGTTCAGTTTCCCGTAACATCTTTTTATTTTAAATCTTTGAGACGTATCATTGTGATTCTCTTCAATTTTATTTTATTTTATGGTTTATATTTTTGGGGGTGTCTCATAAGTCACTAAACCACCCCGTCCTCGACCTGACGGTCGGGACACCCCTCCTTTAAAAAGGAGGGGAAATAGTTGATTTACAATACTATAACTTTCTCCTCCTCTAAAGAGGAGGAGTACCCTGACCGACTGACTTGTGCTGAGCTTGTCGAAGCAAAGGAGCGTCAGGGGGAGGTGGTGGACTTATGAGACAGCCCCTACGTTTTTCTTATAAATTTTACTTTATTGTTTCTACTTATGAAAATCATCTCTTACAACGTTAACGGTATCAGGTCAGCCATGTCAAAAGATCTTGGCCCATGGATACGCAGTGTTAATCCTGATGTCATTTGCCTTCAGGAAACAAAAGCTCAGCCAGATCAAATTGATAATGTTTATTTCAGGGAATTGGGCTATTATTTATATCCCTTTTCGGCTGAAAAAAAGGGCTACAGCGGGGTTGCCCTGCTTAGCAAAAGTGAACCTGATTCTGTTCATTATGGAATGAATGATACCAGATACGATAAAGAAGGAAGAGTATTAAGGGCTGATTTCGGTGACATAAGCATTATCAATGTCTATTTCCCCTCCGGTACTACCGGTGATATAAGGCAGGACTTTAAAATGGAATTCCTTTCTGATTTTCACAGGTTTCTGAGCTCCCTGAGAAAGGAGAGACAAAATCTTGTAATATCGGGTGATTTTAATATTTGCCGCCTCTGGATTGATATACATAATCCCAAAGCAAACCTGAAAACCTCCGGTTTCCTGCCTGAAGAAAGAGAATGGTTCCAGGAATTCATTGATGACGGATATATAGACTCATTCCGGGAGTTCACCCCCGACCCTCATCATTATTCATGGTGGAGCTTCAGGGCAAATTCACGGGCAAAGAACAAAGGCTGGCGTATCGATTATAATATAGTGACCGACAACCTGAAAGACAGACTTGTAAATGCAGGAATAATGCCCGAAGTCAATCACTCAGATCATTGTCCTGTTTGGCTGGAACTGACGGAGTAGCTGCTGTGTGCAAAACATCCAGGATATTACTAATTGATATTCTTAATTCCAACTCTCCAAATATCGAGTCTTCTTTTCTTAATTACTTAGTAAACAAAGGTGGATGCATCTCATCAAATTCCGTTGCTTCCTGGTACTTACTGGCAGCAAGTAATATACTTGCCTCGTCATAAAGATTTCCTATAAAGCATATACTGGTAGGGCTGTTTTCTTTGTTGAAACCATTTGGTACAACTACACAGGGATGTCCTGTCAGGTTAGTAACCAGTAACTGGTTACCCCTGAAGCTCGGCGCTATGATCACATCATAATCTTTCATTATCTGCTCCATCCGTTCCATAAGCAGGGTTCTGTAACGGTTGGCCTGTATATATTCCACCGCAGGTATAAAGCGTGCTGATCTGAAGGTATTGGGCCAGCTCCCTTCTTCCTGCGCTGTAAGCAGTGAGTCAAGTCCGCTTCTTGTTAACTCATCAAAGGCTGCTGCTGCTTCAGCATATAAAATAATACGCAGACTCCTTAATGGGATATCTTCAAACTCCATTTCTATAGGTATCAGGTCTACTCCCATTTTATTAAATACTGAAATCACTTCAATGTCATTGGACTGATTCTCATACCTGCCTTTAAAGTCTTTCTCCAGGTAAGCTATTTTAAGTTTCTTAATATCAATATTAAAATTATAATTAAATGCTTTGTCAATAACTGTACGGTCAATACCGTCAGGTCCCCTGATAACATCAAAAACAAGGGCACAGTCATCAGCCGAGCGGCATATAGGACCTATTTTATCCATACTCCAGCATAATGCCATAGCGCCTGCACGGCTTACCCTCCCGAAAGTGGGCCGCAGACCGGTTACACCACATCGGGTTGATGGTGATACTATTGATCCAAGGGTCTCTGTACCAATGCTGAATGCCACCAGTCCTGCCGCTGTTGCAGATGCGGAGCCGGCAGATGAACCGCTGGATCCCTGCTCCGGGTTCCATGGATTACGTGATATACCACCAAACCATACATCACCCATTGCCAGGGCACCCATTGAAAGCTTGGCAACAAGAACTGCTCCCGCCTCTTCAAGCTTCTGCACCACTGTAGCAGTCTGATCAATCACCTGGTTCTCGTAAGGCTTTGCTCCCCATGTTGTCTTATACCCTTCAACAGCCAACAGATCCTTTACGCCATAAGGTATGCCTTGAAGCGGGCCCCTGTAATTGCCTTCCGCAATTTCCCTGTCAGCCCTCTCTGCCTGTTCAAGGGCAAGGTTTTCGGTAATGCTTACCACGCAATACAGTGAATCACCATACTTCTTCAGCCTGTCAAGATAAATCCTTGTAAGCTCAACTGAACTTAAATCACCATTCCTTATAAGCTGCGATAACTGTTCAACCGTAAGAAAAGCAATCTCCTCATCATTGCCGGGAAGCTGCACTTCACTCACGGGAACAGGGTTGAAATACTCCTGCCCGGGCTTTTCATCAGCATTGATAAGTGGTTGAAACAACAGGGCGGGGGCAACGCTGTTATCCAGGCTGTACCCGCGCATCTGTTCATAGTTCGAAAGGTTACGTTTCAGGAAACCCTGCATCTGGTTGTATTCAGCCGTATCAAAATGAAGACCAATAAGATTCTCGGCATTAATAATCAGAGAATCACTAAAATCAGCTAATTCATTCTGCCTGTCAGTACCAGAGTTATCACATGAAAATAATGCCGTGAGAAGAACGGCAATCAGAATTAATGTAATATTTTTCATAACTGCAGTTTTATTTATCTGCAAAATACAAAAATCCATGGAATGATGGATTAATGAGTCTACTCCGAAAAGTCCAGAGGAGTTTCAAACACTTAATTGTTAATAAGTTAGTAACATTGTTGATATTTAAACCATTGATATACAGTTACATATAATTATCTTTATAGCAGACCAAT
>Ga0315545_1000773_pt1 | contig 33291 bp, 29 predicted proteins | sample SalMarSW160210MG_FD_203096 | JGI IMG/M metagenome (GOLD analysis project Ga0315545, IMG submission 203096) | Salt marsh sediment microbial communities from the Plum Island Ecosystem LTER, Massachusetts, United States - Salt Marsh Sediment SW1602-10 ...
TAAGGTTTGCCAGCATGGGCAGCGCCGCAAGGAATCCGATCTGCTCGGGCCTTGCTTTTAATATCTTTAAAGCAAAACCCATAAGGAAGATCCCGCCCGCCAGTGACCCCATAACTGCGGATAGGCCGCCGTCGATGATCGAAAAATTGAGGGCTTTATTTTGCGTTTTCGTATCCATAAATTGTAATGATCTATTAAGCAAAGGCGTTATTGCTCTTTTTTCCAGAAATCCTCTGCCTCTTTCTCCATCTTCGCAAGCCGCGTATAATAATCAGGAAACTCCGTATTACTTAATTCTAAAACCCTCCACGCAACCCAATCTAAAGGAACCATACCAACATATGTATTCGCACCGGGTAAGATACGTTACGAATTTCCTGATAGCTGCAATGGAGTTATGGATCTACCGCGTCCCGCTCGTTCATCGGCTCACTCTTATGTGCTCCTTTGCCTTTTGCATTTTTTCCGAGAACGTATCTTTTTTATACCTGGAGAGCCACTCCTTCATGGTAAGCCAGCCTCCGAAGCGAAGCAAATGGTTGCGCCAGGGCCGGTACCACCTTCTCCATCCTCGTTCAATATTATGGAGAAAGAAGATCATCGCGGGAAAAGAGAATATATTCAAGACGATCATAAATACATACTTGAATTCATAAAACCTTCCCATTATTTTTTTAACGGCGCCCTGTATCTCCTCGGTCGTCATGGGCTCATCCGGTTCGAAGAGCGGAAAATTGCCGTCATAGTACTCCCACCCGACGTCTTGGACCGGATAGACCCTGTTCTGTTTTTTAAGCCTGGTTCGTAATTCTGTCCCCGGCAGAGGCACCGGCAACAGTATCTGAATAGTGTCGATCTTTGCTTTTTTGATAAATTTTCTATAACGCTTTATCCGCTCTTTTACGGGCATCCTGAACTCTATACCCTCGGTCATGGGATAACCGAAGATGAACATCCCATGCACCAAAAACCCGAACTTGTGAAACGCCTTTGTTGTGGACAACATATCTTCAGGCCTTACGTGTTTACGCATGGCCTCTAATTCTTCTCTGATGGGCGATTCAAAACCAATGGCGACTGTACTGACACCGGCCTCGCGCATGCTGGAAAGCAGCTCATGGTCTCTGGCCTTATCCCACCTTATCTGAACGACTAAATCCAGTCTTTTGCCTATCCTCTTCTGGTAGTCCCTAAGCATGTTACAAAAACGTATCGTCTCATCCCTTTGCTGTCCAAAGAGATCATCGACCACAAAAAAATGGCGCGCGTCTGTGGTCTCGACGAGAAAACTGATCCTCTCAAGCATCCGTTCTGCGGAGGCATACCTGGGCCTGCCTTTAACGGTGCAGAACTCGCAATCCATGCCGCATCCCCGTATCCTCTCGACAGGATAAAGTTTGATCTTGGCATAACGCACCAGGGAGAAATCGGGCAGTGGTAATCTGTCAAAATCCGTTATCTCTCCCCTTTTGGGGGTATAAACGACCTTCCCCTTTTCAAGATACGCGATGCCCTTTACCGTGCCTTTATCTTGCCTTCCTTCAAAGACCTTCAGAAGTTCCGTTATGGTCTCTTCGCCTTCTCCCACCACCACATAGTCGATGTGGGAATTCAAGGCTTCGGCAATATTCTCTTTTACAAAATGCTGCCCTCCTGCGATAGTCGTAATGCCTTTATCTTTATAAAATCGGGCAATTTCATAAAGCCTGGGGATCGTGCTGGTCAATCCGCCGTAAAAACCGACGACATCTGCCGGTCTCAACCGTTGCAAAAATTCATGGTCGGCGCCACCGGAAGGACTTTTGGGCCCGTGTCTGCGCAGGTTATTTTCATCGATAACCTCCACATCCCATTTTTCCATTTCACTTACAGAGCTGGCCACGCATACCGGTCCTAACGCCGTGGTCCCCTTAGCGATACGGGAATAAATATTAAAGGCCGGGTAGGCAGGGATGATGATCCTCAATCTGTGTCTTTTTTTAGACGTGTCAAGCATGATCAGATCACTCCCTTTTTGTCCTGCTCCATTCCCCCGCGATCAGTTATCTTCCTTAACAGCTCCCATGCCATCCCGAGCCGGCGCAACCTACGCTCATCCGCAGGTTTTTGAGAAAACATCCGTGGGGCGCCTTAAGGGCGTGATGCTCCGCAAGCGGCGCTCAGACTGACCCCAGAACCCGGGGCCCATCCTCGCCCGGCCTGGAAAACAAATCCTTGCCCGGCTTAAGCGACGACCTTGTAGACCTTGTCGTTGGGATGCACCTTTTGCGCGACCGTCACGCCGATGGTGTCGCCCGCCTTGGCCTCGGTGACGCCGGCGTGTTCGATCTGCATCGAATCGATGGTCTGGCTGAAATCATCGGAGTGGCCCTTGATGTGGATGGTATCGCCGACCTTGAGGTCGCCCTGAAGGGCGATGATCCCGACGTTGAGGTTTCCATAGTAGTGGGTAATCGCGCCTATCTCTTTTTCCTGCATGACACCCTCCTTTTTGTTATGGGCCCGTGCCCAAGTCGTTTGAAATTTCCGCTGTGTCCGTCTTATCTCAGGGCGCCCCTCTTCTTGCGACGAGGGGGCCCGAAGTCATCCCGGCGCTTCTTCTTCAGGACGGGGTCGTCCGGATAATAACAGCTGTTGCCCAGGAGACACGCGAGGCGCTGCGCCTCGGCCGCGTCCCGGCCGCCGGCCGCCTCTTCAACCGCCTGCCTCCATTGCGTCATCTGCGCGATCATCTTCTCGCCCGCACGACCCGCGCGGATAAGCGTGACCGCGTCCCTGACAAGACGGATGCCCGCCCGCCTGCTCTCGAGGGGGCCCGTGCGGCCGGGGATCTTCAAATGGGTGATGCCGTTCTTTTTGAGCGTGCCCAGCGAGCAGATCCCGCACGCCGTCCTCTTCATCCTGAGAAAATAATCCAGGGTCAGGCCGCGGCCCACGAGGTCGCCCATCCCCCTCATCCGGCCCCACCCCTCGGCCCGCTGAAGAAACTCATGGCAGAATGTATCGCTGGAGAAGTGATGTATGGTGTTGCATACCCCGCCCTCAAAAAAGCAGTCGTCGGAAAAGACGAAGGCCTCAAACTCCATGTCGGCAAAGGGACGCGTGATGCGGCCCATCTCGGTCGGCGTGACCTGCCGGGGCAGGATGACCCGCGCCGCGTTATACGTCCGCCAGAGCGCCACGGCAGCCGCCGTGGTCGCCATGGCCTCGCCGCTGACCACCACCCGAAAAGGCAGGCGCATCTTCTTTATCAGAAAGAGCAGGCCCGGGTCGGCGACGATCACGCCGTCCACGTCCAGGCGCGCCAGGCGCCCCAAGACAGAGGGCAGCACCTGATAGTGCTCCTGGGCATAACAATGCGCGTTCAGGGTGACGTGGACGTCCACGCCCCGGTCGTGCGCCCCGGCGACGATCTCTTGCAGGTCGGCATAAGAAGCAAGGTTCCCGGTGGCCGTCTCGCGCCGGTTCAGCGGGGACTCAAACCCGAAGCGCCTCTTCCACTCCGGCGGCACGATCCCGCAGAAGAGCTCATCCGCCCCATCGTCGATCAGGATGTCCGTCTCGCGGACGCTTCGTATGGGCACGACGACCTTCATCACAGGTCCTCTCTTGGCGCTAATGGGCGGCTCCTGCGGTCCAGACCACGCGCGAGAAGCCGTATCGTGAAAGGGTCGAGACGCCCGCCGGGTCCGCGGCGGCCGACCGGGTCAGCACCGCTTTTCCGACGAGAAAAGCCTCCGGACGCTTTATCCGGGAAAAGCCCTCATCCCCCCGAAAGAGATAACCGCTCGAACGGGTACAGGACATCACATACCCCTGCGTACGGCACTCCTGCCGGCAATCACGGACCAAGAGCCCCTTCTCCCAGAGGGGTGCAGCCATCGCCGAGGCCAGGCACCGCCGGCCCGACGTCACATAGGTATACGGCAGGTGCACGGAGGCCTCCAGCCCTGCCTTTCTGAAATCCATATTGAGTCCCTGTTCCGGAAGGTCGCACTCGACACGCCGGATACCCCAGGAACTCAGGAACTTCCTATATATCGAAGCGCTCGCCGAAGACCGGCGCACAGACCCCAGGACCTTGGAAAAGTTCTTATCCCGGCTCAAGACGAACCGGGGGTCTTTCTTGATCTTGAAGAGCACCCGCCCCAGCACCGGCTCCAGACGCCCGAAGCGCTCGCGGACCAACCACAAGAGACCCCAGTCATTGACCACGACCTCAATCTTTTTGCCCTTACGCCGCGCCAGACGCTCGATGCCGGCCAGGAGCTTCTCCATGAGACCAAAGCTCTCCATGTACACGACAGGGGTCTGGAACGCCAGTGCCAACCCGTTGTCGATAACGGCATCCGCGTATTTCAATAATGTCCTGGCTCCCGGCATCCGGTGCCAACAGAACTCCGCGCCCAGATAGACCCGCTCGAGCTTCAGGGAATCCAGGAGACGCGACAGGTCGGCATCCTGATGCCGGAGAGCGGCCACCAGGACCCGAAGGCCCCGGCGTCGCAACAGGTCAAGCATCCGATGGTCTGTCACGTTCAGGGCCAGATTAAGCTTTTTCCCCGCGGTGCCCTTCATGCGCTTGCCCTTACCAAGAACCCTTCTGTGGGGAGGCCGCGCCCTTCAGGCCCAAAAGGGCCGCCGCTTCCCTGAACACTCCTTCGCAGGCATCGCATTACCTCAGGCTGACGAGGCTGGATGTCGCAAAATTGGTGTCGCTGGTGAGATTCACCCCGAGCTTGCGCAGGCCCGCCTCGTCGCCGGGCGTCGGCATGTGCGTCATGTGGACGTCGCAGCCCTTCAGCTCCTTGAGCTTCTCCATCGCCTCTTGCGCCGTAGGGTTTGTCGCGGCGCTGATACTCAAGGCGATCAGGACCTCCTCCAAGTCCAGGCTTACGGTCTTGGCACCCAGCACATCCTGCTTGAGCCTGCCGATCATCTCGATGATCTGCGGCGACAAGAGGTGGATCTTATCCGGGATGTCCGCCAGCTTCTTGATGGCGTTCAGGACGAGACTGGAGGCCGAATGCATCAAAAGCGAGTTTTTCCCGGTGATGATGGTCCCGTCCGCCAGCTCGAGCGCCGCACCGCACGAGATGATATCCATCTCTTTAGAGCGTCTTTCCTGGGAGGCGCGGCGGGCCGGTTCCACCACGCGACGGTCCTCCGGCTTGAGCGACAACCTCTCCAGGAGACGCTCGACGCGCTCGATCGTCTCCTTCTCGGTCAAGCCCATGGCGTACTCGCAGGAATAGCGAAAGTAGCGGGCGATGACCTCCTGCTTGGCCGCCTCGCGGACCGCCTCGTCGTCGACGATGCCGAAGCCCGCCTTGTTGACGCCCATGTCGGTCGGCGACTGATAAACGGCATCCTGCCCCATGATCTTCTCCAGGATCTTTTTTATAACGGGAAAGACCTCGACATCCCGGTTGTAATTCACCACCGTCTTCTCATAGGCCTGCAGGTGAAAGGGGTCCACGAGATTGAAGTCGCCCAGGTCCGCGGTCGCCGCCTCGTAGGCCAGGTTCACCGGGTGGCTGACGGCCAGGTTCCATATGGGGAAGGTCTCAAACTTGGCGTAACCGCTGCGCACCCCCCTCTTGTGGTCGTGGTACAACTGCGAGAGGCTCGTCGCGAGCTTGCCGCTTCCCGGCCCGGGGCCGGTCACGAGGACGAGCGGGTTCCTGGTCTCGATGAACGCATTGGACCCGTAGCCCTCATCGCTGACGATACGCTCCACGTCCGTCGGGTACCCCTTGGTGGCCCGGTGGGTGTAGACCTTGATCTTGCGCCGCTCCAGCTTGTTCTTGAAGAGCCTCACCGCAGGCTGGTCGTCAAACCGCGTGATCACCACCGCCCGGATGGCGAGGTCCCACCCCTTAAGGTCGTCGATGAGCTTCATCGCGTCCACGTCGTACGTGATCCCGAAGTCGGCGCGCATCTTGCGCCGTTCGATGTCCCCGGCGTAAATGCACAGGATGATGTCGGCCTTGTCCTTGAGCTTCTGCAGGAGCCGCATCTTCACGTTGGGGTCGAAACCGGGAAGGACGCGCGCGGCGTGATAATCAAAGATGAGCTTGCCGCCAAACTCCAGATACAGCTTGTTGTTGAATTGCGCCACCCGCTCCAAGATGGCGGCCGACTGCTCGTTCAAATACTTCTCGTTATCAAAGCTGCTGCGCCGTTGGTGCTCCATACATGCCCTCCGTTGAAACATGCCCTGCGTTCATGTCCAAGACGGCTGATGGCACGAGCCGCCGCCTCATGACATGATCTGGCTCCCATGGTCACGATGGATCACGCGTTATCCTCTCCCCAGCGTTATCCTCTCCCCTAAGATAACAATAAACCTCGATTCCTGCAAGCCCAAAGACCGGTCCTTCTTCTGCGGCCAGGGGGACTAAAGCCTGATCCACCAGGCATGCATGTTTTTCTCTCGCCTATGCGCCAGCACATCTTGGTGCCCTGCGCCTCCCTTGGATGACATTACGGGCCATGGCATTTGTGCCCTATTCACTTGTCCCGTTATGCCGAAAGGCGCGTCGTCTCAAAGGGTTGTGTCACAGTTGTGTCACAAAAGATTTAAAGATTTTGCTTTAAAATATATTGATTGCCTTATATAACTATACTGTATTATAATAAAGCATATATTGAATATCTTCAAATTCACTTTAGTATCATATTATGTGGTGAGAGATGGCCGTCATATTAATCGTTGATGATGAATCGGTGATCCGAGTTTTCCTAAAACGTCTTTTTTCTCTCAAGGGCCATACGGTTTGCCTGGCCAAGGATGGGGACGAGGCGGCGGACTTCGCCCGGGAACACGATTTCCAGATAGCGCTCATTGAACTGCGCCTCTACAGGCAGTACGACGGAGTGGAGGTCTTCCGGATGCTGAAACGATTGCGTCCGCAGGCCACATATATTATAATGACCGGCGGAACCGGAGAGCAGGATGTTCGCGATGTTTTGTCCAAAGAAGGCGCGCTCCACTGTTTCAAGAAACCGTTCGATATCCCAGCGCTTCTTGCTCATGTCGAGACAATCCTGAATCCGGAAACGGCACCCTGAAAATGTCTAACGCCTTTATGTCCTGCGTCCTGTGCTGATGCCGCCGCTGAATACCCGGTTCAGTACCGATACAATCCTCCCGCCGATAGAACAAGGAGGTGCCATGAGTCTTTTCGAACGGTTCCGTCTGGGCCTTTTTCTTCTTCTGCCGCTCGTTTCTTGCTGTCTCGTCGCCCCGCTTCAAGCCGAACCCAAATTCTCCTGGGGGTCTTATCTGCGCCTGCGACATGAATTTTGGAAAAACATCTTCGACATGGACAATGACCGCCTCGACAACAGGAACTTCTTTTGCATCAAGACGTCTCTCTGGGGCCGCGCGGACCTCGAGGAAGACATCACGCTCTTCTTAAAACTCAGCAACGAAAACAGACCCACCGTCTATCAAGGCGTGAATGCCACGGGCAACAAGGACCTCCACTACGATATCAAGGAACACAAGGACGACATCAGGCTGGTCAGTGCCCCGGGCGAGGGAACGACGTTTACACTCATCTTTCCAAAAATCTAACCAGGAAGGAAGCGCCCAATGACGAAGACTGCCGTTCTCGTCGTGGATGACGAAAAATTGATCGGTGATTTCCTCAAGCGTTTTTTGACGCTCAAGGGTTTTGAGGTTACGACGACGACCGAAGGCCAGAGCGCATTGACGCTGGCCCAGGAACGCCCTTTTGATATCGTGTTCCTGGACATGCGCATGCCCAAGACCAACGGTTTCGAACTCTTAAAACAACTCAAACCTCGTCTTCCGGAAGCTTTTTATATCCTTATGACAGGCTACGCGGTCGACGAAATGCTCGAGGAAGCGCTGCGAGAGGGCGCCTCGGTTGCTATCCGCAAGCCCTTTAACATAGACGATATCATGGAAAAGATGGAACAGGCCTTGAAAGAAAAAAAGAAGGGTAAGGATTAAGAGAGAGGCATCGCCCGCACGGACCCTATTTTTCTCAAGTCAGGAGCGGGCAGGCAAGAACGCACGCCCCCCGGCCTTATCAGCCGATCGCGGCGCGCGGGAAGTTGCGGTCCGTGTTGCAGAAGAGTTTGTCAAGCGGGGCGGCGACGCAGAAGCATCTTGACGCGGGCGATAAGGCGGGTCCCGTCAAATGGCTTTCCCATATAATCGTCGGCCCCCAGATCGATACCTTTAACCTCGCCTTCCGGATCCTTGTTGGCCGTCAACATCATCAGGGGGATGGCGGCGGTCTCAAGCTGAGATTTCAAGATCCGCGTCGCCTCAAATCCATCCATCTCGGGCATCATCACGTCCATGATGATGAGGTCCGGCTTCTCCTGCATGGCTCGGGTAACCCCTTCACGGCCGTTTTGTGCCTGGATCACGTCAAAACCAGCGCTCTTCAGGCGGTTCTCAATGATGCGCCGGATATTTTCTTCATCATCCACGACCAAGACGACAGGTCTCTCCGGCCGCGGACGATCTGTTCCGGAAGAAGACTCTGTAGTGGTGTGAAAAAGGGGAACTTCTCGGGCCGCGTCGACGACCCGGAGAACCTCCTCAAGGGTCGTCCTGCCATCAGCCACCCGCTCCATGGCCGACTCCACAAGGAGACGCATGCCGCTTTCCCGGGCGGCCCGCAGCAGGGCCTCCTCCGACGCCTTCTGGGCGATCAGGGCCTTGGTCTGTTCTGAGATCCTCAACAGCTCGAAAACGGCGCTGCGCCCGAAATACCCCGAAAAATTACACTTCAAGCACCCCTTGCCCCGGACAAACTTCCCGATGTGTGAGGATGCCAGGTAAGGGGCCAGGCGCTCGCGCACCTCAGGGGCAGGAACATACTCCTGCCGACACGCCTGGCAGTTTATCTTCAGCAGGCGCTGGGCCACGATGAGGATCAACGAAGAAGACAGGAGATAGGGTTCCAGGCCGATATCGACAAGGCGCGTGATGGAGGCCACGGCACTGTTGGTGTGCAGGGTCGAAAAGACCAGGTGCCCCGTCAAAGAAGCGCGAAAGGCGATATCGGCGGTCTCTCTATCCCGGATCTCGCCGACCAGGATGACATTGGGGTCTTGGCGCAGGATGCTGCGCAATCCCATGGCGAAGGTCACGTCCTTAACCGGATTGACCTGGATCTGGTTGACCCCCTCGATCACATATTCGACGGGGTCTTCGATCGTGATGATGTTCTTCTTGCTGCTCTTGATGTGTTCTAAGGCGGCGTAGAGCGTAGAGGTCTTGCCTGAGCCCGTCGGCCCGGTCACCAGGACCATCCCCTGGGGCATGGAGCAGATCTCCTTGATGACCTCGAGCTCCGCCGGCGCCAAACCGATGCGATCAAGCTGCGTCTTGGCCTCGACGGGATCCAGGATCCTCAAGACCACGCGCTCCCCGTAATATGTCGGGATCACCGAGATGCGGATATCGATCTTGCGTCCGGCCATATGAATGCTCAAGCGGCCGTCCTGAGACTTGCGCGTCTCGGCAAGGTCAAGGTTGCTCATGACCTTGAACCGCGCCACGAACGGGTTCAAAAGCTTGCGCGGGATATTGATGATCTCCTTCAAGTCCCCATCGATCCGGTAACGGACCTTAAATACGTCCTCCTGCGGCTCGATATGGATGTCGCTGGCCCGGGCCTTGACCGCATCGGAAAAAATCCTATTGATGAACGTGATGATGGGGGCGTTTCCCGGCTTGCGCGTCCCCACGTCAAAAGAGGCCCTGGGGTCCAGTGTCCCATCACCGACATCCGCCGCCACGACGTTCTTGAGGACGTTATAGAGGATCTCGTCAGCCTGGTAATATTCCTCGATGACCCTCTCGATGCTGCTGCGGGCGGCCAAGAGGGGCTTCAAGGTCAGGCCCGTCGCCCCTCGCAAAAAATCCAGGGCCACGATGTCCGTCGGATCGCTCATGGCCAGGAATAACGTATCGCCTTCGCGGCGCACCGGAAAAACACCGAACCGCTTGACAAGCTCATAGGAAATGGTCTTGGCGGCCTCCGGATCGATGGAACCCTTGTCCAGATCCACGGCCGGCATCCGAAGGACCTCGGCGGCCACCCCCAGCAGATCCTCCTCGCTGAGAAATCCCATCTCCACCAGAAGCTCCTGGAGGGCCACTTTTGCCCCCAGTTGCTTGATCCGTGCTTCGCGGATCTGCTCTTCTGAAATCACTCCCCGCGCGAGCAAGGACTGGATCAGTTGGTTCATGGGCTCATCCCTCTATTCGTGAAGAATGTCGCGAACCGTACGTAAGAGGTCTTCTGCCTGAAAGGGCTTCGTGAGGAACGCCTCCGCCCCCTCCTCCAGGGCCTTTTTCTTCGTCTCGGGGCTGGCGTCGGCCGTCAGAAAGACGATAGGGATGGTGGACGTCTCGGCGGACATCTTAAGATAGCGGAAGACGGTCGTCCCGCCGCCGGCCGGCATGCGGATATCAAGAATAATGCAGTCGGGCTTCTCCCGGTGGGCCACCTGCACCCCCTGGATGCCGTCATAGGCGCTAAAAACCTCGTAACCGTTGGCGCGCAGGCGCGACGCCACCAGCTGAACGATCTTGGTCTCATCGTCCACAATAAGAATCTTCTTGGCCATAAACCCTCCTGTTTACCGGAGCCTAACGAGAGGGCCCGGAAAGATCCTGTAAAACCTTGTCGATCTCCTCCAACTGGAACGGCTTGCTCAGATAGGCGTCGGCACCGACAGACCGGGCGAGAAAATCTTTCATCGAAGGATAGCCGGTGAGGATGACCGTCTTTGTCTTGAGCCCCTTGCCCTTGACGAGCTTTACCAGCTCAAGCCCCGTCGCCTCCGGCATATTATGATCAAAAAAAGCAACGTCAAAGCCGTTCTTCTCCAGAAGCTCCGCCGCCCGCCGGCCGTCCGAAGCGGTCTGGACCGTATGGCCGCATTTTATCAGGTAACGGCTGAGCACCTTCACGATCTCTTGCTTATCGTCCGCGACAAGAATGTTCATAAATTCCCTTTAGAGGAGATGGCTGATGATCTTATGGAGCTCTTCCGTCTGGACCGGCTTGCCCATGACGGGAATCGCCTTGCGCTTGACATATTCGCTGATCTGGTCCAATTCCACCCGATACCCCGACAGGATGATGATGGGGATATCGTGGGTCGCCATGTCCTCCTTAAGGTGGCCGATCACTTCATAACCGTTCAAACGGGGCATCTTCATGTCGAGGATCACGAGGTCCGGATGCGTCTGCCGGGCCGCCTGCAGCGTCTCCTCGCCGTCCGCGCACTCCGTGATATGCCGGTATCCGAAAGACTCCAGGATGTCCTTGAGGAACTTGCGAACGGAGGAATCATCGTCGGCCAGGATGATCCGTTTGCCCAGTCGTTCCTCCACCTCATGGACCTGGGCCTGGCGGCACTGGTCCAGCAGGTCCTGCGTGTTCTTGGCGTCATCGGGAAAGGTGGCGACCGCATACGAAAAATCGGCATTCCAGAGGGCCCCTCCGAAATCAAGCAAGGCTTCCTTGACGGATAGCCTGAGACGCGCGAGCACCGTGTCCGCGTAATCGCTGCCCACCTCGTCGATGACGACGATCTCGTTGCCGTCCCCCATGATGACGGATTCGCCCGACTTCGCCTGCGAAGAGAGGCGCCCGTGCAACCGGGCCAGGAGCTCCGCGTCCGACCTCTCGTCGAAACGGAAGACAAACACTGAAACCGCCTTGTGCTCCCGCCGGGCCAGCGCCAACTTGCGCTCCACCGTGTCCTGGATCATCTCCGCCGTAGAATAGCACGGCAACGTGAAGAAAAAGGTCGTCCCCTTGTCGCGCTGACTCTCTACCCAGACCTTGCCGGCATGGAGCTCGATGATGCCCCTGGCGATCGACAGGCCCAGGCCCGTTCCTTTTGCGCCCGGACCGTCCACGCGGCCGAACTGCTCGAACTTGCTGAAGACCTTCGGGATATCCTCTTCGGCGATGCCGCAACCGGTGTCCGCCACGGAGCACAGGACCCCTTCGGCCCCCTTATCCTCGATGCGGATGCGGACCCCCCCCTTCTCGGTGAACTTGAAGGCATTCGAAAGAAGGTTCGTGAAGACCTGGATGATCCTGTCTTTATCGGCGTAGGCCTCGATCTTTTCGGCCGAGAAATCCGTCGAGAGCTTGAGCCCCTTGTCCTTGAACCGGGGGCCGAACGTAAACAAAAGCTGATTGACCAGCGCCGCGAAATCGACGACGTCGCGCCGAAGGTCTATCTTCCTTGCCTCGATCTTCGAAATATCCAGCAGGCCATTGATGATCCGCGTCAGGCGATCGATGTCTTCGATGGCGATGGAAAGAAAATTCTTCTGGTCCGTGCTGATATGGCCCAGCACCCCGTCCAGGAACTGAGAGACGACCTCGCGGATCGTCGTTAACGGGGTGCGCAGCTCGTGGGAGACCGTGTTGACGAAATCGTTCTTCATCTGTTCGAGCCACTTGCGCTGCGTCACGTCCTTGATGAGGACGGCGACCGCCCGCACGCTCTTCGTCTTGCCGAAGACGGGATAGGCGCTGACCTCAAGATGCTTGCCGAAAGAAGAAACAAGGATCTCCACACAAGCGGCCTGTCTCGTCTGGACCACCTTCTGCCAGGGACACTCGGCATGGATATCGCAGGAAGAAGGGAAGATATCCAGAAGGGGCTCACCGACAAGGTCACAAGAGGTCTTGTTAAACATTCGGGCAAAAGCGATGTTCACGCGAACGACGCGCCCTTCCGGATCGAGGATCGCCATCCCGTCGCTGATCGCGTGGAACGTCGCCTCCCACTCCCCATCGTATCCAGAGTTCTTCGAACGCATAGTCACCTCGATTCTACCAATAGCGTCGACAGAAAATCCATATCTCTATGCTCCCTCTTGCTTGGCCTGCGTCGCAATAGGCCCTGATGCCATCGAAAAATCATATTTACTTAAAAAAACGCCCGGGGCGTGATGCCGGGCCCCAAGACCTCCTTAAGGCTTCATAAGCTTCATCAATCGGGCGTAGTCGATCTCCATAAATTTTACCCCCATAAAATAAAAATTGGGGCTGTGCTCATCTTGCCGGCACCAGACTACTTCTCCCGCCGCCGTGCAATGAGGATGATCGCCGTACATTATGACCAAATCCAAAACTGTTCCGGGATCCAGGGCTTCCTTTAAATATAACAGGACACCTCCCACTGAAATATTTTTAGCCGAAGCGTTCAAAAAATCACTCCTGCCCGTCACTCTATAAGATACCTCACAGTCAATTTTGAGACGACGAAAGGACCTCTTTTCGCTGGTCTCCCCCTTGCTACGAATAGGAGACGCCTCTATTTGTTGTTTGAGCCGTTCAATGATTTCTTTCAAAGCATTAATATTTTCGAAAGGCTTTCTGAGGCAGATCGTCCCCGGCTGATTGACTTCTTCAACTAAGGCCTTTTCTTCGGCATAGCCCGTCATAAAGACGCAGGCCAAACCACGATTGAGCTTCGATAATTCCGAGAATGCCTGCAGCCCGTTGAGCCCCGGCATGCGAATATCCAGAAACACTAAGTCAAAATTTTCTTTTTTAGCCGACTCAACAGCTTGACGGCCGTCTTCGACGATGGTGGCTTCTACGGATAATGTCTTCAAAAACAATCTGAAAAAATCTCTTACGGTTTTTTCATCATCGGCGACAAGGACCTTGACGCTCACGGTCTTCTTCCTTTCGTTAGGTGCAACCGCTTTCGGTGCCCCCCCAGGCACACTTCGACCCCCTGTGCCTCAAACACTCTCTGCAATGAATAATTTGGACATCACAACGAGCTCAAGATACATAAAATCAAAAGGTTTCAGGACATAGCTATACGCTCCCAACGCTATCGCCTCCCTGACCTTGTCATCACCTTGCACCCCCGTAACCATGACCACGCCGAGGTGGGGCTTGATTTCCAAGAGCCTCTTTAAGGTCTGGAGCCCGTCCATCTGGGGCATCTTCATGTCCAACAAGACCGCCGATACTTCCTGTGACCGCACCAGGTCAAGCGCCTCCTGACCGCCGGCCGCCTCAAGCACCGTATACCCCTTGCGCCGGAAGAATTCCCGCAGCACGCGGCGGACCCCCTCTTCATCATCGACAATGAGGACCACCTTCTCTCTTTGGGCGAGATGATCCACGGTGAGGCGCCGTTGGGCCTTGATGATCTTTCCGATCTGAGCGACCAGCTGCAGGACGTCTATATCCTTGCTCAAGACTTCATTCGCCCCATGTTCCCGCGCTTCCTTCTCGATCTCGGGAGTGATAACGGCAGAATAAATGACGATGGGGACTTTTTTCTGATAGGCCCTCACTTTCTTCAGAAGAGCGATGCCCGACTCATCCTCACCGGCGAGCCGGATGTCCAGAAGAAAAAGATCGAAAGACTCCTGAAAGATGAGTTCCAGCGACTCTTCGGCGCTGGGAACGCTGGCGACCTCATACCCTTCTGTGACGAGGGCTTTCCTGAGAAGCTCTCTCACGCGGCTTTCGTCATCAACGATAAGGATCTTCGGCACGTCGTTTGCTCCTTCTAGCCACCAAAATAAATGGAAAGCTCGAGAGACGCGCGGCGCAGGGCCCCTTGCAGCAATGCCCCGCCGCCGAATTCCGACAAAGGGACCCGCATCGCCCGAAGGCGCCTGCGAAACGACTCGAGCTTCTCGGGGAGGATGGAAAAGACCATCAGCTCTTGCGAATCATAATCTATGGTATCCGAGAATTCTTGCACGATATCCCTTACTCTTGATTTTGTATCCGGTGCCAACGGACCGATGTGCCAATGGAGAGCGCCGTCGGTGCTATCTTCCACATAAATGGAAACCCGGTAGACACCGGTAAGAACAGTGGGGGTACGGGACGTAAAATCGCTGAAGAGGGGCTCGGCCCCCGCCGAAGACAGCATCTGTTCCAGCGTGCGCTCGACATCTTCGCCGGTACCGGAAAAAACAAAAAGGGGATCTTTTTGAAAGACCCATTGCACATCCAAAGCGGCAAAGGCCTCGATGAGTCCCGCGGAACGTCCGGCCCCGGTACGAAAATGCCAATGCAGGGGCCGGCCGCCGGTTACCAGCGCTTCGGCAGACGTCGAGGCACCTGCCGGCAACGAACCTTCCTCTTCATCAAGGCCTGTCTCCTCGGCAGGTCCCCCAAGAGACGAGCCCTCTTCAGGGCCTTCCAGGCGAGCTGCCATATTTTGAAGCTGCTCGAAAAGCGACCGGGCCTCAGAGGCGGAGGGGGTCCTTGAGTCAAAAACAACCTGCGTCCTGATGGTGGGGCCAGGTGGCTCTTTTTCCCGCCCCTTGAGATATGTCCTGCCCAAAAATAGGGCACCGACCAAAAAGGCAAGGCTGAAGCCGACGACGACGGACCTCTTTGACGGCGCAAATCTGAACGACGCCGAGGTTTCCGTCTCAGGATGGGTGAGCCTGTAGATGATGGTCGAACTCAGGTCCTCCGGGACCCTGAGATGGCCCAATTTCCACAGTTGATTCGACAAGGAGCCGACGGACCGCACGTACTCCTTGCACTTACCGCACTCCTTCATGTGGGCAACAAAGGCATCGTAATCCTCCGGTATCAGCAGGTCTTCCAGGAACAACTGGAGCTTTTTATTGATATCCGCGCAGTTCATCTTCCCGGGGGCCTCATGTTATCTAAAATGACCTGGATTTTTTCCCGAAGCTCCATACGCGCCTGGATGATGGTCCGTCGCGCTTGCCTCACCGATATCCGCATGATAGCAGAGATTTGATTGTCGGAAAGATTCAGCTGGTCCCGCAAGAGTATCGCTGTCTTTGCTTCAAAGTCTAATGTCTGAAGCGCCTTTAATACGATGTACAAGGATTCCTTTTCGGAATCGGCTTCCTCAAGGAGATCCAGCACATCAAGCGCTGGGATGACTTTTATCTTTCGGCTGTTTTCTATGGCGATACGAAAAACATGCGTCAAAAAAATATCCTCCCTTTCCAGGAAAGGGGTCGTGCCCATGGCCTGGGCAAAGCTCCGGGCGCAGATCTCATAGACGGTATCTTGAGCACCCCCCAACAGGTATACGATGAAGGCATAAACTCTTTGTTGATAAAGAGTTATGAATCTCTTCAAGTCCGCCTTATTGAGATCATACGTCTGCAACTTCATCATCATGCCTTGAGAAGAAAGATCTTGGTAACGAGGCACATCTCAAGATAATCGAGATCGAGCGGTTTTATTATATAATCGTAGGCGCCCAGCTTCATCGCCTCTTCCGCGGTCGTCTGATCGTTTACCCCCGTGATCATGATGACCCCCATCTCGGCATCGATTTCCTTGATCTTCTTTAACGTCACCAGGCCGTCCATGCCGGGCATCTTGATGTCCAAGAGGACGACGATGGGCGGCTCTCTTTTGACGATCTCTAAAGCGCTCTCGCCGCTGTCGGCGGCATGGGCCAAAAATCCCCTTTTTTTCAAGAATTTTACCAACAGGGTGCGTATCCGTGCATCGTCATCCACGACAAGGATGGGCTTGTTGCCGTCTTCGGACGGCGGTCTTTCTCCTAAGATCTCATCAACGGATTTCAGGATCATATCCACATCCAATTGCTTTTTCAGGAACCCGCTGGCTCCGTGCAGGCGCGCCTGCTTCTCTAAATCCATATCGTCCATCGCCGTCAGCATGACGATCTTGATCTTTTTATTATGCCTTCTGATCTTCTTTAATACCTCGATGCCGCTCATGTGCGGCATCTTGGCATCCAAGAGAACGAGGTCGGGATTCTGTTTTTTGATGATCTCTACCGCCTCCCGCGCTCCCGACGAAGTAAAGACGCGGCACCCCTTACGGGTGAGAAGATTATAAAGCATCTCTCTCATCTGAAGGTCGTCATCTACCAATAAAATTTTCTTTTTCATCTCATGGCTCTCCATTCGGTTAGAGGGATTTCCTCGAAAAAGAGACACCTCTCATGCCAGGCATGTCTCAGGGGCAGCGAGGAAGCTCAACGAAGATGGAAACTCCCCGGCCCGGCAGGGCTTCTTGACGGATCGTGCCTCCGTGTCTTGCGATGATCTCTTCGGCGACATCAAAACTCAAGCCCGACTCCTCCGGGGCTTCGCCGGGGTCCTGCGGGCTCTTCGTGCCGCTGCTCCTGAGCGTTATCCCGATACATTTCCTGTCGGAATGATAATGCGTCTCAAGGTTAATCCTGTTTCTCCTGGGTCCGTCCTCCAACAGATTCAAGATCAAGGTGACCAGGACTTCCTGTATCTGATTTTTATCCGCCAGGATGCTGGGAAGACCTTTTTCAAGGTTCCTGTCGATAACGATACGGGACATCTTCGTCAAGGGGGTCGTCAGCCTTATGGCGTCTTCGATCGCCTCATTCACATCCGTAGCTTGACGGTCCTCCTTCCACCCTTTTGAAAACTTCCAGAGCCCGGACAACAAATCGATATTCTCGGATTCCAGTCTTTCGATCTGTTGGAGTATCCGGGTGCTGTCATATTTTTTCACCGAACCTTCGCCGTCTTTGACCTGCATCGACAGGATCTTCGCATAGCCCCTGATCGTGGCCAGATGATTGATGATGTCATGCGCGATGCTGTTCAAAAGATACCCCGTCGCCGTGAGCTTATGCTGATATTTCAACGATTGCTCGAGCCTCTTCCTTTCCAGGGATTTCACGACATCGGATGAGTGCGCGCTGAAATAGCCGAATGCCAAAAAGAAAGATATGTGCCCCAAGAGCAGGCTCGCTACCCGGACCAGGGGCATGGTGCCGCCCAAAAACGAGACGGGTGAAAGAAGGCCCGCATACTCCGACACAACGATCGCGGAAAAGCACAGACCCGATGCCACAACGGCAAAAAAAACGGCCTGGGGCCCCGAGACGACGCCCGCCCAAAGGATGACGGCATAATAGGCGATGGTGACCACCGGCGCCTCGATGCCCCCCATATAATACACGATCCAGGAGATGGCGATGATATCGACGATCATTTGATAGAATTGAAATCTCTGGAGATTGACTCTTTTTAGCAAGAGCCGGTAGGGTTGGTTTAGAACGGCCTCGACGAAAATGAGAGCGGCGAACGAGATATTGAGATAGCGATACCCGCCCGCCGCTTTCATCAAAACAAGAAAAACAAAAAGGAGCAGAAAACTGACAAAACGTATTTCACCCGCCCATTTATACTTCTTGATCAGCTCATTCTCGAAAATATTATCGGTCATGACTCCCCTGATCCTTCCCCGTCCCGCTTCATCCGCCGGCGGTCTTCGCGGGCAGGAGCACGATGACCGCCGCGCCTTTACCGGAAAGGCTCTCAAATCTCAACTGGCCCCCATGCGCCTTTATGATATCGTAGCAGACAGACAACTCCGCGTCCGCGCCCTTGCCCTGGGCGGAAAAAAAGGCCTCAAATAACTTTTTTTGCGTTGCCTCCGGAGCGCCGTCTGCCTCATTTTTAATATCTATCCTTGCATAATCCCCTTCCATCTGCGTGCTCAGGACGATGGTGCTGCCCTGAGGCCTCATTCCTTGAGTGTTCTTCAAGAAACGCAAAATTACCTCTTTCAATTGGTGCTCATCTCCCCATAAGGGGGCCAACCTCTCGGCGTAACTTCTTTTTATGGATACCCCCAGCTGGCGTTCTGCCAGGTGGAGCGTCGATTCAACAAGCTCGTTACCGTTTATCGTGTCCCAGACCATCTTGTCGGGACACACTGATTTCAGGAACACATGGACGATCTCCTTTATCCGGACGCTCTCTTCGGCGATGACGCCGAGATTCTCTTTCACGTCCTCGCTCAGCATATCCTCCATCAGGCACAACTGGACATTGCCTGAAATGATCATCAGGGGGTTATTGACGTCATGGACTGTCTGTGTCACGAGCCTGGTCAGCTCTGCAGGCGCCAGCGCCCCCCGTGATTCTTTCACCGACGGCCTGCTGCGGAAAACGCCCAATAAATACTTTTCTTTTTCCATCTCCAGCGACACGATCTGAACGCGGCCGTAAAAAAGGGACCCATCCTTCCTCTTCAGCGGGACCTCGCCGACAGAAGCGATCTCTCCTTCCTTCGGCAGGCACTCCAACTGCTCCAGGACAAAATCCGGAGTCTCCCGGGGAAAAATATCCGCCATAGAGAGGTTTGGAAGATCTTCGGGAGAATATCCCAGCATCCGGCAGATGGCCTTGTTGCCTTCGAAGATCTTTCTGTTTCTATCGGAGCTAAAAAGGAGCAGGCCATCGGGGATAACATCGAATACCGAGCGGGCTAAGGCCGGGGGGAGAGTTTCCATTACTTATTCCTTAACAATGTGTTACCTCGCCGGGAGACAATTTTTTGTGTAACGTATTCAAAAACAAAGTGTTAAACCCTATCTATTTATGTTATACGATATCTAATTATAAAGTCAATGTATTTATCTTATAACTTAATATAAAAATGGTCGTGAAAAAGATCGCCCCCCACTCTTTCCCGTTGCCTTAGCGCTGGGCGCGCACGATATCGCTGACGGTGGTGTAAAAGACCTTGAAGATATCGCGGCGGCCGATGACCCCGGCGAGCCGTGCACCCTCGAAGACAGGCACGGTATAGAGGTTGTGGTACTTGACGAGGGCGATGACCTCGTCGAGCGGCGTGTTCTTCGTCACCCTTTCGGTGAGCTTGGACATGGCGAACCGGACCGTCGGGTCGAAAAGGGCGCTCGCCGCGTCCTCGATCGCCTCGCCGGACTCGATCATGTCCATGACGATAAAAAGGTCCTTGGCGGTGACCACCCCGACGACCTTATTCTGCCTGTTCGTCACCGGTAGGCCGCTGATGCGTCTGCGCATCAGCACCTTGGCCACCTCGGCGAGCGGCGCGTCCTCGGGGATCGTCGCCACCTCCGGCGTCATGATGTCCTTGGCCTTGATGGCCCCGAGTCGTGCCGACAGCTCTTTCAGGAAAAATTGCTTATCTTTTTTCACGGCCTGTCTCTCCTTTAGGATGGTTCTTCTCGAGGATTTTTTTGATCTCCCGCAGGATGTCGTGCACCGGCTGGGGCTTGACGAGAAACGCCGCAACGCCTATCCGCTCGAACAAGGGCTTCATACCCGCCTTCTGGCTCTGCATGAGAACGGGGATGCGGCCATAGGAACGGCTGCCCTTGATCTCCTGGAACAGCTGGTAACCGCTGAGGACGCCGCGCAGGACGACGGCCATTACGATGAGGTCCACCCATCCCGACTTCAGGACGGCCAGGGCCTCCGGTCCGCTGTGGACGCACTCAGTCAGATACCCCAGCTCCTCCAACCGCGTCTTGAGCATCGTCGCGTGCATGATGTCACCGTCGACGATCAGGATCCTTTCCTGGACCGCCTGCGGCGCCGCACCCGCCACCGCCCCCAGGCGGCCCGGGCGCAGGGAGATCTTATAGATCTTTGCGTAGGCGAAATGATACGGCTTGCCGTATATCTCGAAGGTCAAAGGGTAGGGCTTGTGCCGCGGCCCCTGGATGTAGATAAAGATCTGACGCCGGTTCAGGTGCAGCGTTATCCAGCGGCCCTTGTAGAGGAGCCGGAACCGGACCTCGCGCCAGTCGCGAGGCAGGCTCGGGTCCAGGACGATGCGGTCGTCAAAAAGCTCCAGGCCCGCGAAACACCTCAGGGCGATATAGATGGAGCCGCCCATCACGCCCGTATGGATGCCTTCCGGCGTGGTGCCGCCCTGCGTGTCATAGATATCAGACCTGAGCACCTCCAAAAACCACTGCCACGCCTCCGCCTCGCGGCCCAAGAGGTGCGCGAGGTAACAATGGACGACCTTGCTCAAGGTCGAACCGTGCGACGTGCGTTTGACGTAATAATCGTAATTCTTCCTCAGCGTCTCCTCGCCATAGCGGATGCCCAGGCGCCTGAAGATCGCGCCGATCTTGCGCAGCGAAAAAAGGTAAAAGATCATCAGGGCATCCGCCTGCTTGGCCACCTTGTAGGCGTTCGGCGACTTGCCCTCGGCCTTCAGGATGCGGTCCAGGCGCTGGATGTTGCCGTATTTTTTACGGTAGGCGCCCCAGTTGAGTTCCTTTAAGGCCAAGTACCCCTCGAACTGGCTGATGATGCCGTCCTTGTTCACGGGGATGTGCATCTTCTTGGTGATATCGTCCCAGCGCTCCAGATGGTCGGCGTCTGTCCCCGCCTTGTGCCGGACCTCTCTCCTCTGAGGCTCGGGCAGGGCCTCCAGCATCTCAACGGCGTTCAAGAGAGTCGCCACGATCAGGAAGTTCGTGTAGGCGTTGTCCCGGAAGCCTGCCCGGGAGGCGTTGGGGAGCCGCTCATGGAACTCGTCAGGCCCCATCAGGCCTTCGGTGTGGTAGCGGCCGTCGCGCTCGTCGAAGACGCACAGGCTCGCCCCGAAACAGGCGATCGCAAGCATCATCTCGGCGCCGTACCTGGCCAAAAATTCGGTGTCGTTGGTATCTTTCCAGTATCGCCAGACGTTATAGGCCACGGAAAAGGAGACGTGGCGCTGCAGATGGCTGTGGTCCGACCCCCACTTGCCGGACATGGGGTTCAGGTGGACGATCTGCGTCTGTTCGTCGCCCGTCGCGCTGCTCTGCCACGGGAACATCGCGCCGTCATAGCCCGCCTCGCGGGCATTGCGTCGGGCCTGGGGCAGGCGCCGGTACCGATACATCAACAAGGCCCTCGAGATCTCGGGCGCGTGCCAGTCATAAAACGGCATGACGAAGAGATTGTCCCAAAAGATGTGTCCGCGGTACGCCTCACCGTGCAGGCCCCGGGCCGGGACGCTGGCGTCGATGTGGGCGTTGTGCGGCGAGGCCGTCTGAAGCAGATGAAAGATATGCAGCCGCAGGATCCGGCGGTACGTCTCGTCCCCTTCGATGCGGACATCGAAGCGCTTCCACAGGCGGTGCCAGGCCAGCTTGTGGCCGGCGTAGAGCGAGAAGAAGCGGTAGTTCTTTTTAACAGTCTCAACCGCGGCCAGGCGCGGCTTGGGGACGTGCGCGTCGCGCGACGTGTACAGGGCCACGACCTTCTCGACGACGATCTCCTGGTTGCGGCGCGCCTCGAGCCTGAAATCCTGATAGATGGCCTTTTCCCCCTTGTGCACGATGTGACTCTCCGGCTCGATCTCCTCTTCGCCGCGGAAAAAGCGCGTGCGGCTGGCCAGGGCGATCTGGACCTGCGAGGAGCTGGTCTTGACGGACAGGTATAGGGTCTTGCGATCGACCATGCCCTGCGCGTCGGCCTTCAGGTGTTTTCCATTGAGGGAACGGTAGCGCGCCACCCCCGAATTTTGCACGTTGCCGTCGAGTCCCGAGCGGACCGTGATCGGCCCGTCGCGGTCCTCCGGGATGATGACGTAGCGCATCACCGCCAGATGCCGATGTTCCATGCTGACGATGCGGCGCATTTCGACGGTAAAGGTGAAGCCGTGTTCGTCCTGAAGACGCAGCCGCCGGCTAAGAGCGCCGTTGCGCATGTTCAAGGCCTGGTAGTACGTCAGGAGCCTGCACTCGGAGGGGACGATCCACCGGCCCTCGCCGGCGCGGAAGGTCAAGGGCAGTCCGTTCGGACAGTTGACGAAATCTTCGTTGGTGATGGTCCGGCCCGCGATATGGGTGGAAAGCTTGTTGGTGACGCCAGCGATATAGGTACCGGGGTAATGGATGCGCGATGCGCCGGACTCCGGGGCGGCGCCCCGGGTGCCGAAGTACCCGTTGCCGAGCGTGCACAGGGCCTCGCGCAGCGCCTCCTTGGCCGGCTGAAAGGTCATGTAGGTGAGCTTCCACGAAGACGCGAACTCCCGTCTCCTCGCCTGCTCAAGGTCAAGGGCCAATGACTTTTTCAAAAAGCCTCCTCACATCATCCGGCGACGCCACCCAAAAGTGCGCCGAGGAACCTTTGGGCCTCTCTGAGACGAGGATCCCGGTCCCGCGCGTCCTGAGCGTCCGGAAGGCGTTCTCGTCCGTCACGTCGTCGCCGATATAGACCACACAGGACTCCTGCCAGGAGATCTTCAGGGCATCCATGATCCAACGTATGGCCTGCCCCTTGTCCCAAGGGATATCGGGCAAGATCTCAAAGACCTTCTTGCCGCTCATCAGGCGCAGCCCCTTATGCCCCTCGACGACCTGCCGAACGCGCTTGGCGATCCCGGGAAGCTCGGCGGCGTCTTTGAGCAGACGGTAATGCACGGCGACGCTGATCTCCTTGTCTTCGATCAAGACCCCCTGTATGTCTTTCAATTCTTTGGACAGGACCTCGAAGACCTTGCTGACGAGCGGCACCGCCCCTTTGGCCCTGGGCTCAAGCAGGGAAAAACCGGGCCCCGCTATATCCAGGCCGTGGCTGCCGGCGTAAAAGATCTCCTTGACGCCCACCATCTTTTCCACGTCTTGCCTCATTCGGCCGCTGACGATGGCGACCGTATGGGCCTTGGCCAGTCCGGCCACCGTCCGGCGCATCTCCTCTGAGATGACGGCCAGCTCCGGCCTGTCGACGATCGGCGTCAATGTCCCGTCATAATCAAGGAAAAAGACGAGGCTCTTGCACCCCTGGAACGCCTCCCGGGGGAGCCGTTCGTAGCAAGGGTTCATCAGCACGTCACTGGCGTGCGCCTTCGGATCCGGGACGAGGGACGGCTTGGTGCCGGCCTCCCACGTTTCAAAAAACGCAAGCGGCTCTCTCTTGAACCACGCCTCGATCCACGCAGGGGTGATCTGGGCCAGGTCCCTCACGACGACGTCGGCGCCGTTCTTCAAGAGGTCTTCTGTATTGCCTTCCCGGGCGACCCCTACCACAAGGCCAAAGCCGCCGTTACGGCCTGCCTGGACGCCGGAGACGGCATCTTCCACCACGACGGACAGACCGGGTTGCGCACCCAGGTCCGCGGCGGCCTTGACGAAGATGTCGCCCTCGGGCTTGCCCTTGAGTCCCAACTCAGCGGAGACCACGCCGTCCACGCGTGTCTCAAAGAGATCGCCCAGCCCCGCGGATTCAAGGATGGACCTGCAGTTCTTGGAAGAGGAGGCCACACCGACACGCACCCCCGCCTCCTTGAGTTTTTTTATGAGCTCTACGCTCGTGGAAAAGAGCTCGGCACCGTCGCGCTGCAAAAATGCACTGAAGAGCTTATTCTTCTTGTTGCCGAGGCCGCAGACCGTCTCTTTATCGGGAGTATCCGAAGGATCCCCGTAGGGGATACTGATATGGCGTGACTCTAAAAAGCTCTGTACCCCCTTGTAGCGCGGCTTGCCGTCCACGAAGGGAAGATAGTCCCCCTCATGCGTGAACTCAACGAAGGGCTCCTTATCCCTGTTTTCACGCAGACGCATGTATTCGTCAAAGGTGGCCTTCCAGGCCTTGGCATGGACGTGGGCGGTATTCGTCACCACGCCGTCCAGATCGAAGATGACAGACTTAAAAGAGTACGGACCCACTCTAGAGCTCCCCTGTTGATGTCCTGTTGATGCCCTGGCCAAAATTTCGAGACCTTTCCTTTTACCTAAGATAACAATAATCCAGAGTTCCTGCAAGCCTAAAGGGCCGATGTCCTTCTAACGGGTAAAGGTGCCCAGCCGCACCCACCAGAAAGGCCGGCATCCTTCTAACGGGCAAAGGTGCTAAGCCGCACCCACCAGGCGTGCGTGTTCCTGCTCTTGGCCATGCGCCATAACTGCTTCGCGCTCTTCGTCTTCAAAAAAACAGGGGCCTTCTTCGTGAAACGGCTGGCCTGCGGAAAACCCTGCTCCACATACTCCCTGGCCTGGATCAGGCACTCCAGGATGTCCGCGTCGCGGGCGACCAGGCTCTCCTTTGTCTTCTGGCGCCGGTACTCCCGGTGCATGTCACTCAACTCCCTCTTAAACGAAGACGGCAGGCCGCGGATCTGCCCGGCAAAGGCCCTGTCTTCCGCTGCCGGGCTGTCGATGTAGCGCTGGGCCATCTTGTGCAGGTCGGTGATGCGCGCCTCCTGCAGGTCGCCGAAGAGGGTCATGAGAAAGACCCTTGAGACGTCCGCCTTTTCCAACCGGGCCAGGACATAACCGATGATCGCGCAACGGAAGCTGTGGTCCGCCACGGACTCCGCAGGGCTGATGCCCAGGACCGACCAGCCGGAGCGTCCCACGCGCTTGAGCATGCCGGCTTCCAGGATCAACTCAAAAAGACTCTTCATGAAGATGCCCCCCTCTTCTGTCTCGTGATCTCATAGCCGAAGATGGCGCACGCCATGGCCACGTTAAAGGACAACGGCGCCCCGGCCATCGGGATGCGCGCCCTGATATCCAGGTGCTTGTCCACGCCGTAACGCACCCCTTCTCCTTCCGACCCCAACACCAGTCCCAACGGAAAAGGTAAAGAAAGCTTATTGATATCCTGCGCCCCCTCATCCACCACCGCACCCGCCATCCAGTAACCGGCCTCCTTGGCGGCCAGCATCGCGTTCGTAAGGTTGGCGACCTTTGTCACAGGCACGTAGTTCTCTCCGCCCGAGGCGACGTGCAGCACCGTCTCGTTCACCTCGCAGGAGTTGAACTCCGGGATGACGATCGCAAAATTCCCGAAACACGCCAGGATCCGCATGATCACGCCCAGGTTCTGCGGATCATTGATGCGGTCGCAAAAGACGATGGTATCGTTGTTCTTCACAGAGCGGCCGAGCATCTCCCGGAAGGCGGCGTAGCGGTATTTGGCCACGTGCGCCAGGATACCCTGCAGGTCTTTCTGCGGCCGCATCCGTGCCAGCTCCTTGGCAGAAGGACGTTCCACCGCCACCCCCGCCGCCTGGATGAGGCCGTGGATCTCCTCATGCACGAATCCATGCGCCATGCAGACTTTCCGGACGCTGGCCGGATCGGCCCTCAGCCTTTCTTTCACCGAATTCTTCCCGTACAGGACCATCGTGTCCTTAGCCATGACCCCCCATCACCCCTTTATGGAGCCCCGCGGGCATGCCCGCGGTCCCTTTTCTGCCGCCCTTCGGGCGACATCCTGTGCCTAGACCCCCGCCCATGGACGGGGTGCGCTGCCGGATCGTTATTTCGTTATTTTGTTCGAAAAAAGATGAAGACGCCGCGATGGCGGCGTCTTCAAGACCATCACGTGCTCCCTCGGTGCGGCACGCGTTTTACAGGTGGCTCTTGATGCGGTCCAAGATCCGGGTCGAGGCCTCCTGGTCACCCTTGACCCCCACGCGGACCTCGATCTTCGTCTTCATCTCGCTCATCGGCCGCACGTCGACCCAGACCTTGCTGCCGTCGTTATACGTGCTGAGGAACTGGGTCACCTCGTCCGTGCGCGACTCCTTCTCGACGTCGAGCTTCAAAGACGCGAGGGCCCGCCGCGTGGCCTCTATCGTCTGCCCGTAGGGGGCATTGACCTCGTCGGAGAGCTTATTGGCGAACCAGTAGGCGGTGCCGGCGCCTCCCGCCGCCGCACCCAGGAGCAGCACGCAGCCGCTCAGGACCGGCAGACACAGGACAAACAGAATAAGACAAAGCCGTTTGTTCATATTTTTCCTCATGCGGACCTCCTTTACCCGTTACACCTGTCCCGTTAAATAACATCTTTCTCATGAAGGACCAGACCGTGATCGTGGTCGTCGTGGCGACCTTGCCTCGCGCGCCTGCCCTGGAGGTCTGGTCCCAAGACACCTGCATCCCTATTCTATCCCAAACGAGGAAGGTTGCCAAGCGTTAAGGATGCGCCCGAGGACGGACGGCGGCCTGAAGCAGCCTCCTTCTTCTTGAAAAGAAACTCAGCAAAATAAAAAGCAACGCCCACAGTGTCAGGTCCAGGAGCCGGTCAAACCCCCTCCATTGACCGGCCAGGTACGAATTCGCATAATACGGCGGGGCGAGACCTCCCCAAAAGGCATAGACGCGCAAGAGGAAGGTCCCGGCCAGAAAGACCCAGGCGGTACCCAGCACCGGCGCGCTCAGGACGGCGAAATACGCGAGCCACGACAGGTACTGGACGCCGAAGCCCGGCGTCAAGATCAGAAAAAGGGCTGTCACGAAAAACAGCCCTTCGACCAGGTCCACCCGGCGCCGGCCCACGACCCTCCAGGAAAAAAGGATGGTCGCGAGAGTAAAGAGCGACAGGGTCACCCAGACGAGCCAGACCAGGACGTTCGCCGCTACGTGCGGGGCCCGTTGCAGCAGGCCCGTGGCGGCGAACGCCTCGAGAAAGAGGTGGCCGATCCCCCAGATCCCCTTAAGGCCGCTGTATTGAAAGACGTTGTGAAAAAAGGGGCCGGGAGACAATATCAAGGCGGGCGCGAAGACGATGAGAGGAAAGACCAGCGCCGCGCCCGAGAAGACCGCTCTCTCCCGGCGGTCTTGGAGCCAAAACCAGAAGACCGGTACGAACATGACGGGCACGATCTTGACACAGAGGCTCAGGCCCAGCGTCAAGCCGGCCCAAAAGGTCCGCCGGGACCCCGCCAGGAGGACCGCCAGCAATACCAAAAAGATAAAGACGGGGTCCGTGTTGCCGTGGTAGGCGCTGATGAGGAAGCTCACGGGATTGAAGCAGCAGATCAACGTCAAGGCGAGGGCGTAAGAAGGGCGGCGCCGCTGCAACAGGTGCCAGATGACGAAGACGCTCGCCGCGTCAGCCAGGATGGGAAGCAGCCGGATCAGAAACGGAAACGGCCAGCCGGTCCGTGCCTCGACGACGTTCAGGCCCGCCAGGAGCCACGAGATGAGGGGCGGATGGTTGTAGTGACCCAGGAGGGCGTATATCCGGACGGACCCCGCCTTTTGGATCACCTCGGCAAAATCCATCCAGTAGACGGCGTCGTTCGTCCCGATGGCGCACCAGGAGACGAAGAGCTTCGCGGCCGTGACGAGGGCCACCGCCCCCGCCACCCACGCGAAGCCGCAACGGCCGCCCACGTCCCTCGACAGAATACCCGCGAGCTGCGAACGCCAGGAAATCCCCTTCACCTCGCCCCCCCCACCTGCCTGCACCTGCCTGTAGGCAGACAACATCTCACTACCCTACTCTTATGTGCCTGTAGGCAACATCTCATACCCTACTCTTATGTTGCCTGCCTACAGTATGGCTGCAGCATGCAGCATGGATTTAGTCGAACAGGCGGCGGTAGGCGCCGTACCCCTCTTTCTCGAGGTCTTCGACCGGGATAAAACGCAGGGACGCGGAGTTGATGCAATACCGTAACCCCGTCGGCCCAGGGCCGTCGTTGAAGACGTGGCCGAGATGCGAACCCGCCCCCTTGCTGCGCACCTCGGTCCGGGTCTCGGAAAGGCCCGTGTCTTTTTCTTGCGCGATGTTGCCGGGCTCCAGGGGCTTGGTGAAACTCGGCCAGCCGGTCCCCGAATCGAATTTGTCTTTCGAGCTGAAGAGGACCTCGCCGGAGACGACGTCGACGTAGACCCCCTCTTTCTTGTTATCCCAGTATTCGTTATCAAAGGGCCGCTCCGTCGCCTCCTCCTGAGTGACATTATATTGAAGCGGGGTCAGCCTCTTCTTCGACTCTTCCAGGGAGGACTTGGGCAAAGAACACCCCTCCTGTTTCGCGCCCGTCTCTTGTTCCCCTGCCGGTGAGAGCCGGCACAGGAAGGCCTCGCGTCCGGAGGCCGAACGGTATCTCTGGTAGCGCTCCGGCTCCTTTTTATAATACTGCTGGTGATACTCCTCGGCGGGAAAAAAGGACGTGAACGCCAGGATCTCGGTCGCGACCGGTCCCTTGAAACGGCCGGAGGCGACGGCCTCGCGGGACGCCTGGGCCTGGCGCTTCTGTTCTTCGTCATGGTAAAAGACGGCCGTCTGATACTGCCTGCCCCTGTCGGCAAACTGCCCGCCGGCATCCGTCGGGTCGATCTGCCGCCAGAAGACATCCAGCAGTTCCTCAAAGGTCACCAGGGACGGGTCGTAGACGATCTGGACCGCCTCGCGGTGCCCCGTCGCGCCCAAAGACACCTGTTCATAGGTGGGCCGCTCCTCGGTGCCGCCCGCGTATCCCGAGACGACCTCGACCACGCCCTCGATCTTGTCAAACGGCGCCTCCATGCACCAAAAGCACCCGCCCGCAAACGTCGCCCTCTTTAATCTATCCGGAGGAGCCGCCTGTGCCGAGGAGGCCCACAGCCCCATCAGGAAACCGACACCGCAAACGCCGAAAAGGGGGATCTTTACCATGGGGCGCCTCTGCCGCTGTTCCGGATCACCCAAGAAAAATAACCGTTCCTATTTTTCGCTGCGTTCCAGGCGGTCGGCCTGGCGCTGCAGGTCTATGATGTGGGCCGCGATGCGCTTGTTGAACTGGCGACGCTCGATCATGCCGCATAGACGCCCGTCGGCCTCGACCACCGGAAGATAGTCCAGGGCGTGCTCGCGCATGATGGAGCGCGCCTCGAAGAGGGTGGCCTCGGGGCCGACCGTGGCGATGACCGGCTCCTTGATGTCCGCGGCAACGACGAGGCCGTCGAGCCCCGTCACCGCCATCGGTCAGCCTGTTCCGGGTATCGACGACGGGATAATAGAGATAGACCGTATCGCTGAACAGCCGCAGGAGCCGGTCGAGCGACGTCCCCTCGCTGATCCCGCCGGCCTTCTCATCGATGATCTCGCGGACCTTCGTGCAATTCAAATAGTCCTCCTCGGTGATGTCGAGCCCGACCTCGCCGGCGCGGTGCACCGCGATCTTGACGAAGTGCGGCCCGACCATCTCCAGGACGAAGACCGTCGCCGTGATGATGATCACGATCATCTCACCGATGGCACCGGGAAAGTACTGGCTCGCCAGGATGGACAGGCCGATCGCCACCCCCGCCTGACTGAAGAGGCACAGCGGCAGGTTGCGCCGCACGGAAACGGGGGCACCGGCCATCGTCGCCCCCCAACGGGCCCCCGCCATCTTTCCCAGGCTGCGGCCCGCCAGGTACACGATGCCGATGAACAGGACCGACAGGCTCATGAACGACACGTTGAGCTTCGCCCCGACGAGGACGAAGAAGAGGACATAGATCGGCGGGGTGAAACCCTCGAGCAGCTTGAAGATATCCTTGCCGCGCTGTGAGACGGTGTTCGTGATGATCACGCCCAGCGTCATGGCCGCCAGGAGCATGTCCACGTGGATGGCCAAGGCCAGGCCGCAGACAAAGAGCACCGTGCCGACGCAAAGAGCCAGGAGACGCTCGCGTTCGGAGTACTTCCTCAACAAACGGCTCAGGACGAATCCGGAGAGGACGCCCAATAACACGGACATCCCGATCTCATACAAGGGGTGGATGAAGATACGCAAGGCCCCTTCGTGCCTGTTGCCCAGCAGGTTCCCCGCCAGGCTCGACGCGATGGCGAAGAGGACGAGGGCCAGGCCGTCGTCCAGCGCCACGATCCCCAGGACCGTGCGCGTCAACGGACCGCGCGTGCGGTATTCGCGCAGCACCTCGGTGGTCGCGGCCGGGGCCGTGGCCGAGGCGATCGCGCCCAGCAACAGACCCAGGGACCAGGCCAGGCGGGCGTTGCCGAAAACGACCGTGCCCACGACGCCCACAAAGACCGAGACACAGACAAAGGCCATGGCCCCTTCAAGGAAGAGCACCACGACGAACTGGCGGCCGTAACGGGCCAAGACGCTCTTCTTGAGCTCCCCGCCGATCGTAAAGCCGATCAGGCTCAGCGCAAAGTAGTTGAAGGGCTGGAGCGCCTTGATGGTATGCTCGCCGATCACCTTCAGGCCCGAGACGCCGAGCAGGATACCGATGGCCATGTACCCGACGACCTGAGGGATACGCATCTTTTGAAAAAGACGCCCGCCGATCGTCCCGCCGAAGAGCGCCACGCCGAGCAGCAACAGGATATTCAGGTGCGGGGCGGCTTGCCTGAAAATATCAAATCCTCTCTCCACGAAAGACAACTCCCTTTCTTAACAGGAAAGACGCCGGGGAGGTCCGCCGGCCGTCGTCAGGCCGTCGTCAGGCCGTCGTCATCTAAACGCGCGCAGCCGCAGGAGACCGCTCGCGTGGATCTTATACCGGATCAGGGTCATCAGGATGCCCAGGCCGTAACACAGGCAAGGGCCCAAGCGGATCGACGAGGCCTCGTCGAAGTAGCGCGTCCGGATGGGGATCTCTTCGATCCGCAGGTTCTTCGCGATCCCCTGCGCGATGATCTCGGTGTCAAAGACAAAATCGTCCGAATTGAGCTGGTAGGCCACGGCGTGCAGGTACTTGGCGCTGTAGGCCCGGAACCCCGAGTGGTACTCGGTGAGGGACGCCCCCAAGACGACGTTTTCCAGCGCCGTCAACAGGATATTCGCATTGTGCTTCCATAGAGGCATGCCGCCCTGCAGCGCGCCGCCCTTCATCATGCGCGACCCGAAGACGGCGTCGGCGCGGCCCCGGCGGATCGGCTCGATAAGCTCGGGGATGACGCGCGGGTCATACTGATAGTCGGGATGCACCATCACCACGATGTCCGCCCCGCGCTCGAGAGCCTTTTTGTAGCACGTCTTCTGATTGGCGCCGTAGCCGCGGTTCTTCTTGTGGACGAAGACGGTCAGCCCGAGCTCCCGGGCAACGCGCACCGTATCATCCAAGCTCGCGTCATCGACAAGGATGATCTCGTGGACCGCGCCCTTCGGGATGTCGGCTACGGTCTTCTTCAGGGTCTTGGCCGCATTGTACGCCGGCAGGACGACGACCACCTTGGCGTCCTGACGGACCTCGCGCCTCTCCTCGGTCTCCAGTTCGTAGAGATATTCAAGGCTGCGGCTCTTGCGCGCCACCACCTCCAGCTGATCGCCGAGGTCCCACGTGACCGGCCGTCGGCTCAAGGCCTTGTTTTTCAGGACAAAATGGATGAGGCCTTTAAAACGCGGATCGTGGCGCCCCAGACGCTGCAGCCAATAGGAAAGCGCGAACGACCGGGTGTGCGTGCCGAAGTGCAACGGCACGTATCCCGTTTCCCGCAGCAGCCTCTTCATCATCCGACGGTTGAAATAATACAGGTGTGCCTGCTTGACGCCCCACCAGCGCGCCTTGAGCATGCGGCTCACCCAGCTGTCGATATCGGGAGTGTTCAGGCACAGGATCCCCGTCGGCTTCAGGAGCCGGCGGACCGCGATCAGGACCTCCCGGGGACTGAAGAGGTGTTCGATGGTGTCCGTCATGACGACGGCATCAAAAGAGTTCGGCTCAAGGCCGGCGTCCTGGAGCGTCCCGCGGTGGACGTGCGTCAAAAGGAGGTGTTCGCGGGCGAAGCGGACCGCCCACTCGGAGATCTCCACACCCGCGACCTCCCATCCGTCCCGGCGCGCCTCATCGAGCAGGAACCCGGCGGCGCAACCGATATCGAGAAGCCGGCCTCTGCGTCGCTGGAACCGCCGCAGTTTTTTAAGGACCATCCTGGCCGTCAGACGCCGCCCCGCCTCCTGCGCCACATAATCCCGGTCTTCCATGGAGCGGTAATTGTCAGAAAGGAATGATGCCCGGGGCCGGGGGTTGGCGTAGACCAGGCCGCACTTGCGGCACCGCACGATCCGGACGGCCTGGACGCCGCCGTGGTCGGAGATCTTATAATCCGCCTCGAGGGCGCCCAGGTCCCCTTCGTACGTCTTATAGACGATGTCGTAATTGTCCGCCCCGCACAGGTCGCAACGCACCGTTACAAAGTCACCTTTATCCATAATTCTCAAAAAATAGTGTCGTTTCTACATAATCATAATAATGCCAAAAGGTTATGAATAAATTAATGCTTCTTCGGCCTGCCTCTCAATCTGATTTTTGGCAAGGCGAGGCTCTTCTTTACGCGATCGGAAAACTCTTCTGAACCTAAGATACCACTCGCCATTGACTTTTTTATACATTCAACAATTTTCTCCTCTTGCTCTAAGGCAAGGAAACGTTGATACGCTTTATAGCGTTCTTCATCTGTCTGCGCCAATGATGAATAAACGGCATCCTTATCCAATATCCTCATGTCGTCCTTGCCTGCCGCATGAAAAGCATAACTCGACCATTTATACTCTTGGGGAGTTCTAACGATACCGGCTCGCACCGGGTTGAGCTCGATATACTTCAAGCATTCAAGAAGATAATTATCGGCCTGAATGATGGGATTTCTAAATCTCCCCTGCCAAAGGTGTCCTGAAGAAGAATATTTTGAATGATAAAGCCGGAGGTGGCTTAACGTAATGGATTGGATTATCTTTGAAAGTGTTTTTGGTTTAGTCGGTTCCATAACAAAGTGGACATGATTGCTCATCAGGCAATAACAGTAAAGTTTGAAAGAGTATTTCT
>Ga0315545_1000775_pt1 | contig 33276 bp, 31 predicted proteins | sample SalMarSW160210MG_FD_203096 | JGI IMG/M metagenome (GOLD analysis project Ga0315545, IMG submission 203096) | Salt marsh sediment microbial communities from the Plum Island Ecosystem LTER, Massachusetts, United States - Salt Marsh Sediment SW1602-10 ...
GGGCCTCATCCCAGGAAGCTTCCTTGAGATTTCCGTTCTTCCTGATGAGCGGTGTCTTTAGCCTGTCTTCGCTGTAGAGGAAATGATAGGCGTTCTTGCCCTTGGGGCAGTTAGCACCTTCATTGATAGGGTGCTCCTTCCAGGGCTCCTGCCCGATTATCCTGCCGTCGCTGACTATAAGGTTGATACCGCAGCCGCAACTGCAATAGGGACATATAGTGGGTACGCACTCAATTGTCATTTTGCCTCCTTCTAAGCGGGCTGGGACCAAGCTTTTTTATGGTCTGGGTGAAGCTCTTAACCGTCTCGGCTACCTTGGGCCCTTCGGATGCCGAAATCCACTCCAGCCGGAGTCTCTCCTGCCCGATGCCAACCGCGCTGAGCAACGGTTTCCAGCTGTTAATCCTGCGGCGCGCGTTGAGGTTTCCCTTCTGATAGTGGCAATCCCCGGGGTGGCAGCCGCAGACAAGGACTCCATCAGCACCCGCGGTGAATGCCTTCAGTATCAGCCTTTCGTCAACTCGGCCTGAGCACATCACCCGGATAATCCTCACATTAGCCGGGTATTTGATTCGTGATGTGCCGGCCAGGTCGGCGCCGGTATAGGAACACCAGTTACAAAACAAACCGACTATCTTTGGCTCAAATTCGCCCATCCCACTCCTTTCCGCATGCTCGCCATGCGACGGCGATTAGTGCTAAAATGTGTTGAATGGCCTGGTGAAAAAGGCTTAGCCAGAGGCATTATACCCTATGGGGTATGGCAACATCAAGACTGCGTACTTTGGAGGGTAACAATGGATATAGAAGAACAGGCCGGGGTCTCTAATGAGGCACTGCTGAAGCGTCTGAAGAGGGTTGAGGGACAGATTCGCGGCATCCAGAGAATGATTGCCGAAGACCGTGATTGCGAGAGCATAGTGATGCAACTGGCGGCGGTTCGCTCCGGTATCGAGGGCGTGGGAGCGCTGGTGTTAAATAACTGTATGAAGCTCTGCTTTTTTAAGGGCCCCGACGCCACCACTGACATTGATTCCCTGACCAGGGCGATGGCTATCTGGGGGCGGGTGCGGGGTGGGGATGTGGCCTCTGAGCCGGAAGCGAAGTCCAGCAACGGCTAGGGCTTAGTGCCCCTGCTCTTGAGCGGAGATAGCCGCACCCAGCGCCGCCGTTATCTGGGGTTCATCCGGGGTTATCACCTTCCTGCCCAGCTCGTCTTCGATTGCCTTGACCACGCCCACATTCCGGGCTACCCCTCCCGAAAAGACAATGGGCTCATTATAATCGACCTGTCCCCCCGCCCCCATGCCGACCACCCTTCGGGCGATGGCCTTGCTGATGCCGTAGGCGATATCCTCCCGGGCTTTGTGCTCCGAGAGCAGGGAGAGCACCTCCGATTCGGCGAACACGGTGCAGACGCTGCTTAAAGTGGCCGGGTTTCGGGACTTCAAGGCCAGGGGTCCCAGCTCTTCGATGGGTAGGTTCAATATCCTTTCGGTTAAGACCTCCAAAAATCGGCCCGTACCCGCGGCGCACTTATCGTTCATCTCGAACCTGACAACCATGCCCGCTTCGTCCAGCTGGATGACCTTGCTGTCCTGACCGCCGATGTCAATGATAGTCCTGGCTTCGGGGAACAGAGCCCGGGTTCCCTTAGCGTGGCATATTATCTCGGGCATTGCCTTGTCCGAGCTAAAGGCACGGCGACCGTAGCCGGTGGAGATGGTATAGGCGATGTCTTTTTTCGATTTGCCTATTTTATCCAGAGCCAGTTTAAGGGCTTCGGCGCCGCTCTGTTGGCGGTCGTAGCCGGTTGGTATCAGGGAGAAGGCTAAGACCTCCCCCTTTTCATCAATTAGCACCGCCTTGGTGGATACTGAGCCTATATCAATACCGGCGAACATCTTAGCTTTAAGCCTTCCTCATCTTCATTATTTCGCATATGCTCTCAATCCTCGTCCTCAGGGCTTCCAGGCTGTAGTCCCGGTCGTCCCAGTTATCGCCCTCAATGTAGAAGACGGGCAGCCCGGTCTTTTCCTCGACCATCCGCGCCAGCAGGCGGTGGCTGCTGCCCAACCAGCGGTCGAAGTCCATCAGCCCGAAGACCATGCCGTCGAAATTGTGCGTTTCCAGCTTTTCACAGATCTGCTCCGCCTGGTAGCCGGGGTTGACCATGCCCGAAGTCCGCAGCCAGCTTTCCGCCGCCGCCATATAGGGGTCATCGAAGGACGGGGGCTGGAGTTGCTTTTTGGTGAGGATAAAAAACTCGCTCAAGGGGACGCCCACGCCGTTTTCCTCGAAGGTCTTGGCCACCCAGGGGACGGTGGGGTGAAGGCTGTAGACGAGCAATTTTGGGGCACCGGCGGGCAGTATGCCTTCTTTTTTAGCCACCCGCTGCCTGACCTCTTTGATGGTGATATCCAGCGCCTCTTCCATGCCCTCGATGCCGGTGTTAAAGGGAGTGAAGAGGCCCTCCCAGAAAAGTCGGCCGCTGATGGCGCCCAGGGGCTGGGGGTCGGCGGTCATGAGCAGGGCCAGCTCGGCCAGCTTGGCGGCATACCTCTGCCAGATAGCAATTACCTCGTTTATCTTCTCTTCAGGGACCTTGATGCCGATTTCCTTCTGGGCGAACTCGAAGCCGTCCTTCATCTGGGCGGCCAGGTATTTTACCCGGTCGATGACCTCGTCCTCAACCGTGCCCAGGGGCTGGTCGTGGGGGAGGCGGGTGATGTAGGTCTTCCAGTCGGGGTCGTGGTAGAGTCTGATAAATTCGTCGGTCTTGGGGGCTTCGTCGCAGATAAAGCCCCATATCCAGTTTATGTCGGGGGAAGGGATAATGCCCAGGCGGCGGGCGGCGTAGCGCGTCTTGTTCAGGGCGCAGTGGCGGCAGCCGTAGGGGATGCCCGCCTTCTCGGCTTCCTCCAGGTAGGGGCCTAGCTTATGGAAGAAACCGTTTAAGACCATGGTCAAGAATATGTCGGGGAAGGAAACGAAAACCTTCTGCGGCGCCGTTAGTTTCAGAGCATAGTAAAAGTGCAAAATGGCGGGCAGGATGCCGTAGACTATCTTTACCCCTCTCGCTTTATAGTCGCTAGCCTTGGTCAAATCTATTGTCTCCTTGACGAAGCAGCCCAGCAGCTTGCGGATTCCCTCCAGCTCCACGGCAAAGTATGACGGGAGCTGCTCTTCGGTGGCGAACCTGATGTCCTCTTCGGTCAGGCCCAGCTTGGCCGAAGCCTGCTTCCACTCGGGCAGGTATTGGGGCATATCGGCTTCCTCGAAACCGGTCAGTCTCAAAAAATCTTCGTAAACGTTCTTCATCCTAGCTCCTCCTCTGGCGGACGGTTTCGATAAAGCTCTCGATGCGCGTCGTCAGGGGTCCCACCGCCTCCCGCGAATATTCGTAGGAGGACTCCAGCTTGAGCAGGGGGACGTTCATCTCGCCCATCGCCTTGGAGACGACGGAGCACTCCAGGTCGTAGACCTCCTCAAATGATAGCTGGTACCATATCACGCCGTCGATATTAAAGTCCTTTATCAGCTTTTTGATAGCGGCTGTCCTGGCTTCCCAGGCGGGCTGGAAGAGGGAGGGGGGTGTCCTTTCCAAATAATAGCTCTTGCCCAGGCTGGTCATCAGGTCGCCGTTGCTCTTTACCGGCCATTGGTGGTGCCGCATACCTTCGTCCAAGAATTCGGCGACGACCACCCCGCCCGAGTCCTCAATGAGCCTGGGGACGACGTAATCGCCGACGCCGACGACATGCCCCGCCATGAGCAGGCGGGGGGGTTGGGGGGAGAAGGGGCTCTTGGCTTTTTGCAGTTCTTTGTGCAAGTCGCTGAGCTTGGGCAATACCTGCTCGGGGTCGGCGTAGAAGGAGTAGTGATTTAACCTGATAAAGTCGTCGCCGCCGAGTGGCGGGGGCTGCTTTTTTCTTAAAAGGTTAATCTTGGCTAAAGTGTCCCTTATCTTATTAAGAGAGTCGGTTGATTGCTTAAGCTTCTGTTCGGTTATCTCGTTGCCGGTGAGGCTTTCCAGCTTCTCCTTGAGGCGAGCCAGCTCCCTGTAATAGTAGTCGCGGGAGAGGGCTTTCTCCCAGTCCTGGGGCACGCCCAGCCGCATCGTGGGCAGCTTAAAGTACTCGAAGAGGTCGGCCAGCCTCGACTCGTGGCAGTCGCTGCACTGGGCTACAATCAAATCGAGCATGGGCACCACCGGGTCTATGCCCAGCAGGTGGTAGCCGATTTGTGAGCGGCTGTAGGGGCTCATAAACCTCAGCATGTAGGGTATGACGGCGTCGGGCGGTTCGGGCTGTCCCCCTCTACAGAGCAGGTAGGGTACCGCCCCCGAGGCATAGATTAGCTCCTCGGGGACGAAGCGGCCGATGTAGCCGACTACTTTAACGCCTTTCGCCCTCCGCTCTTTTAATTTCTCCGGTCGCGTGCGGGCAATCTGCGCCAGCTCTGTCATTGTCTCCAATGCCTTTACCCCCATCTTTATTGCATTGTTACCGACTAAGGTAATACTTTAGCCAGGCCTTGTCAAAGTTTTGGAGATACCATTGATAATCGGGGCGTCTTACGCTATCATCTTCATAGCGAACTTTAGGGGGAATATATGGAAGCCTTTAGCTGGTGGAGCGAGGAGCACAAGAAGCTGGCGGGCGATGTCGGTAAATTCGTCGATAAGATTATGCCCCGCGCCGAGGAAGCATTCTGGCAACGTGAGTTTCCCAGGGATATCATAACCAGTATTGCTAAAGAGGGCTATTTCGGCGCCGGCGTTCCTAAAGAGTATGGGGGGATGGGGCTGGGCGCTACCGGGGCCTGCATCGTCATCGAGGAGATCAGCCGCATGCCCGGCGTGGGCTGGATATTCGGCGGCGCCATGCTGGGGGGCTGGCATCAGGTGATAGACTTCGGCAGCGAGGAGCAGAAAAAGAGATTCCTGCCCCGCATGGCCAAAGGGGAGCTGGGGGCGGTGGCTATGACCGAGCCCGGCGTGGGCACCGACGTCGCCGGCATCGAGACATACGCCAGGCGCCAGGGCGATAAATACATCGTCAGCGGCAAAAAAAGGTTCGCCACCGGCACTGGGGCGGCGGGACGGTATATGCTCTACGCCCGCACCAGCGACGACCCCGAAGATATACGCCGCCACCGCCACCTCACCGGTTTCATCGTGGAGAAGGGAATGCCTGGCTTCACCATCGAGAAGATTAACGAGGTGATGGGCTTCGATAACGTACCCAACGGCTATTTGAGCCTTATCGATGTGCCCGTGCCGCTGAAAAACCGTATCGGGGAAGAAGGGGAGGGGTGGCGGGTGATGGTCCTGGCCCTTAACTACGAGCGGGCGCTGGTCTCGGCGCAGGTGCTCGGCTCGATGCGGGAGGCGCTGCGGGCAGTCATCTCCTACGGGCAGAGGCGCATCCAGTTCGGCAAGCCCACCATCGATATCCCCACCAACCAGTTCAAGGTAGCCGACATGCTGGCTAAACTAAAATTGGCCCGATTATCCACCTACTACGCCGCCCAACACCTGGACAGCGGGCAGAACGCCGCGGTGGACTGCTCCGTATGCAAGGTCTTTAGCACCGACGCGGCCGTGGAGGTGGGGGTTGAGGCCATCCAGGTTATGGGGGGCGACGGCACCACCAAGTTCTACCCCCTGCAGAGAATCTTAAACGAGTCAAAGGTAGCCCAGATAGCGGGTGGGACTAACGAAGCTATTAAGCTAACCATTTATCGTATGGGTCTGAGGGTGATGGCAGATGACTTCAGGATGCCGCACCGCGTCCGCCACAGTAAACTGGGCGTGCCCATAACCAGCGCCGAAAAACCAGCCAAGCGCTCGAAAGTCGATGAGGATAGTTTACTGGCCGTCCTCGCCGAGGACTACCGGGTCAACCCCGGCCTCTACATGAGCTTTGAGGATGTTAAAGAGACGTTCGCTGTCAGCGACGCCGAGCTGGAACGCGTGCTTCTGGCGCTGGAAACCAAAGGACTGGTCAGCCTGCACCGCAAGGGCGAAACGATTACCTTAGCCAAGGCGAGCTACGAGGGGCTGAAGAAAGCCAATCCGCCCGAGCACTACCGCTGGTTCCCACCCTGGGTCAAAGAAGAGGATATATTCTAGGCAGACGTTCCAGACGTTTCTGCCAAAAGCGCTTTGGGGGAGGTAGAAAATGGAAGAACGCATCAAAAAGCTCCGCGAGGCTAAAGAGATGGCCGCCCTGGGGGGCGGCAAGGATAAAATCGCCCGCGAGCACGAGAAGGGCAAGCTGACGGCTCGGGAGCGCATCGACCTGCTCCTCGACCCGGGCAGCTTCAACGAGTTCGGCATGCTGGTGAAATACCGGCTGGGCGCACCGGGGGACGGCGTCGTCACCGGTCACGGCACCATAGATGGGCGCAGGGTCTGTATCTTTTCCCACGATGCCACCGTTTTCGGCGGCTCCCAGGGCTACATTCACGGGCGCAAGCTCTATAAAATCCACGAGATGGCGCTGGATATGGGCGTACCCCTTATTGGCCTAAACGATTCGCCGGGAGCCAGGGTGGTCAGGCCGGAAAAGGCGGGCAGCGACGACCCCTACCGCGTCAGCGATGAGAAACACGCCGGCGTCGTCTTCTTCATCAACAGCCGCTGCTCGGGGGCGATACCCCAGATTTCGGCCATCTTAGGCAACTGCACGGGGGGCTCGGTCTATTCGCCGGCGCTGACCGACTTCATCTTTATGGTGGAGGGGCTTTCCCATATGTGCATCACGGGGCCCCGCGTTATCAAGTCGGTGATGGGGGAGGACGTCAGCCTTGAGGAGCTGGGGGGGGCTAAGGTCCACTGCCAGCTCACCGGCGTGGCTGACTTCAGGGTTAAGAACGAAAAGGAGTGCATGCAGGGGATAAGGCGCTTGCTCTCCTTTTTACCCTCGAACTGGCGGGAACCCTTGCCCAAAATAGACAGCGGCGACGACCCGGAGAGGCTCACCGATGCCCTGGGCGAGATTGTGCCTGCCGAGCCGACCCAAGGCTACGATATGCACAAGGTCATCAAGGAAATCGTGGATGACGGCGACTTTATCGAGATTAAAGAGGAGTTCGCCAGCGAGATAATCGTCGGCTTTGCCCGCATGGAGGGGAGAACCGTGGGCGTTATCGCCAACCAGCCCATGATGCGTGCCGGCTGTATGACGGTGGACAGCTCCCGCAAGCAGGCGCGCTTCATCCGGTTTTGCGACGCCTTTAATATTCCCATTATCCTGCTGGTGGATACGCCCGGCTATCTGCCCGGTAAGGCGCAGGAGCACGACGGCATTATTCACCACGGAGCCAAGGTGCTCTACGCACTCTCCGAGGCGACGGTGCCCAAGCTGGCCGTGCTCATGCGCAAGGTCTACGGCGGCGCTGCCCTGGGTATGGGCATACTGCCTGGCTTCGGCACTGACCTTGTCTTTGCCTGGCCCACGGCCGAGGTCGGGGCTATGGGAGCGGAGCAGGCGGTGGAATTATTCTACGCCGAGGACATCAAGAATGCCGAAAAACCTGAGGAGTTTCGCGCCCAAAAAATCAAAGAGTATAACGAACTCTATGCCGACAGCCTGGCTCTGGCCTCCCAGGTGACCTATGTCCAGGATATCATTGAGCCGAGGGAGACGAGGTGCTGCCTGACCCGCTCGCTACAGCTTATAAAAGATAAAAAGATAGAGCCTTACCCCAAGCGGCATGGCAACATGCCCATGTAGCTGCCGTAGACTTTCGTCGAAGAACGGAGGTATGAATCAATGAACTTTGAGCTATCCGAGGAGCAGTTGATGCTCCGTGACATGGCCCGTAAGTTTGCCGAGCAGGAGATGGCGCCCACGCTCCAGGAATACGAGCGAAAGCGTAAGATAAACTACGATATTATTAAAAAAATGGCCGAGCTGGGGCTGCTGGCGGTGCACCTGCCCCAGGAGTATGGGGGGGCGGGACTGGACTATGTCTCGGCGGCTATTATCTGGGAGCAGCTCAGCCAGGCAAGCTGGACGCAGACCCTGACCTCGGTGGGTCAATGCGTGCTGGCGGGGACAATCCTGACCCATGCCGCCAGCGACGAGCAGAAGCAGAAATACCTGCCGCCGCTTTGCCGGGGCGAGATGATTATCGCTATGGCCGCCGTCGAGCCTGATGCCGGCAGCGACGCCACCGCCATCGAGACCTCAGCCGTGCTCGACGGCGATGAGTGGGTTATCAACGGCAACAAGAACTTCATCTGCCACGGCGGCATCGCTGACGTCGTTCTCGTTTTAGTCCAGACGGATAAAGCTAAGGGCATCAAGGGGATGGCGCTGGTCGCCGTGGAAAAGGGTGCGGCGGGCTTTTCCAGCCAAGAGGTCGAGATGGTGGGCGATTGGGCGGGCGATGTTTCCAACCTGGCTTTCAGCGACTGCCGCGTGCCCAGAGAAAACCTAATTGGGGAGGTGGGGCGGGGGTTGCAGAACAGCCTGGTCGGTATCGACACGGCGCGCCTCTTTATTGCTGCGGGGGGTGTCGGTATGGCCCAGGGCTGCCTCGAAGCCTGTATCAAATACGCTAAAGAAAGGCGACAGTTCGGCAAGCCCATTGCCAGCTTCCAGCTGGTGCAGGAGATAATAGCCCATATGCAGGCCGAGATTTTGGCTATTCGCTGGCAGGTCTATTACGCCGCCGAGCTTAAAAGCCAGGGAAAGCGGCATACAAAGGAGCTTTCGGCGGCTAAGTGGCTGGCTAGTGAGCTGGCGGTAAGTGTATCAAACGAGGCGGTGAGGCTGCACGGGGCTTACGGCTGCACCGATGACTTTCCGGTGGAGCATCACTACCGTGATTCGGTCTTGAGCACCATTCTCGGCGGCACTACCGAGATGCATAAGCTGCTTATCGGGCGCGAGCTTCTTGACATAAACGCTATGGTCTGACCAAAGCGCCACTGTCTTCGCCTCTTTCCCACTCCGAATGAGAGCCTTCTTGGGTTACGGCTCTTGTGTTTAGAAAATCTTTACAATTTCCCTCCCTGTTTTTAGTCTCTATTAACTATTGATGTGCTAACATACTTGTTAAATATTGAGACGGAGTGAGAATAGTTACCAAATGGCAAATTCTGCTCGCTTGCTAGTCGGAGGAAAACTGATGACGGAGTCGGAAGGCATTAAAGGGAGAATATTGGTAATTGAAGACGAGCCCGTTCTCGGCCTTTTATGCAAGCGGGTGCTTACCGCGAGCGGTTTTGACGTCGATGTGGTAGATAACGGACTGGACGCTAAAAGAGTCGCCGAGGAGAAGGCTTACGCTCTTTGTATATCCGATGTCAGGTTGCCGGGAATGACCGGCATAGAGCTTTACCAGCACTGGAAACGAACTAAAAACCCCATCACCGAGAAATTGGTTTTTATCACCGGTGATACCATGAATAATTACGTTCGGGATTTCTTGGAAAAAACCGACCGACCGTCTGTCATGAAGCCTTTTGAGCCCGAAGACCTGGTGGAAGTGGTTCGTAAAGCGCTTTTGTGAAATAGCGTTATTCAAAGCGGTAGCCGACCCCGGATACAGTGGTAATGTAGCGGGGTTTTTGGGGTTCGGGTTCGAGCTTAGCCCGCAGACGGCTGACAAAGACGTGCAAATACTCCCTTTCGTCGGCGTAATCGGTTCCCCAAACCTTCTGCAGGAGATGGATGTAGGTGAGCACCTTGCCCGCATTGAGGGCGAGTTCCTGGAGGAGGGCGTGTTCGGTTAAGGTCAGGGCGACCTCTTTGCCTTTGACGGTTACCTTTCTCTGGCTGAAATTGATTTCGAGGTCACCGCTTTTAATGGAGGGGGTGGTGGGGGCGGGGCTGGCTGCCTCGGCGCGGCGCATTACCGCCCTTACCCTGGCGATGAATTCGTTTTTGCCGAAGGGCTTGGTGATATAGTCGTCGGCACCGAGGTCTAGGCATTGCACCTTATCGCTTTCATCGGCGCGGGCGCTGAGCATGATAACCGGAATTTGAGACCATTCGCGCAGGCGGCGGCAGACCTCAAGGCCGTCCATCTCGGGCATCATAATGTCAAGGACTACAAGGTCGGGTAGTTCGGCTTCAAGCGTTTTCAGGGCCTGGGCGCCATCCATGGCCATGAGTACCTCGTAGCCCTGGGCTTCGAGGTTGGCGCGCAGATACTTCAGTATACTTAGCTCGTCATCTACTATCAATATGCGCTTCTTTTTCTTCATTGGTCTGGCTTCCAATGCGGGGCTGGCGCTTTCACTCTGCTTCAGCTGTCCTCTTAACCGTTAAAGGGGCTGCGGAGCAATTCTAGCCTTTATGCATAACGTTGTCAATGCATCTCGACTATTCTCAATATAGCACCGCTTTTGTAAAGCGGGCTCTCAAACTCAATCGGGGGGAGGCTTTTTCCAGCTTTCGGCTTTATGCATAAGCTCGCGGGCATTGGTCAGGGCGGTTTCGCTGTAGTGGGCGCCGGCCAGCATAATGGCCAGCTCTTTGAGGCGGGCTTCGTCTTCAAGGGACTCGAGCAGGCTCAAAGTCCGCGCCCCGGCCAGCTCCTTATGGACACTGAAGTGGGCATCGGCGAAGGCGGCGATCTGAGGGAGGTGGGTGACGCAGACTACCTGGTGGTTCCGGGCCAGGCTGCTGAGCTTCCGGCCGATTATCTCCCCACTCCGCCCCCCGACACCGATATCAATCTCGTCGAAGATGAGCACGGGGATGTGGTCGGCTTCGGAAAGCGCCCCCTTGAGGGCCAGGGTGAAGCGGGAGAGCTCGCCGGTGGAGGCGATTTTAGCCAGGGATTTGAGGGGCTCCCCGGGGTTGGTCGAGGCCATGAACTCCACGTTGTCGATACCTTCGCTGGTGAAGGCGTAGAGGCTGTCGGGGAGGGGGATTCCGCCTTCGTCTTTCTCCTGAGTTATCGATACTTGAAATTCAACCTGGGGCATGTTCAGCTCGTTCAGCTCTTTTTTGACCTCGGTCATCAACTGCTTGGCTGCCTTGGTGCGCTCTCCCGAAAGTTTCTGGGCTATCTGCCCCATCTCTTGCTTGAGGGTGGTAGCTGTCTCCTTGAGCTGGGCGCTTCTTTCCTCTGAGCCAGCAACCTCATCCAGCTCCTTTTGCGCCTTGGTCAAATAAGCTAAAACCTCGCCGACGCTCTGGCCGTATTTTCTCTTTAGACTGCGTATTAGCTCCAGCCGCGATTCTATCTCTTCGAGGCGGTTGGGGTCGTATTCTAAGCCTTCGCTGTAAGCCCGAATTTCGCGGGCGGTCTCAGTAAGCGTGTCTATGGTCTGCTCCAGGAAGTCCAATTGCGGCTTAAGGGAAGGGTCGATTTCAACCAGCCTCTTTATCGCCTGGGCGGCTTCGTTGAGCTTATCCAGTGCCGGCGCTGCCTGACCCGAAGCATCTTCCTCGGAGAGGACGCGGTAGGCTTCGTAGGATATTGTCTTCAGCTTCTCGGCGGAGGCGAGGATATCGCGCTTTCTTTCCAGCTCGGGTTCCTCGCCCTCTTTGAGCTGGGCGCGGCTTATCTCCTCAAGCTGAAAGCGCAGGAACTCCTCGCGGCGGGCGCGCTCCTGTTCGTCCTTTTCCAGGGCTTTGAGCTCCTGTTCTACCTTGTTAAGTTCTTTAGCCCTGGAGCTGAAGTCCTGCCTTAACTCCGTGGTGTGGGCGTAAGAGTCGAGAAAGTCAAGGTGAGAGCCGATGTCGAAGAGGGAGAGGTGCTCGCTCTGGCCGTGAATATCGACTAATAAACTGCCGAGCTGGCGCAGAAATGCCTTGGGGACGGCGTGGCCGTTTACCCTTATGATGTCGGGGCTTTTTCGGCGGAGCTGGCAGTCTATGACCAGGGTGTCTTCGTCGGCAGACAGCTCTTTTTCCGCCAGCAGCTCTTTGACGGGGGTAAGGTTTTCCTTGGGGGGGAGGCTAAAGACACCCTCGATTTGGGCCTGGTCGGCGCCGTGGCGGATGACATCTTCGTCGGCTTTGCCGGCCAGCAATAGCTCTACGGCATCGATGACCAGGGACTTGCCGGCTCCGGTTTCACCGGTAATGATGTTCAACCCGTCATCGAGCCTCCAGTTCATGTCCTCGATGATGCCCAGGTTTTTGACTCTCAGTTCGACTAGCAAATAATTCTTCCCTGAAGCTCTCTATCCATTTTACCACGTGCGCCGCAAAATGGCTCGGTAGTTAACCTAGACTGAGCGCGGACTTCAAGAAACGGGTGATTTTGCCGCGGATGATGGGGTACCACAGCCAGATGGCGGGGTGGGTGGCGGGTAGCCAGGAGATGGGCGGTTTGCCGGCCGCTTCCCAGAGGTCGAGGGTGGTCTCTTTGGGAAAGGCTCGGTCCCAGTGGGCGTTAATCATCAATACCGGGCGCTGCCGAAGAAGATGAGCAAAGGTCAGGGGGTCGCATAGGAAGGTCTTCCTGGGGGGTGTAACCCTTTCAAATCCTTTTTCCTTAACCTCGGCCAGATATTTCATGTAAGATTTCAGGGTTTTCTCATATTCCGCCCTGGTCTGCTTGCGTCCTTGGTTGTAGTCGCTGGTCCTTCTTTCCCAGCCGATCTTGGGGCCATTACCTCCGGTTACGATAAGGACCCCGGCTTTGAGACGCTTATCTAGCCCCATGCCTATTGCCGAGTTGATTCCCCCAAAGCTGATGCCGACGGCGGCAATCTTTTCGGCGTTTATCTCGGCGCGGCTTTCGGCCCAGTCAATCACCTGGAGTAACTCAATCACCGAAATCTGGTGGCTTTGGAACCATTCTTCTTCGGTAAGGGTGGGGAACCGCTTTCTTACACTTTCGGGCATACGGCTGGAGTGCATCACGGAGTAGAGGACAAAGCTGGCCATCCCTTTCTTAGCCAGGGCCTTGGCCAGCATTCGGCAGGGAGTTATGCTCAGGTCGCCGATGCCGTGAAGCAGGACGACCAGCGGGGCGTTATCAACGCGCGGCTGGAAGTATTCTCCCAGGACGGTGTTGCTCTCCTCGTATTGGGTGGGGTGGGCGGTGGGGAAGTCCACCAGGTAGTGTGACCAGTGCCTGGTCGTTTTTTTGAGTTGCAGGTTAGGCTGCAGTTCAGCTTTGGGGTAGCTATATGGGTTCATCTTTCAAATAGGCAGGCTGGGTGCCTGGGAGGGGGTCAGGTGTGAAAGGCCTTTATTTTTGCATGCTGTCGATAATAATTCCTGCGGCCAGCCTGACGCCTGTTCCCGGCGGCAGCCCACATTTCTCAAAACCCTTTTCTTGGGCAAAGGTCGCCATAGCCTCTTCGCTCTCTCCGGGGTTTATTTTGTGCCCGATGGTCACATTTTCAATTATTTTAGCGCAGTGCCTGTAACCTAATGCCTCTTCGAAAAGGGCTATAAATTCATGAGCAACCCCTATAGCCTTGCCCTTCGCCTCATAGTTCAGGGGGTCATTGCTGCCGAAAAAGAGCCCGAAGGTAACCAGACTCCCGGTTATACCCCCGCATACCTCGCCGGTACTGCCGATGCCGGGGAAGGGGGCTAGGGCCTGAATTATCTCCATATTGCCCAGACCGAATCCTTCCAGCAGGGTAAGTGCTGTGGACTGGGCGCAATTCTTGAGCATGAAGTTGTATTCCTCAGCCCGCCGTTGAAGGCGGTCGAGAAATTGCTCCTTGTTAGCCAGCAGCTCTTTCGCGTCAAATTTCTTCTTGGGAATACCGTCCTTGGCCAGCTTTCTAACTCTAGCCTCGATGGCTTTTTCGTCCCACTCTCTTGCCGCCAGTTCATCTACCTTCTTCTTTAAGGCTGCATAATCCGGCATAAGCTAATTACCTCTTATCTGTATTTTATTTAGTTAACCCCGTTAAGTATAGCACGATTTGGCCTGATTTTGAAACTAAAGGGCTAAATTCGGTAGGGGATTGACAAACCATCCCTGCCTGCTTTAGTGTATTTATAGACAGTTTGACAGATAGTCCGCAATTATGGTAGTCTATTATAAGCGGCAAACGGTTGCCGCTTACCGCAAATTAAGGGGTTAAATGAGAAAGGTTTACGTTAAGGAAGAGGTCTGTATTGGCTGCCGCCTCTGCGAGGTCTACTGCCAGCTGCAGCATGCCCGCTCGTCAGACCTGGTCAAGGCGTTCAAGAGGGAGTCACCGCCGCCCTTACCCCGCCTGCGCGTGGATGAGCGGGGGGTGGTCTCGCTTTCGGTGCGCTGTCAGCAGTGTGAGGACGCACCCTGTGTTCAGGCCTGTCTTACCGGTGCCCTTAGCCGCGACCCGGAGAGCCGCCTGGTGACGGTGGACGAAGATAAGTGTATCGGTTGCTGGACCTGCGTGCTGGTCTGTCCGCTGGCGGCGATAAAACAGGACAAGGAGCAGAAGAAGGCGCTGAAATGCGACCTTTGCCAGGGAGAGGAGATTCCCGTTTGCGTGGCTAATTGCCCCAACGAAGCCTTGGTCTATGTCGAGGAACCGGAAACTACTACCAGGCTGGAAAGCCGGGTAACTCAATAAATAAGAGAGGTGTATCATGTCGTACAACTGGGGACCGCGTTATATCGTGCCTTCTGAAGTAGTGAAGAAGTACTCGGGCAGCGTTCTACTGCGGGAGGAGTTCGACGAAGAGCTGTTGGCCAAGGAGCTGAAGGCGCTGGGCCTTAATGGGCCTATCCTGCGTGTGGTCAACCCCTGGTACTACCGCCAGAAGGACACGAGCACCTGGATTAAGATCGGTGAGTCCACGGACAAGCAGGCGAATTTCCCGGTGAGGTGGGACACCACCGCTCTGGCCAACGGGCAGTACGAGGTACTGGGATTGATGCACGTCTTTGTGCGCAAGAACGGAGATGAGGTGGCTATCGCCCGGGAAAACGTGGTTGAAGTTACCGTGGCCAACTGAATCGTCAGTTCACGAGGGGATAGTAAATGATTGCCATAATCGATTATGGCGCAGGTAATCTGCGCAGCGTGGTTAATGCCCTCAGCCGTCTGGGCTACCAGGCCAGTGTAACCACCAGCCCGGCCGAGGTGCTTAAAAGCCAGGCGGTGATACTGCCGGGGGTGGGGGCGGCGGCGGACACCATGGCCAACCTGCGGCGGCAGGGGCTGGATGAGCCCATCCGGCAGGTTATAGCCGAGGGCAAGCCCTTCCTCGGCGTCTGCATCGGCATGCAGGTTCTACTTAGCGGCACCGAAGAGGGCGGCAACTACCAGTGCCTGGGAATAATCCCCGGTACGGTGCGCAAGTTTGCCCCGGGGCTTAAGGTCCCGCACATGGGCTGGAACCAGCTCAAGCAGAAGAGGGCGCACCCCGTCTTCGAGGGCATAGCCGATGGCGCCAACTTCTACTTTGTGCATAGCTATTACGTCGAGCCCGACGATAAGGGGCTGGTGGCCGGTGAAACGGAATACGGCATACCCTTTTGCAGCGTTATCGCCAAAAATAACCTAGTAGCCACCCAGTTTCACCCTGAAAAAAGCGGCGAGGTGGGCTTGAAGATTTACGATAACTTCATCAGGATGGCGCTTAAATAATGGCTAAGGTAGATAGGATAAAATACCTGATTATCGGTAACTCGGCGGGGGGCATTGGCGCCGCCGAAGCCATCCGCGAGCTGGATAGGAGCGGGAAAATCACCATAATCTCCGACGAGCCCTATCCCGCCTATTCGCGCCCGCTTATCTCGGAGCATTTGTTCGAGGGGCGACCTCTGGAGAGGATGCTCTACCGCCCCGCCGATTTCTACGAGAAGAACAACATTCAGACGCTCTTCGGCGCGAGGGTGACCGATATTGATTTCAGCGGGCATAGCCTGAAACTCGAAAGCGGGCGGACTCTTGACTGGCAGAAGCTGCTGCTGGCCACGGGCGGTTCACCCATCGTGCCCAAGATAGACGGTGGCGACGCCAAGGGCGTTTTTAGCTTCACCAAGCTCGACGACGCCAAAGCCATCGACCAATTCTTAAATAAGCGTAAGGGTAATACGCAGGCGCTGGTTATCGGCGGCGGGCTTATCGGGGTGAGCGCCACTGAGGCGCTGGTTAGGCGGGGGGTGAAGGTCACCATCGTCGAGATGAAGGACTGGATATTGAACACCATCCTCGACGAGGAAGGCGCCGAGCTGGAAGCAAAGGCTCTGGTCGCCGCCGATGTCGATATCATAACCGGCCATACCGTAGCCAGGATAAAAAAGAATTCGTCCGGCGCTGTCGATGACGCTGTTCTTGACGACGGACGAAAGATTGCCGCTGACCTGGTCGTCATCGCCATCGGGGTTAGCCCTCGCCTTGAGCTTGCCGATGGCCTCAAGACCAACCACGGCATTATCGTCGATAGACGTATGCAGACATCAATGCCTGATGTCTATGCCTGTGGGGATGTCGCCGAGGCTTTCGACTTTGTCTTCGGCGAGAACCGGGTAACACCGGTCTGGCCCAATGCCTATGTCGGGGGGAGGGTTGCCGGGCAGAATATGGCCGGCGGTGAAGCGGAATACCAGGGCGGGACGGCTATGAACTCACTGAAATACTTCGGGGTCAATATCGTCTCGGCGGGGATGGTAAGCCCGCCCGATAAGGGCTGCGAGGTTATTGTCCATCGGGGCGACGGTATCTACAAAAAGGTGATAGTCAAGGACGGGCTGATTATGGGGCTGGTCTTTGCCGGCGACATCGAGAAGTCGGGCATAATCTATAATTTAATGAAGGACAAGGTGAAGGTGGACGGCTTCAAAGAAGAGCTGGTCAGCGACGACTTCGGGTTGGCTACGCTGCCCGAAGAAATCTGGCGCGCCCGACTGGAGATACCGCCCTCTGAGGAAGCCTACATAGTGCCCCCGGCTGAGCCACCCGAAGAAGTGGTCGTTGGAGAATAGTAATGAGAGATATCAGAGGGCTGAATAACCCCAACAACGATAATAAGGTAATCGACGCCTGTTCCGTATTCGGTGCCATGGATACTCTGGGGCGCCGGTTTTCCGGGGAGGGGGTTATCCGGGCCACGGTCAATATGCGCGACCGCGGTAACGGGCTGGGTGGCGGCTATGCCGTTTACGGCTTGTATCCCGAATACGCTGACCAGTACGCCTTCCATATCATGTTCTTAAGCCCGCAGGGGCGGCGGGACACCGAGGCCTTTATCAAGGAGAACTTCAATCTCGTTGCCGAGGAAGAGGTGCCGACGCAGCCGGTTCCCCAGATTACTGACCCGCCTCTGGTGAGGCGTTACTTTCTTGACATAAACCCAGACAAGCTCGGCGAGCTGGCCGAGGACGACTATATCGTGGACAGGGTAATGACGATAAATACTAAACTGGGCGATAGCTTCGTTTTCTCCAGCGGCAAGGACATGGCCGTCTTCAAGGGGGTGGGCTACCCCCAGGATATCGCCGATTACTTCTGCCTGGAGCAGTACCAGGGCTATCTCTGGACGGCGCACGGGCGTTTCCCGACCAACACCCCGGGCTGGTGGGGTGGGGCACACCCCTTCTCTATCCTGGACTGGACGGTTATTCATAACGGCGAGATTTCTTCCTACGGGATAAACCAGCGCTATTTAGAGCAGTTCGGCTATCACTGCACCATGCAGACCGATACCGAGGTGGTGGCTTACGCCGTCGACCTGTTGATGAGAAAGCACCATCTGCCCTGGGAGATAACGGCCAAGATACTGGCGCCGCCTTTCTGGGATTCTATCGAGCGTTTGCCCCAAGACGAGCAGGAATTGATGCGGGCGCTGCGCCAGGTCTATGGCAGCCTGCTCCTCAACGGGCCCTTCGCCGTTATTATCGCCCGTCACGGCGAGATGGTCGGGCTTACCGACAGGATAAGGCTGCGCCCGCTCACCGTTGGCGAAAAGGGCGATATGCTCTACATCTCTTCCGAGGAATCGGCCATACGTCTCATTTCCCCCGAGCTGGACAGGGCCTGGATACCCATGGGCGGCGAGCCTGTCATCGGCAGACTCAAGACTGCGGGTAGAGTAACCGCCGCGGAGGCGAAATAGAATGCTGACCAAGAGGATTATACCCTGCCTGGACGTTAAGGACGGGCGTGTGGTCAAGGGCAAGAGCTTTGTCCAGCTGCGCGACGCCGGCGACCCGGTGGAACGGGCCGACTTCTACTACAAAGAAGGCGCCGACGAGCTGGTCTTTCTGGACATCACGGCCACACCAGAGGGGCGCGATACCATGGTTGATGTCGTCGAGCGCATCTCGGAGAAGGTCTTTATGCCGCTGACGGTGGGGGGCGGGCTGCGCAACATTACCAATATGAGGCGCATGCTGCTGGCGGGGGCGGACAAGGTCTCCATCAACACTGAGGCGGTGGTCACCCCAACTCTAATCAGCGAGGGCGCCGAGAGGTTCGGCAGCCAGTGCATCGTGGTGGCTATAGACGCCAAACGTTTGAACGGCCAAACTAATTGGGAGGTCTATACTAACAGCGGGCAGAGGCCCACGGGCCTGGACGCCATAGAGTGGGCCAAGAGGGCGGTTGAGCTCGGCGCTGGTGAGCTGCTGCTTACCAGCATGGACGCCGACGGACACCAGACGGGCTACGATAACGAGCTGAACCGCGCCGTTTCCGAGGCGGTGAGCGTGCCCGTGATTGCTAGTGGCGGCGCCGGCACCCCCGAAGACCTCTATAAGGCGCTGGTCGAGGGCAAGGCCGATGCCGTCCTGGCCGCCAGCATCTTTCACTACGGGACATATTCTATCAGGGATATAAAGCAGTACTTGGCCAGTCGGGGCATTCCGATAAGGATGCCGGGAGGATGAGAAGATGAAAACCTATCTAGCACCCAAGTTTTTAATAAAGCGGGACCCGGACCTCTGTATCCAGTGCCAGGTCTGTGTCAACCAGTGCACCTTCGACGCTCAGTACTACGACGCCGAGGACGACGAGGTGAAGAGCCGCCCCGAAAACTGCGTCGGCTGCCACCGCTGCGAAATATTCTGCCCGACGCAGGCGCTGACCATCATCCGCAACCCGCAGGAATATCGCGAGAACTATAACTGGCGACCCGAGGTGGTCGAGGATATCCTGAAACAGGCGGAGACGGGCGGGGTGTTGCTCACCGGCATGGGCGACGATAAGGGGCAGAGGATTTACTGGGACCACCTGGTGCTTAACGCCAGCCAGGTGACCAACCCCTCTATCGACCCGCTGCGCGAGCCGATGGAGCTGACCACCTGGCTGGGCAGGAAGCCCGACAAACTTGAGCTCGACGACAAGAATCAAAAGCTGAAGACAAAGATAGCCCCCCAGGTCAGAATAGAAGTACCGGTAATGTTCGCCGCCATGTCCTACGGGGCGGTGAGCCTTAACGTGCATACCTCCCTGGCCAGAGCCGCCACCGAGATAGGCACCCTCTGGAATACGGGGGAGGGGGGCTTACACCCCAGCCTCTATAAATACGGCAAGAATACCATCGTCCAGGTGGCTTCGGGGCGTTTCGGTGTCCACGCCGATTACCTTGATGCGGCCAGCGTGGTCGAGATTAAGATAGGGCAGGGAGCCAAGCCGGGCATCGGCGGGCACCTCCCGGGAGAGAAGGTAAGCCCCGAGGTATCGTTAACGCGCATGATTCCTGAGGGGACGGATGCCCTCTCGCCGGCACCGCAGCACGATATCTATTCCATCGAGGACCTGGCGCAGCTTATCCACGCCCTTAAGGAGGCGACCAACTACACCAAGCCCATCTCGGTAAAGATTGCCGCCGTCCACAACTCGGCGGCAATCGCCAGCGGTATGGTGCGGGGTGGTGCCGACATCATCGTCCTCGATGGTCTTCGTGGCTCTACCGGGGCGGCGCCCAAGATTATCCGCGATAACGTGGGCATTCCCATTGAGCTGGCTTTAGCCTCGGTGGACACGCGCCTCCGCCAGGAAGGAATACGCAACCAGGCCTCCGTTGTTGTCTCGGGCGGCATCAGGAACAGCGGCGACGTGGCTAAAGCCATTGCGCTGGGGGCCGACGCTGTCTATATCGGCACGGCGGCGCTCATCGCCTTGGGCTGCCATGTCTGCCAGCAGTGCCACACGGGAAAATGCGCCTGGGGTTTATGCACCACCGATCTGCGCCTGACCAAGCGGGTAAACCCCGACATCGGCGCCCGCCGACTGGCCAATCTACTACGCGGCTGGAGCATCGAGCTTAAGGATATACTGGGGGGGCTGGGGGTCAACGCTATCGAGAGCCTGCGCGGCAACCGCTTGCACCTGAGGGGCGTTGGTCTGACCGATACCGAGCTGGAGATACTGGGAGTAAGGATGGCCGGAAGCTAATGGCGAATAGAAAAGATTCCTTGGTCAAAATAGACGCCAGCGGCGTTTACTACCGCGACCTCAACGACGTCCTGCGGGAGGCCGTCAGTAACGGCACCCGCCGCATCGAATTGCGCAACGTCTACGGGCAAAGATACATCGGCACCGACCTCAACGTGCCCGTGGAGATAGAGATATTAGGCACGCCGGGCAACGACCTGGGGGCTTTTATGAACGGGCCTAAGATTATCGTCCGCGGCAACGCCCAGGACGGCTGCGGCAACACCATGAATGAGGGCGAGATAATCATTCACGGGCATGCCGGCGATATTATCGGGCTGGCAGCTAGAGGTGGCAAAATCTTTGTCCGCGAGGACGTGGGCTACCGGGCGGGCATCCACATGAAGGAGTACCGAGGGCGGAAGCCAGCGCTGGTTATCGGCGGCACCGCCCAGGACTTCGCCGGGGAGTATATGGCCGGGGGCGTTATGGTCCTGCTCGGCCTGACCCTGAATAAAGACGAGCCGCACAAGGCCCGCTTTATCGGCACGGGGATGCATGGCGGCGTGATATATTTAAGGGGGAATGTTGAGGAGCACCAGCTGGGTAAAGAGGTCGGCGTCGCCGAGCTGGAAGAGGGCGACCGCCAGGTGCTAAAGCAGTTGGTCGGCGAGTTCGCCAGCCACTTCGACTATAATGCCGACGATATCATGCAACGCGATTTCGTGAAGCTCTTCCCGCGCTGGCTGCGGCCTTACGGCCGGCTCTATGCCTACTAATCCGCACTGGCGTATAGACACAAATGCCATCCGGGCAGGTTGCCAGTTCAAGATGTATGTAGTACATTGATGATAATAAACAGCTATTACCAAAGGAGGTGGCAGTAATGGCTAAGAGAACCAGAGAGGAAGGTAAGGAATACGTCCTGAAGATGGCTAAGGAGCACGACGTTAAGTTTGTCCGGATGTGGTTTACCGATATACAGGGCATACTCAAGAGTTTCGCCATCACCGTGGAGGAGCTAGAAACGGCGTTGGAGGAGGGGATGGGCTTTGATGGCTCGTCTATTCATGGCTTTGCCCGCATTGATGAGAGCGACATGGTAGCCCTGCCTGACCCGGATACCTTCCAGCTGCTGCCCTGGAGGCCGCGCGAGCATAGTGCCGTAGCCCGCATGTTCTGTGATATCTTGAGGCCGGAGGGTAACCCTTTTGAGGGTGACCCCAGGTATATCCTGAAGAGGAACCTGAAAAGAGCCGCCGACATGGGCTACACCTTTTACGTGGGGCCGGAGCTGGAGTTCTTCTATTTTAAAGATGCCAATGGCACCGAGCTGCTCGACCAGGGGGGCTACTTCGATATGACGCCGCGGGACGCTGCCGTCGAGATGAGGAAGGATACCGTCCTCATGCTGGAGGAGATGGGCATCGGCGTTGAGTATTCCCACCATGAGGTGGCTGGCAGCCAGCATGAGATAGACATGCGTTACACCGATGCCCTGACCATGGCTGATAACGTTATGACCTATCGCCTGCTGGTCAAAGAGGTCGCTCTTAAGTATGGCGTCTACGCTACCTTTATGCCCAAGCCGGTCTTCGGCATCAACGGCAGCGGTATGCACGTCCACCAGTCGCTTTTCAAGGGCGACCGTAACGCCTTCTTCGATAAAGATGATGAATACCATCTGTCCAAGGTAGCCCGGGGCTATGTTGCCGGACTGCTCAAGCACGCCCCCGAAATCACGGCGGTGACCAACCAGTGGGTCAATTCCTACAAGCGGCTGGTTCCCGGTTTTGAAGCGCCGGTCTACCTTTCTTGGGCGCGGCGCAACCGTTCTGACCTTATCCGTGTCCCCGAGTATAGACCGGGCCGGGAGAAGGCGACCCGAATCGAGTTCCGCTCGCCCGACCCCGCCTGCAATCCCTACCTTGCCTTCAGCGTCATGCTGGCCGCCGGGCTGGACGGAATCGAGAAGGGACTGGTGCCGCCCAAGCCGGTAGAAGAGAATGTCTACGAGATGACCGAGGCGCAAAGGAAAAAGCGGGGCATCGGAACTTTGCCCGCCAGCCTGCTGGAGGCTATCCTGCTGGCTGAGAAGAGCCAATTAGTACGCCAGGCTCTGGGCGAACATGTGTTCGATGCCTTTATCCAGAATAAGAAAATCGAGTGGAATAACTACCGCGCTCAGGTAACCGAGTACGAGCTGAAGAAATACCTGCCCATACTATAAATCGAGAGGGGGGCCGTTATGCCTCAGTCGGGTGATGCGCGCCGGCTGCGCATCGCCATGGCCCAGCTCAATACCACGGTGGGTGATTTCGAGGGCAACCTGCAAAAGATGCTTGATGGTGTTGAGCAGGCGAAGGCTTTAGCCGTAGACCTGCTCACCTTTCCCGAACTGGCGGTCTGCGGCTATCCGCCCGAAGACCTGCTCTTTAAGCCCCACTTTATCGCCGAAAACCGACGCTATCTACAAAAACTGGTCAAGGCTTCGGCGGGGATTACTATTGTCGTCGGTTTCGCTGAAGGCAATGGGGCTATCTATAACGCCGCCGCCGTCATTCACGACGGTAAGCTGGTAGACGTTTACCATAAGATATTCCTGCCCAACTACGGCGTATTCGACGAGAACCGCTACTTCCGCCCCGGTGATAGCTGCCCGGTTTATACCATCGCCGGCGTTGCCGTCGGCGTCAATATCTGCGAAGACATCTGGTACGAGGTCGGCCCGGCCAGCGTCCAGGCTTACGCCGGGGCTGAGCTTATCGTCAATGTCAGCGCCTCGCCCTACTACTTCGGCAAGGGAGATGCCAGGGAGGAGATGATAGCCAAGCGGGCTAAAGATAATATAGCTATTTTTGCCTATAACAACCTGGTGGGAGGGCAGGACGAGCTGGTCTTCGACGGCGGCGGTATGATTCTAGACGAGAAGGGACGGTTATTGGCCAGGGGCAGGCAGTTCGGGGAGGACATGATATTAGCTGACCTGGATGTTGCCGCCGTGGCTCAGGTGCGCCTCAAAGACCTGGAGTGGCAGAAGGGGGTGGCGCCCTGGAAAGAACCGCCCTGGAAAGTCACCAGAGTCACGCTATCCGACAAACCTTTTAGTATGAGAAAACCGACAATATCCACCCGAAAGGTCAAGCCGAAGAACCTCTATGCCGAAATCTACGACGCCCTGGTGCTGGGCACGGGCGACTATGTGACCAAGAACGGCTTTGAGAAGGTCTTAATCGGGCTTTCGGGGGGAATAGATTCCAGCCTGGTGGCCGCCATCGCCGTCGACGCCCTGGGCAAGTCCAACGTGGTCGGAGTAACCATGCCCTCGCGATATTCTTCCCCGGGCAGCGTCTCCGATGCCGAGCTCCTGGCTAAGAACCTGGGCATCAAGCTTTTGACCGTCCCCATCGAGAAAGTCTTTCAGGCCTACCAGGATACGCTGGCCGAGTCTTTTAGGGGGACGAAGCCTAACGTCACCGAGGAGAATATCCAGGCCCGTATCAGGGGCAACATCCTGATGGCGCTTTCCAACAAGTTCGGCTGGCTGGTGCTGACCACGGGCAACAAGAGCGAGATGGCCACCGGCTATACCACGCTCTACGGGGATATGGCGGGGGGGTTTGCCGTGATAAAGGACGTGCCCAAGACCGTGGTCTACGAGCTGGCCCGCTACCGTAACTATCGGGGTGATAAGGAGCTGATACCCGCTTCGGTTATCGAGAAACCGCCTTCGGCAGAATTGAGGCCAGAGCAGAAGGACATCGACACCCTGCCTGATTACGAATTGCTTGACCCGGTGCTCAAAGCCTACGTCGAAGAGGACAAGAGCGTTGAGGAGATTATCGCCCTGGGCATTGACGAAGAGGTGGTCAGGAAAGCCGCCCGACTGGTGGACGGTAGCGAGTACAAGCGGCGGCAGGCGCCGCCGGGGGTGAAGATAACCACCCGCGCCTTCGGGCGCGATCGCCGTCTGCCCATTACCAACCGCTACAAGGGGTGGTAGGGGCTTAAAGCTATTGGCAGGGCGTGGTATAATAGCCCAGAGTTGTACCGGAGAGGTTTGCTATGGAACAGGTTTTTGGCTCTGACGCCGAAGGTAAGCTGATAGCCATCCTCAAAATCCTGAGTGAGTCCTCGGAGCCGCTGGGCTCCATCACTATCGCCCGCCGCCTGGAAGGGGAGGGGGTTTTCTTAAGCGAGCGAGCGGTCAGATACCACCTAAAGATAGCCGACGAGCGCGGCTACACCCAGCCGGGGGGCCGGGACGGGCGAATGATCACCGACGAGGGGCGGCGGGAGGTCAAAGAGGCACTGGCTTCGCAGCAGCTCGGTTTCGTCAGAGAGAAACTGGAACTGCTGGCTTACCAGACTACCTTCGACCCCGAAAAGCGCACGGGTCAGCTGCCGATAAACACCTCGTTCGTGGCTAAAGATAAGTTCAAGAAGGCGCTTTCGGCCATGAAGGATACCTTTAAGGCGGGCATCTGCGTCAGCGAGCTGGTGGCGACGGCGGAGGCGGGCGAGCACCTGGGGGTGGTGGTTGTGCCCGAGGGCAAGGTCGGCTTGGCCACCGTTTGCGGTGCCGCCATCAACGGCGTGCTGCTCAAGGCGGGCATCCCCAGTGAGTTCCGCTTCGGCGGCGTGCTTGAAGTAAGAAATTCGGAGCCGAGGCGCTTTGTCGCCATAATCGACTATGCCGGCACCTCCCTCGACCCCTCGGAGCAGTTTATCCGAGCCCGGATGACCAGCGTCGGCGAAGCCGCCCGTACGGGCAGCGGTAAAATTCTGGGTAATTTCCGCACCATACCCGCCCAGGCCCGGGAAGCCGTGGAAGAAAAGCTGGCTATGCTCAAGGAAGTCGGCATTAACGGGGTCTATGCCCTGGGCGAAACCAGCGAGCCGCTTTGCCAGGTTCCGGTGGCCTTGAATCGGGTCGGCGCTGTCCAGCTGGGCGGGCTTAATCCGGTGGCGGCGGCGGTTGAAGCCGGCATCGAGATTGAAAATATAGCCGAGAGCGGGCTGGTTGACTTCGACCAGCTGGTTAGCTTCTGGAAATTATAGAGTAGATTAACAGAGCCTGATAGGATTGACTGGCTAATCCTGATTGCGGTAAACTGTGCTTTGGTTAGATTATATCTAAAAACTCTCCGAGTTAGTTTGCCTAAACCGATAGGCATGGCGGCTGGCCGAGAGGGTATTGCCGGAAACGTCAATGCCTCCCGTGTTTGGAAAGGAGGGTGCCTGTGTGCCTGCCCGAAGCACCTCTCTCCGGAAGTGCTTATTTTTTATGACACCCCGGCTTGACCTGGTACAGCCGGTGGCGATAGAGATTTAATTAATAAGGAGGGAAAGTTGAAAAGCGTTACGTTAAAAATCAACGGACTACAGCACAGGTTGGCTGTCGAGGATGATATGGTGCTCCTCGACCTGCTCCGGGATGAGCTGCACCTCACCGGTACCAAGCAGGGGTGCGACCGTAAGGGCCAGTGCGGGGCTTGCACCGTGATTGTCAATGGCAAGACGGTCTTATCCTGCCTGACCAGGGTGGCCAACCTCGACGGCGCCGAGGTTATCACTGTGGAAGGGCTGGGCACGCCGGAGAATCCACACCTGATACAGGAAGCCTATGTCCTGTCGGGGGCGATTCAGTGCGGCTTTTGCACGCCGGGTCTGATTATGGCCACCAAGGTCCTGCTGGACAGGAACCCAAAGCCTACCCGTGATGAAATCAAGATAGCCTTGCGAAATCACCTCTGCCGATGCACCGGTTACAGCAAGATTATCGAAGCCGTTGAGCTAGCCGCCCGTTTTCTACGCGGCGAAACGACCCCGGCCAAGGTGAGGCCTGACCCCAGGGGAAAGCAGATAGGCGTTTCTCACCCCCGTCCCTGGTCTATGCTCAAAGCCTGCGGGCTGGCACCGTTTGCCGCTGACATTGTCATGCCGGGGGCGCTGGAGTTAGCCGTGGTGGCCAGCCCACACCATAACGCCCGCATCAAGAAAATAGACTATGCTAAAGCGGCCAAGATGCCCGGTGTCGCCGGTATTATGACCTACAAGGATATCAAGGGTAACAACGCACTGGGCAAGGATAAAAAGGTGCTCTTCGGCGAAGGCGACGTCGCCCCTCTGCTCGGGGCACACGTGGCTATCGTCGCCGCTGAAACCCGCAAGGAAGCCCTAGCTGCGGCGGAAGCGGTCAAAGTAGAATACGAGGTTTTGCCCAGGGTGGCTACCGCCAAAGAGGCACTGGCTAAAGGCGCCCCTGAGGTTCAGCCGGGCACCGGCAATATCTGCATGCTGAACCGGCAGTTTAGGGGCGACGTCAAGAAGGCGCTGAGTTCTTCGGCGGCGGTGGTCGAGGCGGAGTTCAATACGCAGTGGATCCACCAGGCACCTCTGGAACCGGAGGTCGGGGTTGCCTACCTGGAAGGAAAGGGCAAGGACGCGCAGCTGGTGGTGGTAGGTCGCTCTTTGCGCATTCACGACCACGCCAAGGTGCTTAAAGAAGCGCTGGGTTGGGAAAATATCCGCTACCAGGAGGCCTTTACCGGCGGTCAGTTCGGCATTAAGGTTGACCTGACCTCGGAGCAGATAGCCGCGGCTGCCGCCCTTCATTTCAAAAAAGCGGTGCGTTATATCCCCGGCACCGCCGAGTCCCTGCAGATGACCAGCAAGCGGCACCCCTTCGGTATGAAAGTGCGCCTGGGGGCCGATGCCAAGGGCAAGCTCACCGGCTTTGAGATATACGCCACCGTGGAAAAGGGCGCTTTCTCTTCAGCGGCCTGGGTTATCGTCCACCGCGCCCTGGCCATGCTCAGCGGCGCCTACTACATACCCGATGTCTTCGCCGAGATAAAGGTGGTCTTCACCAACAACATCTGGGGAGGCGCTGCCAGGGGGGCGGGACCGCCCCAGATTAACTATGCCCTGGAGTCAGCCATGAACCTGCTGGCGGCTAAGGTGGGCATGGACCCACTGGCTTTCCGTCAGCTCAATATCATCAAGCCCGGAGAGTCTACCTCCAGCGGCCATGTCATGGAGGAATGGGCTGTAGACGGCTGTTTGAGGAAGGTCAAGCCTATTTACGAGAAGGCACTGAAAGAAGCCGCTGCCTTCAAGTCCGATACCATAAAGCGGGGGGTGGGGCTGGCGGCCTCAAGCTTCGGCATCGGTGAGCCTCTCGACAAATCCGATGTTGCCGTGGAACTCGACGCCGACGATGGCCTGACCATTTACGCTTCGGTGGCCGACCCCGGAGAGGGTAATGACGCTATGCTGACGCAGCTTGCCGCCCACCTGACCAAAATCCCCAGTGAGAAAATACGCCTGCAGACCCGTGATTCGGTGTTAACGCCTAATTCGGGGCTTTCGGCAGGTTCCCGGCAGACCTTTATGTCGGGGCATGCCCTGGTCAAGGCTATCGGGGCTTTGCAAGCCGCTATGAAAGAGGTCGGAGCCAAGAGCCACGCCGACATGGTTAAGGCAGGTAAGCCGACCCGATACCAGGTGCAGCATAACCTGACGCACAAGGGTATGGACGAAGAGACCGGCCAGGGCGAGTTCTTCGCTTCCCGATGCCACGGTGTACAGATGGCCGAGGTCGAAGTCGACACTAAGAGTGGTGAGGTGAGGGTGCTTAAGATGACCGGTGTCGTTGACGCCGGCACCCTTATCAACCCCTTGAACGTTCTCTGCCAGATTGAGGGCGGTATGGACATGGGGGCGGGTATGGCGCTACGCGAGCAATACGTCCACGGCGAGACGGTGGACTGGCTAACCTATAAGTACCCCACCATGAAGGACTCCTTCGATAAGGAGGTGGCCCTTATCGAGACGCCACGCAAGAACGGGCCGCTGGGAGCCACCGGCGTCGGCGAGTTCACCCTTATGCCTACCTCTCCGTCAATCATGAACGCCATTGAGAATGCCATCGGCGCCCGTATTTATGACCTGCCGGCTACCCCGGACAAGGTTCTCAAGGCGCTTAAGGGCAAGAAGGCTTAAAGTCTGGTATCAGTCATAAAAGAACAGGGTCGAGGAGGCTTCCTCGACCCTGCTTAGTTTATCTAGGGCGTCTGGTTTTTAGTCCTTTACCTTGGTCTCTTTCTCCAGCACCTCGGCCAGGGCCTGGTAGCCCTCGTTGCCGAAAGACTTGAACTGCAGGGTAAGCAGCTCCGAGTATTTGAAGCCCTTGGACTTAAGCCAGTCACGGTGGACCTTATCGCCCCGCCCGATCATGTGGCGGGCCAGGTCTAAGGCGCTGCTCGAGACCTTGTTGCATACCGGACAGTGATAACTCATATAAGAACCTCCGCTAAAAGCCTTATTTTGCCTTCTGCTTTTTCTCCCTGAGGGCCTTGAAGACCTTCTCCGGGGTTATGGGTAAATCGTTGATGCGTACGCCGACGGCTTTGTAGATGGCGTTGCCGATGGCGCCGGCGGTGGGATTGGTCAGGCCTTCGCCGGCTTCTTTGGCGCCGAAGGGGCCCTCGGGCTCGTAGGTGTCAATTTCCAGAATCTCGGTCTCGGGCATGTCCAGAGAGCGGATGAGCTTGTAGTCGGCGATGGACGGGTTGAGTATCTTGCCATCGTCCATGGGCTGGTCTTCACAGTAGCCGTAGCCGCCGGCCATCATGATAGCCCCTTCCAGCTGCCCCTCGATGCCCAGGGGGTTGACTACAGTGCCGCTTTCGTGGGCGGTGGTAACGTTGACCAGCTTATACCTTCCGGTCTCGGGGTCGACGGCCACCTCAGCTATCTGGACGCCGAAGCTGTAGGCGGGGGATATCATCCCCTTGCGGTGGGGGGTATAGTAGCCACGCCCCATGATAGCATTGCCGTCCTTGCCCCTTATTGCCGCCTTGACGATGTCAAAGTAGGATACGCCCCTCTCCGGGCGGTCCACCAGGTGTACCCAGCGGTCTTTGATATCCAGGTCGTAGACAATGTTAGCCCCCATATGGGCGGCGGCGAACTCCAGGAGCTGGCGCTTGGCGTCGGCGGCGGCCCTCTTAACGGCGTTGCCGTTCATCAGTGTCTCCCGGCTTCCCCAGGCACCCAGGTCAGGGGGACAGATACCGGTATCGCCGGAGAATATCCGAACGTCCTCCAGTTTAACCCCCAGCTCCTCGGCGCATATCATGCTTAGGGTGGTGTTGGAGCCCTGGCCGATATCACAGGCTCCGGTGTAAAGGTCGACCTTGCCGTCGATATTTATCCTGACCACAGCCGCTGAGAAAGCGTAAGGGGTGTTGAACCAGTTGAAGATACCGCCGGACATGAAGCCGTAGGCGGAAACACCGATGCCGTGGTTGGGGGGTAGCTTGCCCCTCTTCTTAATGTGGTCCTCGATTTTATCCAGACACTGGTGCAGACCGCAACTCTGAATAAAAGCCTGCCCGGGGACCTCGTAGTTGGGGGTCATGCCGTTCTTGCGCCTGATTTCAATGGGGTCTATGCCCAGGTCTTCAGCCATCATGTCCAGCTGGGACTCGCCGACAAAGGTCGACTGGGGAGCCCCGAAGCCGCGCATGGCCGAGGTGACGGCCGTATTGGTATAGACCCGGTAGCCGTCATAGCGGTAGTTGGGATATTTATAGGGGAACGAGGAGAAGAAACCGGTAAGGTAGAGCGCGGTAGCCCCCATGGCCGTATAGGCGCCGCCCTCGGTGATGACCCGTGCTTCTTTAGCCAGCAGTTTGCCATCTTTGGTGGCGCCCAGCTTGAGGAAATAGTACATGGGGGTGCGACGCTTGGTGGCGGTGAACTCCTCTTCCCGGGATAAAACTATCTTTACCGGCTGGCAGAGCTTCTGGGAGAGTATGGCGGCGGGGAACTGGGCCGAATCGAGCTCGAACTTGCTGCCGAAGCCGCCGCCGGTGTGGCGGTTCATCACCCTGATGTCGCTCTCCTTCATATCGAGCATATCGGCATAGAGCCGCTGGATATAGTATGACGATTGAGATGAGGTCCAAACGGTGAGCTTGCCGTTGTGGCCGAAGCTGGCCACGGCGTCGTGGGTTTCCATGCAGACGTGCGCCTGCGAAGAGCACTTGTACTGGTCTTCGCGGATATGGTCGCACTTCTGGAAAGCCTCATCGACATCGCCCCACTCAATATGGCGGTTGATGTTAATATTAAGCTCAACGCCGTCGTGGACCTGGGGCGCATCTTCCTTTATAGCTTCCAGGGGGTCGAAGACGGCGGGTAATGGTTCGTATTCCACCTCGATTAAGTCCAGCGCCTCTTCGGCGGTATCCTCGTCAATGGCGGCGACGGCGGCTACGGGGTCGCCGATGTAGCGCACCTTGGTGCGGCAGAGTATTTCCTCGTCACATAGTTCGGGGAAGCGCCGCCAGATGCCCTGTTTGCGTCCTAGGGTGTCCTTGCCCGTGACCACCGCCTTGACGCCGATGAGTTTTTTGGCTTTAGAGGTATCAATCTTTAAAATCTTGGCGTGGGGGTAGGGGCTCCTCTTGACCTTGCCGTATAGCATGTTGGGTAGGACAACGTCAAAGGTGTATTTGGCGCTGCCGGTTACTTTTTCGGTACCGTCAACGTTATGTACCCGTTGGCCGATTACGGTAAATTTAGTCGTCATTTCGCCTCCTTATAGTCACCCTTAACCACGGCGGTTATGGCCCGGATAATACTGTTGTAACCGGTGCAGCGGCAGATGTTGCCGTCGATGCCTTCTTTTATCTCTTCCTTGGTAGGCTTGGGGTTTTCCGTCAGCAGCGCCGTGGAGGACATCAGCATTCCCGGGGTGCAGAAGCCACACTGGTAGGAGCCGTGGTCGAGGAAGGCTCTCTGCAGGGGACTCAATTTGTTGCCTTTGGCCAGACCCTCCACCGTCACCACCTCGGCGCCGTTGGCCTGGAGAGCCAGCACCGAGCAGGACTTGACCGCCATGCCGTTGAGCATTACGGTGCAGGCCCCGCAGGAGCTTGAGTTGCAGCCACGCTTGGTTCCGGTCAAGCCCAGCTCAATTCTCAGGACGTCCGAAAGCAGGGCCTTGGGTTTGACAAAAATGTCGTAGGGTTGGCCGTTAACTTTGAATTTTAGCTCTTTTTTCATATCATCAAACCTCTCTATTTAGCCTTCCTGGCATTGGCCATAGCTTCGCGGGTGATTCTGGGCACCAGGACTTTAATCAGCTCGCGCCGGTAGTCGTCCGAGGCGTAGATATCGGATATCGGGTCTGCCTCGGCAGCCGCAGCCTCTCCAGCTTGCGCCAGCAGGGCTTCGGTAATCTTTTTACCCTTTAATACCGCCTCCGCCTTCTTGGTCCTCAGCGGTATTGGCGCCGACGCCCCCAGGGCGATGCGGATATCCTGGCAGCTGTCACCCGCACCCAGCGTAACCGTTACAGCGACGCCGACGGTGGCCAGGTCGCTTTCAATAACGTTGAATTTGGTGTAGGCAGTACCGGTTTTGGCCGGCACTGGTGGCAGGCTAATCTCGGTGAGTAGCTCGCCCGGTTCTAGCACCGTCTCGAAGTAGTCCAGGCTGAAGTCCTCCGCCGGCATACTTCTTTTGCCCTTGGAGCTGGTCATGGTAAAGGTGGCGCCCAGCGCAATACACACCGGTGCCGGGTCGCCCGCGGGGTCGGCGTGGCAGACATTGCCGCCGATGGTACCCCAGTTGCGCGTCTGAATTGAGGCCAAGCGGGTTTCCATCTTGGCCAGCACCGGGTATTTCTTCTTGATGACCGCCGATTTCTCAATGGTGCGGTGGGTGGTGGTGGCGCCGATTTTGAGCCCGTCTTTCTCGTCCTTGATGTAGCTTAGCTCGTTTAAGCCCTTAATATCGACCATGTAGGGAGGGGCAACCAGTCCCTGCCGCATCAAGACCAGCAGTGATTGTCCGCCGCAGATTACCTTACAATCATCCTGGTATTTATCCAGCAGGGCAAGGGCTTCTTTGAGCGTCTTGGGAGCCAAGTATTCAAAGTCATTTATCATTAGCCCGGCCTCCCTGATTTGGTAGCTTTAATCACTTTCAAGCCTCCGTTCTAAAATATCTATTTGCCCAGCTCTTCCTTCAGCTTATCCTGCAGGTTCTGGATAAACTGTTCCCCCACCTTGTTGACCTTGGCGCGCATGATTCTCTCGCCGAAGGTGGCCAGCCGGCCGACCATGCTCACGTTGGAACTGTAGGCAACCTCAACCTCGCCACCGGCAAGCTCTTTGAGGTCGACGATGGTCTCCTGGCTGAAGGTGCCGGCGCCGCCCATGGCTGAACCACGCCCCACTGCCTTGAGGTGCTTGGGGGCGTCAACCTCGGTCAGTTTCTGGGTGAAATTGAGCTTGACACCGATGGGGCCTACCTTCTGCTTGACGGTGCCTTCCCAGGTCTTATCGTCGACGGGTTCCATTTTTTCGGCGCCGGGGATACAGGAAGCCAGCGTGCCCGGCGCCAGCAGAAAGTCCCAGACCTTCTGAATGGGCGCTTTCATGGCGAACTTTCCCTCAATTTTCATCTTTAATTTGTCCTCCTCTTATTTTTATCTCTACAGCATTTCGTCAGCATAAGGGTCTTTAGTCAGATTAGGGAGTTTGGGCATGGTGAATTTACCATTAGAACCTGCCTTGGCTAGAGGCAGGTTCTTTAGTGCTTCCGGCAGACAACCCCGATAGTTCTCGCAGTAACACAGAAAATAGTGCCGGCCCCTATAGATAGAGCATTCCTTACAAATAGTCCCTGAGAAGGGACATATCATTCTCGCCTTAGCCATTAATGCGTTTCTTCCTTAATTTTATAACAGCCTATATTTTTGCATACTATCCAGTGACTATGCAAATTTTTTTATTTGGGTTATGAGCCGGGAATCTCCGGGCTCTCCCAGTCCTTCATCGGCCTCATCCACTCCGCTTTTTCGACGAAGGCGTCATGCGCCAGTGGCACTGGCGGGTGGCAGATGAAGTGCGGGTCGAATTCGTCTTTGACCTTGAGCAGCCAGATGTGGTAGTTGGGCCCGTAGGCAGGCCCGGTAAGATAGAGGGGCTGGTGGGGTCCCA
>Ga0315545_1000777_pt1 | contig 33170 bp, 23 predicted proteins | sample SalMarSW160210MG_FD_203096 | JGI IMG/M metagenome (GOLD analysis project Ga0315545, IMG submission 203096) | Salt marsh sediment microbial communities from the Plum Island Ecosystem LTER, Massachusetts, United States - Salt Marsh Sediment SW1602-10 ...
CCTTGAGAATGATACGCATCGCCAGGGTCGTCTCGTAAACGTCTACAGGAAACTGGTCGGTGTCCCAGCCCAGAAGCAGGTCGCCGCGATTGGCGTCCACCGAGCCGAGAATTCCGTTAGCGACACAGAACGCCAGCTCGTGACAAAAATCATGGCTGGCCAGCGTCGCGTGATTGGCCTCGATATTCAGCTTGAAATGTTCGAGCAGTTTATACTTCTGCAAAAATGCAAAACAATTTCCCGCATCGAAGTCATATTGATGCTTCGTCGGCTCCTTCGGTTTCGGCTCGATATAAAACTGGCCATTGAAGCCGATTTTCTTTTTATAATCGACCGCCATTTGCAGCAGCAGGGCCATATGGTCCAGCTCTTTTTTCAAATCCGTATTGAGCAGCGTATCATAGCCCTCCCGGCCGCCCCAGAAGACGTATCCCTGCCCTCCAAGCTCCTTCGTTGATTCCATAGCTTTTTTAATCTGGCTGGCCGCGTAAGCAAAAACTTCCGGGGACGGATTGGTGCCCGCGCCGGCCAAAAACCGGCGGTGCGAAAAGGCGTTCGTTGTGCCCCAAAGCAGCTTTACGCCGGTATCCGACTGAAGTTTCTTGGCCTTTGCCACCATTTTATCGAGGCGCTTGTTCGTCTCGGCCAGATTATCCGCCTCAGGAGCAATGTCCCTGTCGTGGAAGCACCAGAAGTTAACGCCCAGTTTGGTAAAGAACTCGAAGGCCGCATCCATTGTCATATCCGCCACTTCCATCGGGTCTGATGATGCATTGTAATCCCGTATAATGGTGCTCCCGCCAAACTGGTCGGAACCCAGACCCTTTAATGTGTGCCAATAGCACACCGCGAAGCGAAGATGCTCCGCCATTTTCTTGCCCAGGACAACCTCTTCCGGATTATAGTGTTTAAACGCGAGAGGATTCTTCGAATCGGGCCCTTCATACTTTATTTTTTTCACGCCTGGAAAATATTCTGTCATTTTATCTGCTCCTTTAAGACTTTCGTTTCTTTTATTTTTAGTTAGTTTGAAAGTTGCGTTTTGAGAACACTTTCCCATTTATCGTAAGCATCTTTGTAAACCGATGCCGATTTTTTATCCGGCTCGATTGTCTTAACCGGTGTCAGCCCCACAAATGCTTCTTTGTAGTCTTTGTATATTCCCGCACCGATACCGGCGCCTCGGGCGGCGCCCTGCGAGCCGTCCGTATTATACAGCTCGACAACCGAATCAGTAACGGTGGCGAATGCCCGGCGAAACAGCGGGCCAAGGAACATATTCGCGTGTCCGGCGCGGACGGTTTGAACTTTAACGCCCACGCCGCGCATAATCTCAAGGCCGTAATTAAGGGCGAATACGATGCCCTCCTGCGCCGCACGTAATAAATGGGCTTTGTTGTGGATATTGAAATTCAGGCCGTGGATTGAAGAGCCGAGATTTCTGTTTTCGAGCGTTCTTTCGGCACCATTGCCATAAGGCAGGATAACAAGGCCATCCGCACCAATGGGTACTGAGTCAGCCATTTTATCTATCTCGGGATAATCAATCGAGCCGGTATTGTGCTTGAGCCAGCTATTTAGGATACCGGTGCCGTTAAGGCACAGCAGCACGCCGTATCTGGGGGTGTTCCTGGCGTGATTGACGTGCACGAAGGTATTGACCCTCGATTTGGGGTCGTGGTCGGCCTTGTCGGTTATGCCGTAGACCACGCCGGAGGTGCCGGCGGTAGCGGCGATTTCGCCGGGATTCAGGACGTTGAGCGAAAGGGCGTTATTCGGCTGGTCGCCGGCCCTGTAAGAGACAACTGTTCCGGCCTTTAGACCCAGCTCAGCAGCGGCTTCGGCGGTTAGCTGGCCCTGCACGGAAAAAGTGGGGACTCGCTCGGCTATAAGCTCTTTGGATATTCCGTAGTTATCGAGGACGATATCGGCGAGCGACTGAGTGCTGAAGTCCCACATTATCCCCTCGGACAAACCGGAAGGCGTGGTCTTAATATCGCCGGTCATCTGCATCGCGACGTAATCGCCGGGCAGCATAATCTTGTGGATTTTGGAGTAGATATCCGGCTCGTTGTCTTTGACCCACTTGAGCTTCGATGCGGTGAAGTTGCCGGGTGAATTGAGCAGCCGTTCGAGGCAGGTCTTTTCGCCGATAGCAGCCAGTGCCTTATTGCCGATTTCGACCGCCCTGCTGTCGCACCATATAATCGAGGGCCTCAGTACATTTTTGTCCTTGTCGACGCAGACAAGGCCGTGCATCTGGTATGAAATTCCAATTGCTTTTACGTCGGCCGGGTCGAAATTAGACTGGGATTTGATTTTGGCGATGGCTTTGAGCAGGTTTTCCCACCAGGTTTCTGGGTGCTGCTCGGCCCAGCCGGGTTTCTGCGCGAGGATTTCCAGCTCCTTTTCGGGCGAAGTCGCCGAGCCGACTAATTTGCCCGTTTGGGCATCCAGGAGCGTTGCCTTGACCGATGAGCTTCCTACATCAAATCCGAGCAAAAGCGCCATTGGGCCTTCCTTTCTGCAATTACATACGTGTAAACAGCTTCTCAGGTTTCAAGGACGGGGCATTATAGCTGTTCTACGGCAGAAGTAAAGGCCTTAATGTTTTCGGTTGGAACATCCTGGGGTATACCGCCGCCGCATGACAGGATTAGCCGGGTTTTGTCCGTCAGGCCCTCGACACTACTGGCGACGGCATCGGAGACCTCACCGGCCGAGCCGGCGGCGAGGACATCCCGAGGCGGGATATTGCCCAGCAACGTTACGGTTTTACCAACTAATTCTCTCATCTTAGCCAGCGGGTGCTCGTGGCTGAAATTGAACAGGTTGATTCCAATTTCAGCCAGGTGCGGCGCACAGACAAGGCCCATAGCATCGTTATGGAAAAATTTCACCTTAACATCGAGCGAATCGAAAATAGTTTTCAAATACGGCTTCGCGACCCGGGTGAAATCATCCTTTCCCAAAAAGCCCACGATGTCGTCGAGGATGAGCACGCCGTCTATTGAGGCAAATGTCTGTTTTTGGATTTTGAGCCAGTCGACGGTGAACTCGGTGACAAGGTTAAGCAGCTTTTGAGATTCATCAGGATTCGTCCGAATGGCCATCAGGAACTCCGTAGTCCCCATCAGGAAGGAAGCGACATTTAAAGGTCCCCGCGCAATAGCGAACCGTATGGCGTGACCTGCTTTTTTGATGTCGGCTTCGTAATTTTTCAGCCGATTAACCACAAAAGGCAGAAGCCCGTCTTTTGACGGGTCGGGCTTGACGAGACTATCGACCTGTGCAATATCGGTAATGACTTTGTGTGCGAACGGGAATTCGTTTTCGCCCCAGGAGCACCTGCTGCCGAATGCAGACGGCTCGGTGCACATCCCGAACTCAGCCCAGAAACCCGGAAGGAAAATAATATCGGGGAACGTTTCGATTGCTTTGAGGTTCGCGTCGAACCATTTCGTGTCACTGGTATAGTAGTCGAGCGTGGTGATACCCGACCAGCCGGGCAGCCAGGGACTGTCGATAATAAAACCCGCCGGCATCGGCTTAACGATATTGCCATCGATTACACTTAACAGTGTTGCCCATTGCTTATCTGTCATTTCTACTCCTCATTCGAATCTCAATAAGAATTTTATACGCGCCACGGCGACCGCATCGGCCTTGACAGCATTCGGTTGGCCTGTGCGTCATCGACAAAGCGTTCATTGGCCGGGTTCCATTTAAGCTTTCTGCCGAGCAGGATTGCGATACCGCCTAAATGACAAACGCTTGCGGAACGATGTCCCGTCTCTGCATCGGCGGCCGGCTTGCTCCTCGACCGGACGCACTCAAGGAAGTTCTGGCGATGGTCGATACTACGAATCAGCCGAATCTCCTCCGGCTTAATTGTGTCCCTCAGAAGCGACTTCGGATTGGCGTCGATAGCATATCTGCTCACAAAAACCCATCCATCGGAACCTTCGAATCGCACCGAAGCGCCCAGGTCCCCGGTTTCATCGGTCTGCGTCGTTTGGCACAGCATATTCACGCCGTCGGCATAAGTATATTTTATGTCGTACACCTGCGGCGTCTCAAACAAACCGTCCTTCGGGAACTCGCCCGTCCCTGAAACCTCGACCGGACCGGTCGAGTCGGTGCCTTTGCCCCACTGCGCGATATCGAGCATGTGCGCGCCCCAGTTTGTCAACTGTCCACTGCCGAAATCGCGAAGAAAATGCCAGTTATAATGGCAGCCCTGCTCAACGTATGGCCTGTACGGCGCGGGGCCGAGCCATAAATCGTAATCAAGCCCTTTGGGGGGCGCGGTAACGTTCCATTTAAGCGGATTCGGCCGGCTGTTTCGGGGGATTTCCACTTTGATTGTGTGCAGCTTTCCTATTCGGCCATTGCACACAAGCTCGCAGGCAAATCGAAATTTGTTATCCGAGCGCTGATGTGAGCCCGTCTGCAGTATCCGGCCGTATCGCTTAACCGCATCACACAGCGCCCGGCCTTCGGCAACACTGTATACAAGCGGCTTTTCGCAATACACGTCTTTACCGGCCTTTGCAGCCGCAATCGAAATAAGGGCGTGCCAGTGGTCGGGTGTGCTTACCGCAACCGCGTCAATATCATCACGCGCAAGCATCTCGCGAAAATCGCTGTATGACGAGTCATTGTCCAGTCTGGCCACTTTGCGCGCCCTCAGCCGGTGTGCCGAATCGACGTCACAAACCGCAACAATACGGCAATCACGCTTATGCAAAAAGTCACGCAGATTGTCGAAGCCCTGACTTCCCGTGCCGATGAAACCCATTGTAATTTTATTGCTCGGAGCATCCGCCCCGAATACGGAGCACGGCACAATCGTGGGAAATGCGTAAACCGCCCCCACGGCAAGGCCTTTTTGTAGAAGCGAACGTCTCGATAACTTATCACCCATTTTAGTGCCCGTTGCTAATCTTCGAATCAACTATTGCGCCGCTGCGCTTACGGGAGCGGATGGCCGGGGACTTTGACCATGCACCATCCCGACCGCCGGCGGCTCAAGTCCTGCCTTAGCCAGAATTGCATACAGAACAAAACCAATCACAAACGCAATGACCGGTGCGGGATTGATGAAGCCGAATTTCTCGGCGCTTAGCATAGGCAAAATCGCAACGACAAAACCGACCGCCCAGGCGATGTAGCCCGCCCAGTTGATGCCTTTGCGAGGTCCCGCCCACTTACAGCCGCTGAGTAAATAATCAGCAACCATCGAGCCGCAAATCGGGCCAAAAGACGCACCGATAATCAGGAAAACATCAACGAGATTGAGAGCCACTCCCGTTCCGGCAAGAATAACTGCGATAACTCCGCCGATAGACACTGCAAGAGTTTTGTTGGCCTTCGGGAACATTGTGCCGATACTGTTGGCGGCGATAAAGGAGCTAAAGCACGCGGGTGCAAAACTCGCCACGGCAAAAAGAATAAACATAATCCGGGCGAGGAAACCGCCCTGCTGACTAATTACGGCATCGAAGGCATAGCTTTGCATCAGGGGATTTTTTGCGTGTGCGCCGGCCACGGCTATCAACGGAAGCCCGCCTGCAATTACAATTGCAAGTGCGATGCCGACAAGGCCCCCAAGCCAAACGTCCTTTTTGCTGCGATTACCCATCCCGAAATCCACGCCCGCAGCACCGGCGGTTGCGAAAAAGCCCACAACAATGGCAATCATCGTAAGCAAACCCGTCGTCGCGTTTCCGTCGGGGGCCGGCGTGTAGTCGCCGGCGGAGCCGACATTGGCGAAAAATACTATCAAAATCATAACCAGCGGAACGACCGGCAGAAACGTCGAGACCTTTCCCACATACTGAATCCCCTTCAAGGCCACAAACACCGCCAGGGCCGTCCAGATGACTGCCACTATGACAAACAGAGGTTTTCCCGGCGAGGCATCCGCATCGAACGCCTGGAGAATAAAACTGGTCGATACGGCCGCGTTTACCGCCAGCCAGCCGAACTGCAAAAGCCCCATCAATAAACCCGGCATAAGAAAACCGCCCAGTGTCCCGTACGTGGAAGAGCCGACGACATACAATGGGTAGCCGGTCTTCATTCCGTATAAGCCGGGGACAAGGTAGAACAGAAAGTGACAAATCAGGGCGGCAATCACCAGGCCCAGCAAACTCAGCCCCAGCCCCGCCTGCGGCAAGGTGCCGCCGGCAATTTCCTTATAGAAGACGACCCAGAGGAAGATACCCGCGTATGCGGGCGCGGTGCCTGCATACCACGGCCTGCGCTTATCAGCAGGATTGGGCCTGGCCATACTGATGTAACTCGGTAATCTCTCGTCGCTCATAATCGGCTCACCTGACCGTCAGGGCTGCAAGGCATAAATAGACTATTGCAAATAACGACAGAAGCAGCGCACAGTAACGGTGTATCTGCAGGAGCAGCACCTGACCGTGCGTGCCGAACAGTGTAAACATACCCAAAACGGCGGACAGAATCACAGGCAGCGACAAAATCAGAACAAGCCAGAAGCAAACTTTGAGCTTAAGCTCGTGCTTTTGCGGGCCGGTGGCGCTCTTCGGCTGACGATGCAGAATAACATTGAGCCAGGGCCAGTAGTTTTTGTCCAGCCGATTGTTGTCCGCCCACAACACCGCCAGAACAACAATGCAGGCCGTAAAAATCCCACCAGCGATTATGTGTGTCATAAGCCACCAGCCCTGTATCGCCTCGCCCAAAACATAAATCGGGACAAAGCCGGTCACCGCCAGTGCCACAAAGCAAAGTAACGCAAGCAGGAAAACCACTTTTCGAATCGCACCGATTACGCCCTGCCGGGCTTCAATTAGCATCGACTGTGGTTTATCAACGTCTTTTCCAACAAGCACGCGCGTCACAAACGCAAGCGCTTTCAGCCCATAAAGAACCAGCACCGCACAAATAACCAGCGACGACAAGAGCGCAATGACTTTCAGCCAGGGCCTGAATACAAACGACAAGGCAAAGGCCTTAGTATAGAATCGCGGCAGAAGCTCAAACTCGACCATCACTTTTGCGGCTGTGGCAGCCGGCTTGAGCGGCGAATCGACGGCAACGAGGCCGAAGAAAAACGGCGAATCGGCCGAATGGCAGTCCTCGCATTGTCGCACGCCCAGCGACTGGGCTGCGGGCCGAACGTCGTGAGCAATCGGCCACATATAAGGCGCCGCTATTTCATTCTCCGCCGAGACAAGCTGCCCGGTATCTTCGAGCGAATACACCCTGCCGGCCGAGACATATACCGGCCTTGCTCCCCGGTCAACCTCCGAAGCCAGTTTCGAGAGCACTTTGGCAATATCCTCTTCATTCAAATTCGGCCAGTCGCCCGTTTCGGACAAATCATCACCCGTAATAATTCTGGCCATCGCGGCCCTGACGGTATCCAAATCCAGAGGCGTAATGGTATCACCGGTCATCTGTGCCCAGTAAGCGGGCCAGAAAATTTTGAATATGCCGATTTTGCCGTCCTGTCCGACCGCAAATACCGGGTAAAACAGATGCGGCAAAACGTCACCGTATTTGTACGCGCCAGCGATGCCCAAGGCGTGTGCCCGTGCCGTCTTCGTGCGAACAGTCTCAGCCGAAGGCCAAGGCCCCGAATGACACGCGGTGCAGCTTAGCTTGTCGAAATGAACGGGCGGGATACCCGGATGGCTCGGCACCGGCGCCGCAAAACGTCCGGCGACAGGCGATGGTGCGTCAGCACCAAGATGACAACCCTCACACGAAGAGCTTGCTGCAAGAGGATTATTGGAATCAGAAGGTTCAGACAAATATCCACGCGTGATATTGTGGTCAAGGCCGTGGCTGTGACAATCCACGCACTTCAAGCCCGCGGCAAGATGAACGTCCTCGTCTGCAATCCACTTTTCTGTTTTGCCATCACGAACATCGACGTTCGAATGACAAAAATAGCAACGCTGCTGTGGTATCTCAGTTGAGACGTCAAACCGGACCCAGTCATTATGGCCAAAAACATCCCTGTTGTATTCGACTACCGGCGGCCTGGCGCTTGCGGCTGACATATAGGGCGCCCTGAAGTCATAGGCGCTCAAGCCATTGGTCGAGCCGGTCACATAAGCAAACTCGCAGGAGGCGGTTGCGGCCCAGCGGTAATTGCCGCGAATTACCTGAACGGAATAACCGCTGGCACTACCCATATCCTGACCGGGACTTGTGTTGTGGCAGGCAAGACAGTTTATCTCCAGCAGCCCGGTAACGTCAGCCCGAAGAACCTCCTCGGGGTCGTCGCTGTCGGCAAGCATTTCGCCGATACCGCCGCCGGGCAGATGCCGCCCGAAAAGCCGGACGAACTTTTCGGGCGTCAAGCCAACCTGCTCAGGCCCGAACGTCCCCGGCCAAGGCCGGTATGAAAGGGGAATCTGAGTCGCTATCGAGGCATCGGCAAGAATCCACGGCTGGCCATTTCGGCCGGGACTGACATTCGCGTCAACCGCGTTGAAGTGCCAGCCGGTGCTGATTGTCTGGTAGCTGTGACAGGCCCCGCAGGTCTGCCGCGTCGAGAAAGGCAGCAGCGGGTCATCGTCAGGATAAATCTGGTCCGGCTCTTTGCCGGGCAACGGCTCGGCCAGCAACGGTATAAGGTGAATCTGGGGCGTCCTGCTGCCGTCGGAAACATCGCCGAGCATCTCGGCGGCACAGGCATGACCCGCCATCGCAAGCACAACAGATAAAACCAGCAACTTAGCTACAAATCCGTTTTTCAATGACAATCCCTCTTAACTGGCTGCTACGCTATGAACTCTCCCGGCCCGAACTCGAGCTTGCAGCCGGCCTCGACCGCGTCATTGACCTTGAGAACGGTCACGGCGGTCTCATAACCCAGCTCAGGCGGGCAGTTTAGCCTTTCCGTGCCGCGAATCGCGTTGAAGAAGTTTTCAAGATGGGGCATATGATAAGGGTCTTTCAGCTCGACTGGTATCTCGTATTTATCCGGAACAGGTGATTCACGCACATCCACAAGCGCTCCTGCCGGAGCGGCCTGTTCGGCTTTTTCAGGCGGTGCGAGCACGTAGCCCTTCTTAACCCACTTGGCCCAGTCGGGCGCCGTCTGCTCGCGATAGGCCTCGCCTCTGCTGGCGGCCTCGGAAATCACCAGCGTGCCCTGGTCACCCATAAACGCCTCATAGTAGCCCTGACAACTGTTGGTGGTAATCGTTTGATATAATGCCCTGACAATTCCCTTACCGGTTTGGTAGGTGTAAACAGCCATAACATTGTCATACCACTGGTGGTCTTTCTTGTCGTAGTAGTCGGTCCCGCCGCTGGCAATAACGGAGTCCGGCTTTGTGTCGAGGAACCAGTTATAAATATCTATCTGATGCGAGCCGAGGTCGACTATCGGGCCGCCGCCGAGGCCCCTGAACCATCGCCAGTTGCGAAATTGCTCCATTGATTTGTAGCCGTATTTTTCCAGCGTCGCCTCGTCGATAGCCGCATTCTTTGGAAAGCCTCGAGCCGGCTGAACGGAGCGGTTCCACTGGCCGTTAACGGTCGTTATGCGGCCTAAAAGTTCAGCGTCGTTTATGAGCTTATCATAGCAATAGATATAGCGCGGGTTGCTGCGCCGCTGATGCCCAATTTGGAGGAGCTTTCCGGTTTCTTTCGCGGCCGCAACCATCTGCCGGGCGCCTTCGAGCGTGTTCGACATCTCCTTTTCGCAATAAACGTGCAGCCCGGCTTTCAGACTGACAACCGTCTGCTCAGCGTGACAGAAATCCGGCGTCGCAATGATGACTGCATCGAGGTCCTTTTCCTTGTCGAGCATCTCTTTGTAGTCAACGTAGGTGTTGTGCTGGTGCTTGTATGCCTTTAGGAATCGCGACTGGTTCTGCTGGTTATACGCGGTCCAGATATCACAAAGGGCTTTGAAGCGAATGCCGTTGATTTTAACGGCCGATTCGAGCAGAACCCTGCCCTGGTCGCCCGTGCCGATGATGGCCACGTTTATATCATCTGATTTCTGGCCGGCCCCGTTCTGGGCCGAGACCATCGGCGACAGAATCAGCCCCGCGCTGACGGCAGCAGTCGAACGCATAAAATCACGCCTGTCTATTCTGCCTGCTGTTGTTTTTCTATCCATCGTAATCTTATTCGGCCCGACAAAGTCAGCTCAATCAACTTCATCCCTCCGAACATCTCTTATACTACCCGAGTCCTGCTGAAACTACAACATCCAGCCCTGGCGATAAGGGCTACTGACGAATTCGTTGGCGGCGGCACTATTTGTAAACTGCATCTTCTCACCGTCCCATTCGAGCAGCTCATAAGGATTCCGCAGGGCAAGATTACCCATCACGACCGTCTCGGTAAACGGGCCGGAATAGTCGAAATTTGAATTCGCCGGCGCGCCTGTCTTACAGGCGTCAATCCAGTTTTTTTCGTGCCCACCCTCGCCGTTTTCAACTCTCGGCAGCGTTTTGGCGGGCCTTTTATATTCCTGCATTTTATTTTCCGGAATAAGACGCGGATTCCTGCCGTAACAGCCACACATCAGCTTGCCCTTGTCGCCGACAAACAGTGCTCCGCCGTTATCGTCACCCATTTTCCGGCCCGGCTCAAGCTCCTCCGGCCTCGGCGGCATCATTCCGCCGTCATACCAGACAACCTTCACTTCAGGCATACCCTCGCGAGCCGGAAATTTATATCGCACGATGCTCGCCTGCGGATACGTTTCATGCACGCCCACCTTCTCCCACTCCTTACCAGCCATTCGCATTGACAGGCACGCCTCGACACTGACCGGATACTTCAGCTTCAGCGCCCAGAACGCCGGGTCGAGCACGTGGCAGGCCATATCGCCGAGCGCCCCGCTGCCGAAATCCACCCACGCCCGCCAGGCAAACGGATGATACGCCGGGTGATAAGGTCTGTATGGAGCCGGGCCAAGCCACAGGTCCCAGTCCATCCCATCCGGCACAGGCGGGGTGTCTTTCGGCCGGTCCATTCCCTGCTCCCATACCGGCCTGTTGGTCCAGGCGTGCACCTCGCGCACCGGTCCAATTGCGCCGGCCCAGATCCACTCGCAAATCAGCCGAACACCCTCGCCGGAATGTCCCTGATTACCCATCTGGGTCACTACCTTTGCCTCACTCGCCGCCTCGGTCAGTTTCCTCGCCTCATATACGGTCCGGGTAAGCGGCTTCTGGCAATAGACATGTTTTCCCATCTTTATCGCCGTCATAGCGATAACGGCGTGCGTATGGTCGGGCGTCGCTATAATAACCGCGTCGATACCCTTTTCTTTTTCGAGCATCCTGCGAAAATCTTTGTACTTTTTTGCCTTCGGATATTCCGCGAAAACCTCAGCGGCGAATTTGTCATCGACGTCGCAAAGTGCGACTATATTTTCTCCCGCGTCGGCGCATCTTTTCGTATTTTCACGTCCCATCCCTCCAACGCCAATCGCAGCGATATTAAGTGTTTCGCTCGGCGGCTTGCGTCCGTTCGAGCTTAGCACGTAGCTCGGAACAATGGTAAACGCGCCCGCGGCAACCGCCGAGCCAAGTAATTGCCGGCGCGAAATAAGCTCACGATGCCCTCGTCTGTCATTTCTGCTACGGCTCATAGCATATCGTCCTTACAGACTATTACTGGAAAGCGTCAGTTGCCCCGTTTAAGCAGAAATTCGGCCCGGCCGCGTACGGTCTCGCTGGTACTACTTTCCAGAACTTTGCGAAGCAGTTCTTTGGTTTCCTGCGGATGCTCTTCTATCGTCGCCTCGGCGATTTGCGCCACGGCCGCTTCGGCCTCCTGCTTAAGCTCGGCGTCGTCAAGGTAGCCGGCCGCCATTTGCAGTGCCTCGAATGATTTGGTATTCGCCAGGCCGGAAAGCACCATTCGTTTTTCCACCGGCTCGGACGAAAGCTCCATTGCCTTTTTATACATAGCGACGGTTTCTTCCGCCGGCCGGTCGCTGTCCAGTCCGGTCAGTCTTATGTATCCCCGCAGTGCGAGTGTTCGATGCAACTGATTGCCGGACGTCTCGGCAATACTCAGCAAGTCCGCCGCCGGCTCCACCGTCGGCCAATCCGAAAGGGCGCGAATCGCGGCGCTTTTTACCTTGCTGTCGCTGTCGCCAAGCGCCTCGCGCAGAACCGGCATCGCCGCCGGGTCGCCGATTCGCCCGAGCACGTTCAGCAGCGAGCATTTGGCATCCGTACCCTTTGCCACGGATAACGCTGCGAGCACTTTTTCAGCGGGATTCTTATCCGCCGGAATCTTGCGGGCCACGGCAACGACGGTCTTTTCAAGCTCTGCCTGCTGTGTGCCCGAAGCGGCCGTCAACAAATCAATCAGCGTCTCCAATTCACCCGGCCCGGCCGTAGTCCGCAACGCCTTGATTGCCTCGACTCTGACCTGCTCATCGGTATCCCGTGCGGCTTCTATCAGGGCAGGCGTCGAATCTGCTATAAGGCGCTGGTCGCAACTGCGGATAAGCTCGACTTTTATCTTTGGTTCGGCATCGGTAAGTTTGTCAACAACCGCCCTGTCGATATCAGACCCTCGCAGACGATACAAGCTCTCACGGGCGGCCCTTTGCTCAGCCCCTCTTTCAGCCGCAGCGGTTTGAACAAGTAAATCAACCGTCGTTGCATTGCCGAGCACACCGAGGGCAGCCAGCGCCGCGACGCGGACTGATTCGTCATCGCTTTTCGCAGCCGACAAAACAGCCGACAGCACAACCCCGTCGCCGCAATCCGCAAGTGCCGCAAGCAACTGCGCCTGCTGCACGGGCGCCAGATTCGGCAGCTCCCCGGCCGCCGCCTTGACGACATCTGTTGTTGCGACATTTTTCAAAACACCGAACGCAGCCGTCTGCATCGGCTTGTCACCTGATTTAAGGACCTCGACAATCGCATCGCTGGTCCTGTCTCCGGCTGTCATAATCACGCCGCAAACTGCTGCTGTTCGAACGGGCAGCGGCTCCGAAGGCGCGTTCAACTGCTTGTATATCACAGAGGCCGCGTCCTTTTGACCTTTGGCCGCAAGCCGGTCCGCGCACCGTAGATAAGAATCGAGCACCTGCAGCCGCAGTGCGCCGGCGGCCTTGTCTTTGGCTTTGGCAAGCGCCGCCGTGGCACAGGGGTCGGCTATATTGCCCAAAGCCGCCGCAGCAGCAATCGCCGTCGTCTCGTTGGCATCACCCATAAGCCCAGCCAGGGCCGGCACCGCTTTTGTGCAGCCGCGAACGCCGAGCGTGTTGATTATTCCGACTTTTGCCTTGCCGGTTGCTTTCGGCAGCGATTCACGCAATGCCTCATTGACGGCGGCACCATCGATGCGCTGGAGCGCATACCTGACCATATCCGAGTATTTCGCATCGGTCAGCATCGGCGCCAGCGCAGGCACGGACGCCTCGGTCCCCACGACGCTCAACTGCCGGCAGACAAAGTCTTTGGCCGCGTAAGTCGCGTCGGATTTGAGCAAATCGTCAAGCTGCTTTTCAATATCCTTCATTTCGGGCCGGCCGGCGGATTCACGAATCATATCTTCGGCTTTGATAATATCCGCTCGGCTGTCCCCGAAATCATACGTCTTAATTTTGCCAAGCATCCGGCTAAAGGCATTCACGTCCGTCGCGGCAAGTGCCCGACTTTCCGCGAACACGACGAACAAAATTATAGCTGTCACTGCTGCAACTTTGACCCAGCGATTCATAATTGCTTCCTTTCTCAACTGCGATATCGAAACTTCTCAGTAAGATTCGATTCCTATTTTTGCTCTTGTCCTCCGGCAGCCAGCGAGGCATCCACGTCAAGGTCTCCCAGTGCGAACTGGATTCCGTCGAGATAATGCTGCAGCACGGCAGGGTTGCAGTACACACGGTTATTGTGCCCGAGTCCGCAGTAGAACACCCTGCCCTGCCCGAAATTTCTTATCCAGCTTACCGGCATATCACGGTCGCTTTCCTCGACGCCCTTTGCACTGCGTGTTGCCTCATCGTCCAAATCAAGCGTCAAAAGGACGCGACAGTTTTGCCTGAGATTGAGCTGCTTTATGCGGTAAATCTCGTCTCTTATTTTGAAGCCCCTGCCCTCGAACGCCTCGTTCAGCGGATGGTTCGGGTCGGCATTTTTTATCGCCCAGGTCCCCCCCGCCGTCCACGGATGAGCGACAAATGTCCCGCCCATCATCTCGGCGGCCTCGGGCCAGCTATAGAAGTTGTCGGTTGCCGCGTGCAGGCCTATGATTCCTTTGCCGCCCCTGACGAAATCCATCAACGCCTGCCGCTGGTTCGGGTCCTCGAATTCGAGCTGCGTCGTGCTATTGAACACAACCGCGTCGAACTCAGCCAGCTTTTCAGGTGTAAACATCGCCATATCGTCGCTGGTTACCGCCTCGAATGCCCCCGTCTTTTCGCCCATAAGCTCAAGCGCCTTGTTCGCAACGGGTATGCACTCGTGAAAATATCCCTTGCACAGCCAGAACACCAAAATTTTTCTCGGCTTCGCGGGCGTCGCCCTGGCCTTTACATCAGACATTGCCTTTTCCATAAGCGCTACCTCCTTAGTCTTAAGCGGCCGAAGCTCTTTTGGAGAGCCGACGCCGAGCACATTTTCCGTATAGACTACCAGCAAAACACCGACGAACAAGACAATGATAGCGACTGACAGGCCCCGTCCTATAGCTCTACGATTCATTTTTTCCCCTTTGCATTTCTCGAATTCCAATCATTTTATACACAATCTTAGTCCGCTCAACTTACAAATGCCACGGGCTTCGCATCGGCCGGGACAGCATTTTGTTGGCCTCATCATCACCGATGAAAACCTCTTTATCAGGGTCCCACCGCAGCTTTCTGCCGGTAAGCATCGCAATCTCGCCGAGAAGCGCAACGCTTATCGCCCGATGCGCCACCTCCGGCGGGGCAACAGTAACATTGCGACTCCTGATACAATCCAGGAAATTTTGCTGGTGGTCGCTACTTTCATACAGGTGAATCTCGCCGGGCCCGACTACCTCCTGCAAAACCGAAGCAGGGTTGGCATTTAGTCCGGCACGATTGACGTGAATCCAGCCCTTCTCACCATACCAGCAGGCGCCCATTCCGTGGGGCTGCTGTTTGTCATTGGCGATTATCATCTCCAGGCCGTCGGCGTATCTGGCGATAATCCTGTACTCCACAGGGACATTGTATATGCCGTCTTCCGGATAGACACCTTTGCCTTCTATTTCAACCGGGCCGGTGTGGTCAAGCCCCAATCCCCAGTGAGCGATATCTATATGATGACCCGCCCAGTCGGTGAGCTGTCCGCCGGAGTAGTCCATAATCCATCGCCAGTCCCAGTGCATAACACCCCTATACGGCACCCAGGGTGCAGGCCCCAGCCAGAAATCCCAGTCCACCCACTGCGATACCTGCTGCACGGGATTATTCTGACCTCCGTATCCGGTCGGAAGGCCTACTTCGACTCTGGACACCCTGCCTATCCGGCCGTTGCGGACCAGCTCGCATGCACGCCGGAAGCTATAATCCGAGCGCTGCTGGCTGCCGGTCTGCCAGACAATGCCGTATCGCCTCACTGCATCGCATATCGCCCTGCCTTCACGAACGGTTCGGGCAAGTGGTTTTTGAGCGTGTATGTCCTTGCCGGCACGGGCGCCCATAATCGCAGGTATCGAATGCCAGTGGTCGGGCACCGCAATCATAAGTGCATTTATATCGTCACGGGCAATTACTTCACGGAAGTCCAGGTACATTTCGCAATCCGTGTTGCCGTACCTTTCATCTACCTCTCTCTTCGCCGCCCACCGATGCCTTTTGTCCACGTCGGCAACAGCCACAATCTGCACTTCCCGCCTGCCCAAAAATCCCCGCATATCCCAGGTACCCTGGCTTCCGACCCCGATACAGCCCATCACGACGCGATTACTCGGCGCAACAAAACCGTCGGCGCCAAATACCGAAGAAGGAACAACATACGGAAATACTATCGCGCCGCCAACGGTCCCGGCTGCGGTCTTCAGAAACCGACGTCGGCTGATGCTGTCTTTGTACGTCCTCTTTTTCATGCCTTATTTAATACCTGCTACAGATGCCAGGGGCTGCGCATTGGTGTCCCAAGCAAGCTCGCGGCAGTCGCATCGTTAATTATCTCCTCGGTGTCGGGATTGAAACGAATTTTTCGTCCCAGCAGCATCGCAATCTGCCCCAAATGGCCCGGCGTCGCCGAGCGGTGCGCAATCTCGCAGGGCGTTATAGTCGTTTGCCTGCTCTTCACACAGTCGAGAAAATTACGCCAGTGTCCCGGTGAGTCGTAAAGGCGTATATCGTTCGGCCCAAACGTTTCCCTCAGCAGCTCCGCAGGCCGCGCATCCATTCCGGCCCGTGAAACACAAACCCATCCGTTTTCTCCTATCCACTTGGTGCCTGTAGCACCCGGCCAGCCGGGGTGAATCGGAAACTTTACCCTGCTGGAAATGAGCATTGTAAGCCCATCTGCGTATTTCGCATTCATCTCGAATTCCGTCGGGCTGTTCCAGACCTCGCCGGGCGGAAAATCACCGCGACCCTCTATTTCCACCGGGCCGGTATAATCCAGGCCCAGGCCCCAATGGGCGATATCAATATGATGGCCGACCCAGTCCATAAGCTGCCCGCCGCCGTAATCGAGGTTCCATCTCCAGTTCTTGTGAACGCGTGCGGGACAATACGGCGCATAGGGCGCCGGGCCGAGCCAGCGGTCATAGTCAAGCTCCTCGGGCGGCGGGCCGAACGTCTCCTGGCCCTTTGTACCTTCGAAATCCCTGTGGCCGTCAGGCAGGGCCACGATAACCTGTTTCACTTTTCCTATCCGGCCGTTGCGAACCAGCTCACACGCAAACCGAAACTGCCTCTCCGACCGCTGCCAGCTACCAGTCTGCCATATTCTTCCGTATCGGCGCACTGCATCGCAAATAGCCCGGCCCGACTTCAAATCGTGTGAAAGCGGTTTTTCTCCGTAAATGTCCTTGCCCGACCTTGCGGCTTCGACAGCCGCAATAGCATGCCAGTGGTCCGGCAAGCTGATTACGACGGCGTCGATATCTTTGCGGGCAAGCAGCCGGCGGTAATCAGCATAAGCGACGCAGTTGGTATTTTGATAATGCTCGTTAACCAGGTTGACGGCGTCCTGTAAATGGTTCCCGTCAATATCACAGAGGGCAACAACCTGACAATCCTGCTCGACCAAAAACGTCCTGAGATTTGTCCCACCCTGCCATCCCACGCCGATGCAGCCCATCGTAATCCGATTGCTCGGCGCAACGAAGCCGTCTGCACCGAGACATTTCGCGGGGATAACGTAAGGAAAAGCGATGCTTCCCACCACGACACCGGCCGCCCGTTTGAGCAGCCGGCGCCGATTCATAATACGATTCATTAACATCACCAACCTGTAATTACCAATTATCCGGCGTGGTCTTTATTTAGAAAACTGGGCATCGAAGGCCAATCCCGACGGCTTGAAATCGGCTTTCTTTATCGCCTCGCAGGCCTCTTTAGCCCCGTGCTCGCGGTCCATCCGGCTGTCTTCCCACTCAATCGAAAGCGGCCCCCGATAACCGATATCGTTCAGCGCGATAATAATGTCCTCGAATTTGATATCGCCGTGACCGATTGAGCGAAAGTCCCAGTAACGTCGCGGGTCGCCGAACTCGGTATGACCGCCAAAAACACCGACCGTCCCGTCGCCGTGACCCCACCAGGCGTCCTTCATATGCACGTGAAAAATCCTGCCCGCAAACGCCCGTATGAACTTTATATAATCTACGCCCTGATAGCCCAAATGGCTCGGGTCGTAGTTAAACCCGAATGCCGGGTGGTTCTTCACCGCCTCGAGCGCACGCTGTGCTGAGGCGATATCGAAGGCAATCTCCGTCGGGTGAACCTCAAGCGCAAACTTAACGCCCTTCGATTTGAACGCATCGAGGATGGGCTTGAACCGCTTCGCGAAGTCCCGGTAACCGGCCTGAATCATCTTCTGCGACCCAGGCGGAAACGAATAAAGCAGATGCCAGATTGAACTGCCGGTAAAGCCGTTGACTATTTTGACTCCCAGCTTCTTCGCCGCCTTGGCCGTATCGATAAGTTTTTGTGCCGCTCTTTTGCGAACACCTTCCGGCTCACCGTCGCCCCAGACATCCGGAGGCAATATTGCCTTGTGCCGCTCGTCGATTCTGTCGCATACCGCCTGACCCACTAAGTGCGCCGATATGGCATAGACCTCAAGCCCGTATTTCTTCAGCATTCTGCGTTTTGCCTGGCAGTACCTGTCGTCCTGAAGGGCCTTATCAACGTCGAAGTGGTCGCCCCAGCAGGCTAATTCCAGTCCGTCGTATCCCCAGCTTGCCGCCTTTTTGGCCAAAACCTCAAGCGGCAGGTCCGCCCATTGTCCTGTGAACAGTGTTACAGGTCTTGCCATTTTCACAATCTCCTATAATTTTCACCGCGGTAAAATCAGTGTTTATTTTTTCATCGGCGTCCATTTGCGTTTGCTTTTGGCGCTGGCGACAACGGTTTCGATAAACAGCATACCGCGAACGCCATCCTCAACGCCCGGAAAATCCAATGCGAGCTTGTTTGGCTTTTCGCCCGCTATCACGCATTTGACCGTCTCGGCGAAATTAAGGTAATGATTCGCAAAGGCCTCTATGAACGCCTCCGGGTGTCCAAAAGGCAAACGAGTGTTCCTGCCGGCCGCGGCACTGTATGCGGCAACATAGTCATTACCTCGTTTCCACACCCTTTCCGGCTGGCTCATCGCCCTTGTATACAGGTAGTTGGGATTTTCCTGGTGCCATTCCAGACTGCCCTTCCGGCCGTGAACCCAGATGGCAAGGTTATTTTCTTCTCCTATCGAAATCTGACTGGCGTGCAGTATGCCCTTCGTCCCGTTGTCGAACTTAAGCAGGCAGTTGCAGTCGTCATCGAGCCGGCGCCCTTTGACAAATGTTGTCAGCTCCGCGCAGACGTGAGTAATTTCCAGACCCGTGATGTATTCAGCCAGGTTTGCCGCGTGCGTCCCGATATCGCCGACACAGCCGCCGGCGCCGCTCTGCTTGGGGTCTGTCCTCCAGCCGGCCTGTATACTCCCCGTCTTCTCGAGCGCCGTAGCGAGCCAGCCCTGCGGATACTGCACGATGACCTTTCGAATCGCTCCAAGCTCGCCTTTTTCGACCATATCCCGTGCCAGCTTGACCATAGGGTAGCCGGTATAGTTGTGCATCAGGCCAAATACCCTGCCGGTCTTTTCGACAAGCCCCTGCAATTGCTTCGCCTCTTTGGATGTCATTGTCATCGGCTTTTCGCACATAACGTGAAAGCCGGCCTTGAGGCAGTCTCTCGCTATCGGAAAATGCCAGTTGTTAGGCGTTGTTATCGCGACAAAATCGATTTTCTCACCCTCGGGCAGTTTCGCCTCGGATTTGAGCATCTCAGAGTATGTGTTGTAAACGCGGTCCTGCTCGAGGGCAAGCTCCTTGCCCATTTTTACGGATTTGGCCGGGTCTATATCAAAAGCGCCTGCTATAAGCTCAATTTCTCCATCCATCCGAGATGCTTTACGATGAACGTCACCAATGAAGGCCCCCGGCCCGCCCCCAACCATTCCCATCTTCAATTTCCGGTCGAGTTTCATAACAAAATCCCTTCAAACTCCGTCCGTGAACAAACGGTCTTTCGTCCAGGCCAGAAAAACCTAACTATATGCGCACAAAACAGCCCTGTCAATCTCCCAATTCGTTTGTTCCGGCCGTGATATGAAGCTGCTGCGGGGATGAAGAGACAGCCGATTATTTAAGACAAAAACCGCCTGTTGTCCTTTGGCCCTGCCGGCGCCCGGCATCGATAATTCCCGCGGGGCGCATGATTATTATTCGACGTTATTGCTCTTGCCCGGGCTTGATTTCTCCGGTCAGCACCTTGACCCGCTTCTCGGCATACTCCCTCCACTCTCTGTGCTGGTCAATCCTTGTTATACGCGCAAGCGCCTCATTATACAGTTGCAGCGCCTCGGCCCTTCTATGAAGGTGCTGGTCGAGAACGAAAGCCGCCTTGAACCTTGCGGGATAAATCGTCTCCGGGTCCCATTGATAGGCCCTTTGATAATACAGGACTGCTATGGTGTAATCCTTGAAATGCTCGTAGATTCCGGCCGCTCTGAAGGCGGCGTCATCGATTTTATCGCTGGTCGGAAACTTGCTTATCAACTGGTTGTATTTATCCAGCGCCACGCGCAGCAGGTTGGCATTTTTGATGACGAGGAACTGCCCTGCCTGCTCTTCGAGCCGGACCGCATCGTTATACAGATAGTCCGCCTCCGGAATCGACCTGCTGGCCCTGAGACCCGGGCCTGCAACCGTCGCTTCGACAACGTAGTCGTACTTCGGTATCGAATTAAACGCATCGAGCTCCTTCTCCGCCCAGGTAAGTTTCATATTGTTACCGGTCTTGGTGTAATGCTGCACCAGAAGCTCCAGCCCCCGTTGATAGGCCTGCCGATTGACGGCCATCTGCTCGGCCAAATCAACTTCATTGCTTCTGCTGATATCAATTGTAGGACCGGGAACCGAGCTTGCCTGCGCGGGTAGTATCTGAGCCCTGCCCGTGTCAATGCCCCTGCATCCTGCCAGCACAACAATGGAAACTATAACCGACGTGATAAATGCCAACCTTGCCATAATGGCCTCCTTTCAATATCGCGATAAACTGCCCAATCAGCCGGCGCTGCGTCCCGCCGATACCACTAACCCGGCAAACCGATATTGCGCCGGCAGTTTTCAAACAATTATCAATAAAACCAAATCCCGTCAAGCGCAAACAGGCAAAAAAAACAGTTTACTTCAACCCACGGGCCGGGCTACGTACCGGGCCTTCTTACAACCGCCGCATAACCGCCGTCGTGGTCAAAACCTTCGGCAGACGGCAGCGTCAGCTTCTCGAACCCAGGCTCAAAATCACTATCAGCCAGAAAACGTCTTACAACAAAATTGTTTTCATCGGGCTGTATCGAACAGGTGCTGTAACAGATAATACCACCCGGCTTTACCAGCTCTTTTGCTCTGAGCAGCAAATCAAGCTGGGTTCGGGCAAGGGCCTCAACGACGCGGGTGATCAGACGGTACCGCACCTCTGGCCTTCGGGCCATTACTGCGGTATTCGAACAGGGAGCATCAACCAATACGCAATCGAAACATCCGCACCGCCCTATATATTCATCGAGGTCGGCATATTCGACGGCAACAACGCTGCCGGAGATGTCCAAGCGTGATATGTTTTGCCCGACCATTTTCAAACGCTGCCCGTCAATATCGGTTGCCACTATTTTTGCCCGTCCGCCTGTCGCTATCGCAAGCTGAGCCGTCTTTGTGCCGGGCGCGGCGCACAAATCCAGAATCGACCATTCGAATTTGGGCTGCAAAGTTTTAATGACCGTCGCAGCCGAGATATCCTGCACGGTAAAAAGTCCCTCATCAAAACCGGGCAGCGATGAAATCGCACCGGGACTGTCCAGGCGTATCATATCCATTTCGGCAACCAGCTTACACTGCACGCCCCGGCCCTGCAATTTTTCAAGAAGTTCTTCAACGGTGGTCTTGAGGATATTGGGCAGCAGGTAGATACTCGGCCTGCGATTACAAGCAAAACAGATTTGCCGGGTCTTTTCAGGGCCGTAGGTTTTGAGCCAGCCCTCAACCAGCCACTGCGGCAGCGAAAAGGCACCGGCAAGATAATAGATTGGCGATTGCTGCGGGTCATCAAGCAAATCCAAATCGAACTGACAGCCGGTCAGCATATTTTGCGGAATAACGCGCGAGGCGGGAGCATCTCCAAGCGACTTTTCATGGGCTTCGATGTGACGGGTGGTCTGCCTGAGCACGGCATTGACAAAGCCGGCCTGCTTGCGGCCGGCAACCGCTTTGGCGTTTTCAACGGCCTGACTCACAATAGCATGCTCAGGCGTAAGCGGACAGTAGATTAGCTCATATATAGCAACGCGGATGACGTTCAGGATTTCAGGCGAGATTCTTGCGACAGGGACTGCGGAGACTTTTTCGATGACACCGTCAATCAAAGAGCGATTCTTCATCACGCCAAATACAAGGTCGGTTGCACGCCGTGGCTGGTCCGTGCGGTTTAGATAATCAGACAATATATGTGTAACTTCAACTTTTCGGGGGTCGGCTTGCGTCAGGACAAAGGCGGCGATTGCACGAGCGGTTGAAGGTTCAGGCAGGGACATATTTGGTTCGACTCTGCTCACCACTTATTCTTCGATTTTGACAAAACAGTCGCCCGGAGTAACGCCCCGGCCGTGGATGAAATCCGCGAAGCTCATCAAGCGGGAGTTTTCGGGCTTTAATCGCATAATCTGCAGCCGGTCCCTGCCGCAGACGACGTTTAGGTTTTCGTCAATTAAGCCGGGAGCAAGATTTTCAGGATGAGGCATTCGCACAACGTCGGCCCTGGCGAAGGTCACCCGCTCGACCCGGCCTGATTTTTCAGATTTATAGACGGCGGCTGCGCCCGGCCAAGGCCATAAACCCATTATCTTTCTGTGCAGCAGCTCAGCCGGCTCGTTAAAATCCAGAAAGCCGTCGGATTTCTTAAGCTTGTGGGCGCGAGTTACTTTCGATTCGTCCTGTTTTTCGAATGTGGCGGTCCCGGCGGCAATTTCATCGATTGCTTGAATAAGCAGCGGCGCGGCAAGCTGAGCCAGCCGGTCGCCAAGCTCTCCGGCCGTCTCCTCAGGCCGTATCTCAGTCGCCGCCTGCGCAAGAACGTCACCAGCATCCATACGTTCAGCAATGGTTATTATGCTTATCCCGGTTTTTGTCTCGCCGTTTATAATCGCCCAGTTGATGGGCGCCGCCCCGCGATACTTGGGCAAAAGCGAAGCGTGCACGTTTATCGCACCTTTTGGCGGGACGGCGGTAAGTTCGCTGCTTATTTTCTGGCCGAAGGCAATTACAACAATAAGGTCCGGCCTGTAGCTTTTGAGCAGCTCAACCATTTCAGCAGCGTTGACATCATGCGTTTCAACGACAGGTACGGAATTTCCCTTCGCCCATTGTGCAGCGGGTGTCGGCGCCAGCTTTCGTCCCCTCCCCGCAGGTTGAGCGGGCTGAGTGACTACAAGGGTTATTTCGTGGCTCGATTCAGCAATTGCATCCAGACAAGGCAAACCGAACCGGCCGCTGCCGAGGTAAACGATGTTCATTTGCACTCCGCAGTATCAGAGAGGGTTATGAACTCTCGATATTATGCTTTTCTTCGAGCCTCTTGAGCTGTTTTCGATGAGCTATTCGGGCGGTGGTGGACAGCCGATTAACGATGGTTAGGCCCTCGATGTGGTCGAACTCATGCTGCAGCGCCCGGGCGTATAAACCCTCGGCCTGTTCGGTGAACGGTTTGCCGTCAAGGTCGGTGGCCGTCACCGTTGCATTGCTGTATCTTTTGATTTTCGTGTATATGCCCGGCACCGACAGGCACCCCTCCTCGTTTTGCTCGATTCGGCCTTCGACCTTGACCGTCGGATTTATATAAACACGCAAGTTTTCTCTGCTGCCGTCTAAGGAAATGACAAACAATCGCAATGGCACGCCCGCCTGCGGCGCCGCCAGCCCGACACCTTTATTCTCAATCATAATATCGGTCATCTTCTCAACAAGCCGGCGAATACCATCGTCGATTTTTTCTACCGGCTGCGCGGGCCCGCACAGCACATTCGCCGGGTAATGCGTGATTCCACACTTGTCAAAGTCAATTTCAGTCATATTCGTCGCCGTCGAATGTGCTGCCGAGATATGCTTTTTTCACGGTTTCATTTTGAATAATTTCCGCGGGCGTGCCCTCGGCCAGGACCTTGCCATGGTCTATGATATAGGCCTTGTCAACGACCTCCAGTGTCCTTTCGACGTTGTGGTCGGTAATCAGAATGCTTACGCCGGAGCCGACGAGATGGCGAATATCTTTTTGCAAGTCCTGCACGGTAATGGGGTCAACACCGCTGAACGGCTCATCGAGCAGAATCAGCGACGGCTCGGTCACCATCGCACGGGCAATCTCGAGCTTTCTGCGCTCCCCGCCCGAAAGGAACCTGCCCTGGCTGTTTGTGACTTCGGAAAGTCCGAAGCGCTCAATGAGCATATCGGCCCGCTCGTTTCGCTGCTGTTTTGTGATTGCCATTGTTTCGAGAATGGCACAAAGGTTGTCGCGGACGCTGAGCCGCTGGAAGATGCTCGGCTCCTGTGAAAGATAGCCCATTCCCAGCCGGGCCCTTTTATACATAGGCAGCTTTGTGATATCCGTCCCGTCGAAAATAACCTGCCCCGATGTAGGGGTAATCATCCCCACAATCATCCGGAAGGTGGTCGTCTTGCCGGCGCCGTTTCGGCCGAGCAGGCCGACAATGCTGTTATGCGCAATAGCGATTGAGGCGCCGTTAACGACGGCCCGGCCCGAGTATTTCTTCACCAGCTCACGAGTCTCGAGTAAATAACTATTGTCCGTCAAGACAGTCCCCTTGCTGAAACAATCGGTAATTCTGCCGCCGCCGGCGTATTATATCAGCACTCGCGCACGAAGCAACCAAATAGCAGGCAGGCGCAAAACACGCACATGCCCGGAACATACCCACCGAACATCGGGCAAAAAACAACAAATACTCTGGCTTTTTTTCGCGTTTGCTGCTATTAAGTAGGATTTGCGTAACAACGATATTTCCGTACTGTGCAGCGAAAGCCGGGAAGCCGCAGAGGTAATTGAATTATGTTTGCGCTGATTAGCGATATACATTCGAACATCGAAGCCCTGACGACCGTTCTTGCCGACATCGAGAACCGGGGGATAAAGACGATTTATTGCATCGGCGACGTAATCGGCTACGGCTCCAACCCGCGGGAGTGCCTCGACCTGGTTATCGACAAGACCAAATGGTGCGTCATGGGCAACCACGATTACGCGACACTGTATGAGCCGACCAACTTCAACTACGGCGCCGAGCAGGCCAGCTTCTGGACGCGATTCAACCTCGAGGAAGAACCGGACAAGCCTCTGAGGGACAAGCGATGGGAATTCTTGGGCAAACTGCCGATGCGAAAAACGCTGCGGGTAAAGCTTGGCGACATTGCCGCCAACATAGATTTTATCCACGCCTCGCCCCGAAAGCCGATTAATGAGTACATTTTCCCCGACGACGTCTATACCAACCCCGTCAAAGTCCGGGTGCTTTTCGAGCGGGTCAAGCACCTCTGCTTCGTCGGCCATACGCACCTGCCGGGCGTCTTTCTGGACGAACCCGATTTCTATCTGCCCACGGAGCTGGGAGGCGTGTACCCCATCCTCGAAGATGAAAAGGCAATCATCAACATCGGCTCGGTGGGCCAGCCACGCGACCGGGACAACCGCGCAAGCTACGTTTACGTCGAAGACAACGAAGTTCACTTTGTCCGCCTCGAATATGAATACAAGACCACCGCGGAAAAAATCAGGGCCATCGCACAGCTCGACACTTTCAACGCCGACCGGCTCGAAGAAGGAAGATAGAAAAATATGAGCTACAAAACCATCGTCGTATTGACATTGTCCGTTTTCTTTCTGCTCTGCGCAGGCCTGGTAGTTCAATCCAGGTTGTTTACAAATTGCGACAGTCAGCCGTGCATCCTCTTGCAAAGCGCAACGGATACCACCACGACCCCTGCCCGGCCGGCCGAAAAAGAAACACCACGTCTGCAGCCCGCACCTCTATCAGGGCTAAGCGCCGTCGGCGGACCCGCTAAAAGCATATCCCTCGGCTCGCTCGACCCCAACACCGGCTTTAAGTTCCTCCTGGAGCTGACCAGTCGAGGCGCAGCCATCAGCAAGGCAACGCTGGGCGAATTCGACGACCGCAACCCCGAATACCCCCGGCCACTCGTTCTGCTTTCACCGACGACCAGACCCGACGGAACACCGGCTTTCTCAATGGCCAACGAGGCCCTCATCCTGCCCGACAGCGGACTGCAACTTCGGCTCGACAAGCTCGACTGGAAAATACTCGACACGACAAAGGACCCCAACGGCGTCCAGACGGCCAGATTCGAGGCAACAATAATCGATAAATCCACCGACACCCCGGCAATAAAACTCACAAAGACATATAAGCTCACCCCCGGAATCTACGACCTCGACTGCAGCATAACAATTGACAACCTCTCACCGACCGAACAGCAGATACGATTCGACCTCGAAGGTCCGGTGGGAATAGCAAAAGAAGACCTCAGAACAGACGCCAGAAAGGCGGTCGCCGCATTTAGAAATTCCGATGGACAAATCGACGCGACTAAAATCGACGCCAGAAAACTAAGTAAGGCGCAGACAGTGGAGAAAAGACGGCTGGACATTCGCAATGCCGGCTTTCTCTGGGCGGCAATAACAAACAAGTATTTCGCCGCAATTGTAGTCCCACAGGCGGACCCGAATACGAATTTTTGCAACTGGGTGGCCGACCGGCTCGCCTGGTATGCCAATCCCGACGGTGACTCACGGCGCGACAGCGGTGACGAAACCATCGGTATCGACCTTGAAACTACAACATTCAAACTAAACGCCGCAGACCTGCCGCAAAGTTCGAAGACCTTCAACTTCCAGCTTTTCATCGGGCCCAAAGACAAAGGCCTGTTCGACAAAAACACTACATACAAGCAGCTCGGCTTTGTCCAGACCATCGACTTTATGGCCTGCTGCTGCCCCGCGGCCATCATACATCCGCTTGGCTTCGGGATACTCGCCCTTATGAAGTGGCTGTACATTTTTATTCCCAATTACGGAGTTGTAATCATAATCCTCGTTTTCCTTGTAAGACTGATACTCCATCCGCTGACCAAGAAAAGCCAGGTGTCTATGAACGAATTTTCCAAGTTCAACGCCCTGCCCGAGGTTCAGGAAATCAGGAAAAAATACTCCAAGGATATGATGGAGATGAACCGCCACATCGGCGAGGTGCAGAAAAAACACGGCGTCTCTCAATCGGCGGTGATTATGGGAATGCTGCCGATGTTCGTGCAGATGCCGATATGGATAGCGCTGTATGGCGCGATTTACGCCAGTATCGACCTGCGGGGAGCGGCGTTCCTGCCCTTCTGGATTACCGACCTCTCGGCCCCGGACGCTTTGTTCAGGTTCAAGGCGTTCACATTGCCGCTGTTCGGCAAGCTCGATTCGTTTAACCTGCTGCCGATTCTGATGGGGATTGCGTTCTATTTGCAGCAAAAGCTTAGCCCAACACAATCCTCCACAGCAGCCAACTCGCAAATGGCCCAGCAGCAAAAAATGATGATGATAATGATGCCGTTATTGTTCCCGCTGATGCTCTACAAGGCCCCATCCGGACTGAACCTTTACATTATGTCCAGTGTCTTTGCCGGCGCTCTTGAGCAGTATATCATTCGCAAGCACATCCGCGAAAAAGAAAAGGCGGTTGAACAGGGACTGGTTTCCGTAACAAGCAAAACGGGCGGCAAAGTCAAAAAGAAAAAACCAAAACCGTTCTTCAAAATGTAGTGCTGATTTTTTCAGCCGCGTTCAATGTACTCTCCACAGGATACAATCGTCGCTGTCAGTTCGCCGAGTAATGACCACAGGGTGATTATCCGCATAGCCGGCCCGCACACAATTGACAAGCTCAATAGGATTATCACCCCGGCCGTCCCTGATAAACCCGGCATCACAAAAGGCAACATTTCAGTAACAGCCGGGGTCAATCTCGACGCAGTTGTGTATTTTTTCCGTCAGCCACACTCATATACAGGCGACGACCTCGCGGAGATACACCTGTGGGCAAATTCCGCTATCGTTGAGGCGATAATGGAAAAGCTTTTAAGTCTCGGTACACGGCCGGCCGGACCGGGCGAATTTACCGCCAGGGCGTATTTCAATAATAAAATCGACCTTTCGCAGGCCGAAGCAGTCAACGAGATAATCACCGCCTCGAACAGTGTTCAGCTCGCCGCCGCACAGAACCTGCTTACCGGCAGATTAGGACAGACCAGCCAAAGAATCCGTGATGCAATCATCGATTGCCTCAGCCAGCTCGAAGCCCGGCTGGACTTCAGCACCGAGGACATCGAGCCGGCAAACCAGACCAAAATAATCAATGTACTCGGCCGGTTAATAGACGATTTGCGAAATTTGCTTTCCAGCCCCGTAAGCTGTGAATCTACTCTCGATTTACCAGCCGTGGGAATCGCCGGAGCACCGAACGCAGGAAAAAGCACACTGCTCAATAAGCTCCTTGGGAGAAAACGCAGCATAATCTCTCATCAGCGAAAGACCACCCGGGACGTTCTCACCGGCGAATTAACCCTCGGCGGCTGCAGATGCGTGCTGTTTGACTGCGCTGGACTGCTTGCCCCGAGCAAACCTGTGGTGAGCGAAGCCGAACCAGTCGAGGGGACCAGGCACGCCGAGACGATACTTGATGAACTCGCTCAACAGGCAGCTATCGGCGCTTTGCAAAACGCGACGGTGGTTATCTTCTGCGTTGACATTATCAAACCTGTCCTGAGCAAGGTCGAAGGAGCGGACTGGTCCGAAGACCTTGCCGTGTGGAATCTGATAACGCCGGGGCACCTCATTGCCGTTGCAACAAAGACCGACCTTATCGCCGACGAGAATATCGCAGAGTTGCTCGCAAAATTAAAAACGCACTTCGGCTGCGATTTCCTCCCCATCTCCGCTCACGCCGGCACTGGTCTGGAAAAGCTTATCGACTCGATTGCCGAACGGATAACCGCCCCCGCCGCTGGTCAGGATAAATACGGTATAGCGTTAACCGCTCGGCACAGACAGGCCATCGACGCAGCAATTAAAGACATTGAACAGACAATCAGGGAGCTGAACACAGGCAATGATGAGGTCGCCGCTATGATGCTCAGAACTGCTCACAACTCACTGGCCGGCATCGAGCGGCACCATATCGACGAGCGGCTGTTAGACAGAATCTTCTCGCGTTTCTGCATTGGGAAATAACCCGCCGGTCTGCCGCATTATATATGTCAGAAATCATTTTGCGGCTGCACGGCCGTCGGGCGCTTGCGCTTGCCCAACAGGACAATGTCCCGAAGGGCCTCAATACTTCTGGCTGCCGTCCACCGCTTCTCAAAATTAGGGTCCTGCACTATCTGCGCAATGGCGGACAGTGAATAAAGATGGAAATTCCGCTCGTCTTTGCTGCCGGCGATAACGAATATCGCGTGAATCTGCTTATGCTTATCCGAAAAAACAACACCGTTTTTGCAGCGGGCGATAAGAACGTCGAAGACCTGCTCGTCCCCGATTACTATATGCGGAATGGCCAGACTATCGCTCAATACCGTGCTGCTTTCTTTCTCTCTGGCCACAGACAGTTTATATATCTTTTCCGCTTTCATTCCCAGCCGAGAGGACAACTCGGCAGAGGCGGTGTGAAAAAATTCGTCAACGCTTACTGCTTTGTCTATATCCAAGACAACACACTTCTCTACTATACTGTCAAACCTGTCCTTGACGATGTCGTCGCGCTGCCTGATGATTTCCCGCAGCTCTTCTTCGAGCGAATAGCTGGTAAGCTCTTTTGCGGTGACTCGTTCAATCAGGTGCAAAAGTGCGTATTCCCTGTTGGTTCTGATTCGGCCATAGAACCAGTATACGAAACCGCCGGCGACTATAAGCAGCAAGCTCACAAAGAATGCTTCTCTGCCCATTTCATAAATCAAAAAGCAGAACCCGATTATCCCTGCGATTTGAAACCACGGATACAGCGGTGCGCGGAAAACCGGGCGATAATTCTGAATGCGGCTTTCCCTGAGGATGATTACCGACAGGCACGCAAGGATATTGGTAAGGATAAGGACAAGCGAAGCGGCCTCGACGAGTATTTCGAGCTTGAGAAATAGCGACACTAATACAAAAAATCCCGTAATAAGCAGCGCGTTGTGAGGGGTGCCGAAGCGGGCGTTGATTCTGCCGACCTTCTCGGGCAGCAGGCCGTCCTGGCTCAGCGGCACAAGCGACCGTGCCGCCGTCATAATACCGGCGTTGGCCGTCGACAAAAAAGCCAGAATAGCTGCGATGCCCAGTGCGATTTTGCCGGGCGTGCCCATAAAAACCTCCGCCGCATCGGATATCGGCCGAAGCGAATGACTCAGCTTGTCGCCTTCGAGCACACCGATTGTGATAAAAACCATAAAAGTATAAAAGATGCTCGTCACTAAAAGCGACACAATCATTCCGAGAGGGATATTGCGCGCGGGATTTTTGATTTCCTCCGCGACACTGGCGATCTTCAAAAGACCAGCGTACGAGACAAACACAAATCCGGTGGTAAAGAATATTCCCTTAAGGCCATGAGGTGCAAAAGGGACAAGGTTGTCAACCGTGACCTTGTTCAGACCGACTATGACAAACACTACCATAAGCAACAGCAGGCCGGCCACGAGAGCCACCTGTGTTCTTCCGGCCTCTCTGATTCCAATCAGGTTGATTGCCAGAAATACCAGGCAGAACGCGACAGCAATTATGTCCCTGTCAATTGGGACAAGCAATCGGGCGAAAACAGCCATGCCCACAAGGGCAAAGGCGCTTTTCATCGAAAGCGAGAACCAGCTAAGCAGCCCCGCCACTGTGCCGACGCCGGGGCCGAGCGAGCGAATTATGGTAAAGCAGTCGCCGCCGGCCTTGGGCATAGCCGTCGTCATCTCCGCAATGCTGAGCATTCCCGGCAGGGATAAAAGACCAGCAAGAAAATAGCAGACGATGACGGCCGGCCCCGCCCTGGCAAACGCAAGTCCGGGCAGGATAAACAGTCCCGAGCTTATCATCGCACCCGAGGCGATGCAAAATACGCCCGGAAGCCCCAGTTCCTGTTTCAGTTTAGTCGCTATTTTCGCACCCCACAGATTTTACATACCATATTAGATTTGCGCCGCTGGTTAAGAATCTTAATTGACCGCACCCAATCTGCCAAATAAAAAAAAGAGCACAAGTTTTTTCCTCGTGCCGTCGGTTATAGGGTAGCCGGATTGAGTCTTGCTCCGCCTCCGTATTGATAAATAGCCACAGAGGCCTCGGTTTTTTAAGCCACAGAGCACACCCGCCGCGCCGCATAGCGGCAGGCGAGGTCTCGCAAAAGGCGGACAGAGGTCGCAGAGAATTAAAAATTTTAGACACGGACTTGTCCGTCGTAGCGCAACGAAGGCGGATTTACACGGATTTACACTGTTTTATTGTTTTACTGCTAGCCGGGAATTGATCATATCGTCAATTGTCCGAGTAACTGAAATACAAAACCAACAAATATAACAATCAGAGCAATTCGAGATATATTTATGTTTCGTTTTGCAATTTTAGCTTTTTGTTTCGCTTGCTCGGGCTCCTCATTATAAGTAACAATCTCAGAACCATCGGGGAACACAGTAAATATAGGAGGGACATAGAAGTACAACAAAATAACTCCTATCATGTTAAAAACTAAGCCGATGGTTGTTAATAAAATGCTTTCCATAATTTAACCTCATCACTGCTATAAACAATTATCGAGACAAATCCTGACCAACCTTCACTTTAAACGGAAAAAGGGAGGCGCGCCGGAGAGTGTCCTATTAAGCATTGCAGCGCTGTTTGGGTCTCCGGAACTTGAACTCCCCGTCCCATAGGATTATCAGGTCGGACAGATATCTGCAAACATCTGCTTATTCCGAGTGTCTGACAGAGCTTATGAGGCAAAGACGCGCCGCCCTCAAAAGGTGTTTCAACATATAAACTCCTTTCTGGGGCGACTTATCGCCTCCCATAATCAGATTTTCACTTTCAAAAAGAACTGGTGGGCACAGCCCAACCTACAAACTTTTTTAGAAACAGTGTAAATCAGTGTTAATCAGTGTCTAAAAATCCGCAATCATTTATCCTTGGCCTCGAATTCGGCGTCGATTACGTCGTCGCCTTTTCTGCGGACCTCACCCTCAGGGGGCGGTGGCGGCGGTTGCTGGCCCTGCCCTTGGCCCGGCTGGGCCTGGGGGCCGCCGGTCTTTTTGGCGGCCTCTTCGTAGAGGGCCTTACCAAGCTCCTGGCTGGCGGAGCTAAGGTTTTCAATTGCCTTTTTGATTGCCTCGGCGCTATCACCCTTGACGGCTTCTTTGAGATTATTGACGGCGTTTTCAATCTTGCCTCGCGCCTCGCCGGAGACCTTGTCGCCGTGCTCTTTGAGCGTCTTGTCCGTGGCGTAAATCAACTGGTCGGCCTGGTTTTTCAGGTCGATGACCTCGCGCTTTTTCTTGTCTTCGGCTGAGTGCGACTCGGCGTCTTTTTTCATCTTTTCAACCTCCTGGTCGCTCAGGCCGGAGCTTGATTTAATCTCAATCGACTGCTGCTTGCCGGTGGCAAGGTCCTTGGCCGAGACGTTGAGAATGCCGTTGGCGTCGATGCTGAAGCTGACCTCGATTTGCGGAATGCCCCGCGGCGCAGGCGGCAGTCCGGTAAGCTGGAACCTGCCAAGCGTGCGGTTATCATTGGCGAACTCGCGCTCGCCCTGCAGCACGTGAATATCCACTGTGGTCTGGTTGTCCGCTGCGGTCGAGAATACCTCGGTCTTGCTGGTGGGGATGGTGGTGTTGCGCTCGATGAGCTTTGTCATAACGCCGCCTAAAGTCTCAACGCCTAATGAAAGCGGCGTTACATCGAGCAGCAGGATGTCTTTAACGCCGGCGTCACCGGCAAGAACCGCACCCTGAATTGCCGCGCCCATCGCAACAACCTCGTCAGGATTGATGCTCTTGTTGGGGTCTTTCTCGAAAATATCTTTTGCGATTTGCTGGACCTTCGGGATTCTTGTGGAGCCGCCGACGAGCAGGATCTCCGCGATATCCTTTGACGCAAGTTTCGCGTCTTCCATCGCCTTTCGGCAGGGACCTTTCAGCCGGTCGAATACCGGCTCGCAAAGCGCCTCGAATTTACTGCGGGTAATCGCCATCTGCAAATGCTTCGGCCCGGAGGCGTCCGCCGTGATAAACGGCAGATTCACCGTTGTCTCGACCTGTATACTCAACTCGCACTTGGCCTTTTCCGCCGCTTCTTTTAGCCGCTGATGCGCCATCGGGTCGGTACGAAGGTTGATACCCTCCTTTTTCTTGAA
>Ga0315545_1000778_pt1 | contig 33153 bp, 26 predicted proteins | sample SalMarSW160210MG_FD_203096 | JGI IMG/M metagenome (GOLD analysis project Ga0315545, IMG submission 203096) | Salt marsh sediment microbial communities from the Plum Island Ecosystem LTER, Massachusetts, United States - Salt Marsh Sediment SW1602-10 ...
TTCTAGTTACCCCCACCTCCCCCACCGTCCCCTTCAAGATTGGGGAGAAGATGGACGACCCGCTCCAGATGTATTTAAGCGACGTCTGCACCCTGCCCATAAACATTGCCGGTCTGCCAGCAATATCTATACCCGCCGGCTTCGGCGACGGGCTGCCCATAGGTATGCAGATAATCGGCAAGCCCTTCGGTGAGGAGGCTATTTTGAAGATTGCCTACGCCTACGAGCAGGCGACAGAGTGGCATAAGCGGAGGGCGGAGATATAGAGGTGGAGTAGCAATGGACTTTAATTGCTACATAGATGAGTCAGGTGACGAGGGAATAGAAACTGGCGGCTCCAGATGGTTCATTTTAGGTGCGCTTATTGTACAACAAGACCTAGATTTTAAAACCAGCACAATGGTTAGCAGAGTTAAGCAGAAGTTTGGGCATGATGATAAATTCGTTCTGCAATGGAAAAGGATTAAGAAACATAGTCAGAAGCTGTATATCTGCCAAGAATACCAAACGGAGCAGTGGGTATTTGCATGTGTAGCAACTGACAAAACACATCCCTTTATTACACGATCAAAAGGAATGAGAGAAAAAGGCGTATTGTATTCTTACTCCACGCGCCTTTTACTAGAAAGATTATCTTGGTATACACGTGACAATGGCAATGGAAAAGCACTTCCAATCTTCGAATATCGGTCTAATATAAGTTACACTAAAATGGGAGAATATTTCGAGAAATTACGCAATTGGATACCAGAAGAGGATATAAAAATATCTTGGGATAATTTAGAATACCAAAATTTCAAAATCCTACCAAAGAAGCAAAGACGTCTACTCCAAGCATCCGACAATCTGTGTGGCATGGTTAAAGAAGGGCTTGAGTATGATGGATATGGGAATATTGAACCAAGATACGTACTAAGTGTCGGGAATCGCTTTTACCGGCGCGGTCGTAATCTATTTTCCTACGGCCTTAAATTTTTACACGCAAACCCAACTGTGCTTTCTGAATTGAAGGAAGAATACGAATGGCTAAAAACAATTTGAGCAAGTCCCAGACCGAAGGAGCCCACAACTTAAAGTTGCTGCCACCAATTAAGGTGACCTTCGGTGACTCTGCGCTTACTTGCTCACTTATATTGATAACACATTTGTTCCAATTTGTCAAGAGGTAAGTGCCTTTGTTACTTTAGAGAGACTTGGAGGCACAGCCTATGAGGGTGGGCTGGTGTGGGACGAAAAACCTGGGGGGTGGGAGTCACCTTAATAAAACTAAATATCTTTTCCCACCCACCGCCCTCAAGGAGGTAGCTTGAATAACCTTAAAGTCAAATGCTATTCGGGGCAGACCTACGCCGAAAGACCAAAGTCCTTCACCTGGGAAGGCGTGGAATACGAGGTTGAAAAGATTGAAAAAGAATGGCGGGAGCCGGAAGAGAAGCACTTCAGGGTCAGAACCAGAGATAACAAACTCTTCCAGCTATGCTATAATGAGTCCCAAGACCAGTGGTCGCTAACCGAGCTGATAAGGAGTTAGCCATGTTAAAAGAGATTCTTAAAATACTGGAAAACGATGCTAGAACTACCGCCAAGCAAATATCCTCTATGACCAGCACCCCTGCTGATGAGGTAGCCAAGCTCATCAAGCAGGCGGAGAAAGACCATACCATTCTCAAATATAAGACCATAATTAACTGGGAAAAGGTGGGGGAAGAGCAGGTGGGGGCGCTAATAGAGGTCAAGATTGCCCCCCAGAGGGACGTTGGCTTCGACGCTATAGCTGAGCGCATCTACCGCTTCCCGCAGGCCCGCTCGGTCTACCTGCTCTCAGGGACATACGACCTGCTGGTCCTGGTAGCCGGCAAGACCATGCACGAGGTGGCTGATTTCGTATCCCAAAAGCTCGCCCCTATTGAAGGAGTACAGGGGACGGTTACCCACTTCATGCTTAAAAGATATAAAGAGGACGGCGAGATTCTTGAGGGGAAGGAAGAGGTCAAGCGTCAGCCAGTAATTCTCTAGGAGATTTTTTATGTCAGTAAGAGCACGGAATCCAACCTCACAGCAGGTAAACCAGCTTGCCCCTTCGGGGATAAGGAGATTCTTCGACCTTTTAGCCTCCATGGAAGGGGTAATCTCGCTGGGAGTAGGCGAGCCCGATTTTGCCACCCCGTGGCATATCCGCGAGGCAGCCATCTACTCCCTGGAGAAGGGCTATACCATGTATACCTCAAACCTGGGCATGCCCGAGCTGCGCCAGGAGCTGTCACGCCACCTGAAGGATAAATACAAGCTGGACTATGACCCCGATAGCGAACTGCTGATTACGGTTGGCGTCAGTGAAGGGTTAGACCTGACAATGAGAGCCATCCTTGACCCCGGAGATGAGGTCATTATGCCCGACCCCTGCTATGTTTCCTACAACCCTTGTGTCGCTCTGGCTGGGGGCAGACCAATTATGGTGCCCACCAACCAGGAGAATAATTTTGAAATTAGCGCCGCCGATATTGAGGCACGAGTTTCCGACAAAACCAAAGCCATTCTCATCGGTTATCCAGCCAACCCCACCGGAGCCGTGATGCCCAGAGAGAAGCTGGCACAGATAGCCGAAGTCGCCCGGCGCCACCACCTGCTGGTAGTCTCCGACGAGATTTACGCCAGGCTGGTCTACGGCGTGGAGCATACCTGCTTTGCCACCCTGCCCCAGATGAAGGAAAATACCATTCTTCTCGGCGGCTTCTCCAAAGCTTATGCCATGACCGGCTGGCGCATCGGTTACGCCGCCGCCAGCAAAGAGGTTATCGCCGCCATGACCAAGATTCACCAGTATACTATGCTCTGCGCCCCGATAATGGCACAGGTAGCCGCCATTGAGGCACTGAAATCAGGCGAGGATAGTGTTGTTGAAATGGTCGAGGACTACAATCGGCGACGACTGGTTATAGTCAAAGGACTGAATAAGATTGGCCTGCCCTGCTTTGAGCCTAAAGGGGCATTCTACGCCTTTCCCTTGATAAAGAGTACCGGCATGACCTCGGAGGAATTTGCCGAAAAACTGCTGATTGAGGAAAAGGTAGCCGCCGTTCCCGGGACTGCCTTCGGGCAGTGCGGGGAGGGGTATATCCGCTGCTGCTACGCCACCTCACTGGCAGACATTGAAGAGGCACTTGCCCGCATGGGGCGGTTTGTGGGGAAGCATAAGAAGTAGGTTATCTTAACCCCACCCCCTTGCTTTAGCTTGGTCTTTCTTTCCCACCCAGCCCACCCTACAGAAGTTTCACCTCTATAGACTCTTTAACGCCCACGCCTTGACATCGCCTTTTTTACTTGTATAATCCAAATTGAAAGGAGGTATGAATATGGCGACCGATGTAGAAAAGATGATGAATGACTACCTGGCAGCAATGAATGCACACGATGTGGAAAAGTTTCTTACCTTTTTTACGGATGACGCTGTCTACGAGTGCACGCCTTTGGGAAAGGTAAGCCGAGGCAAGAAGGAAATAAAAGACTTCATCAGCTCTACATTTGCTGACTTCCCCGACTTTAAGCTAGAGATGAAGTCCGGCTTCAATGCCGGCGACCGGGGAGCCGCAGAGTGGGTCATGAGCGGCACTTTTGCCCATAGCAGCATGCCCGGGATGCCAGCCACTGGCAAGAAATTTTCAGTGCGCGGCGTTGCCATCACCGAGTTTAAGAACGGTAAAATAAGCCGAAACACCAACTACTGGAATCTGGCCTCGTTCCTGCAACAAGTCGGCCTTATGCCTGGACCGCCGAAGTAAGACCATCTCTGGTTAGAGTGTTTAAGAGGGGGTGAGGTAGAAACCTAAATCAGCCCCATCTTCTGCTTGACTTCTTTCATCGTCTTCTTGGCGATAACGCTGGCGCGCTTGGCGCCGTCAGCCAGAACCTCTTTTACAAACTTGGGTTTGGCGGCAAGTGCCGCCCGCCTCTCGCGGAAGGGCTTCAAAGCCAGATTAATCTTCTCCGCCAGAAGCGTTTTGCACTCAACGCAGCCAATCTTGGCTGAGCGACACTGCACAGCTATACCATCCACCTGCTCAGGATTAAAATGCCCGTGCAGGCGGTAAATATTGCATATCTCGGGGTGGCCAGGGTCATTGCGGTACTTGCGGGCGGGGTCGGTAACCGCCGTCATCACCCGCTCTATCGTCTCCTCAGGCGAAAGGGCTATCTCAATATCATTTCTCAGTTGCTTGCTCATCTTCTCCTTACCATCCAGCCCCAATACCATGGGAAAGGAGGTAAGCTTTGCCTGAGGCTCAGGGAAGGTATCGCCAAACAGGTTATTAAAGCGGCGGGCAATCTCCCTGGCTAACTCAATATGAGGCACCTGGTCTTCGCCCACAGGCACCACCTCAGCTTTGTATAGCACAATATCAGCCGTCTGCAGCACCGGATAGCCCACCAGCCCGTAGTTTACATTGCCGGGTTGGATTTTTACCTTCTCCTTAAAGGTAGGTACACGCAGCAACCAGCCCAGGGGAGTAATCATGCTGAGTAGAGTATGCAGCTCCATTACCTCAGGGACATGGGACTGGACAAAAAGGATGCTTTTCTGAGGGTCAAGCCCAGCCGCCAGCCAGTCGAGCACCATCTCATATATATCTTCCTGCAAGCTACTGGTATCTTCCAGTGTGGTCAGAGCATGGACATCAACGATGCAATAGACGCAATCATACTCATCCTGAAGGCTGACCCAATTTTGCAACGCTCCCAGGTAGTTCCCCAGGTGCTGCCTGCCGGTGGGACGAGCCCCAGAAAAAACGCGACGCTTCATTTAAGCCTCCTCAAGGGCAAAGTGTAACACAAAGGGGCAGACAAGGACAAGGTTATCTATCACCCTCACCCCCCTATCCCCCCCCTTTTTTCGGTTGTTCTTCTTCCCACCCTGACCCACCCTCGAAGGTTATCCCCCCAATAAAGCGGGGGGTGGGGAAGAAAGTTTTAGAAGCGCAGCCTATGAGGGCGGGTGGGTATGGGAAACAAAACAACTTTCAAAAGCAGGGTGGTGGGCTTATAATAGGAGTGGATTTTTAAGGGGGTAAAAAATGATCAGAAGCCTGGGGAATAAAAAACCCAAAATCGCCGAGTCAGCCTTTGTCAGCGAAGCCGCCTATGTTATCGGGGAGGTGGAAATCGGGGAGAACTCAAGCGTCTGGCCGGGGGCGGTAATCAGGGCCGACTTTGGCAGCATAAGAATTGGCAAAAACAGCGCCGTAGAAGATAACTGCGTTCTTCACTCCGGGACGCCCTCCGACCGCACCTACCGAGAAAAGATGACCATCGGCAATAACGTTCACATCGGGCACGGGGCGGTGCTCAACTGCCGCAAAATCGGAAACAACGTTCTCATCGGCATGAATGCCACCATCCTCCACGATGCCGAAATCGGAGACTTCTGCATAATCGCGGCGGGGTGCCTGGTCAGTCAGGGGATGAAAGTGCCGGATAAGTCTCTGGTGGTCGGCGTTCCGGGGAAAATCAAAGGCAAGGCTTCACCAGAGCAGCTTTGGTGGGTGGAGGAGGCGCCCAAAATCTACGTCGATTTAATCAAGCAGTATAAGGGGCAGGAGCTATAGTAGAGGCGTCACATCTTCTCCGGGGCGGTCATCCCCATAAGGTGCAGAGTCCTGGCCAGGGTAATCTTGGCGGCTTCAACCAGTTGGAGCCGAGCCTTAGTCAATTTCTCATCTTCAGAGACCACGCGGCACTGCATATAAAAGCTGTGAAAGATGGTAGCCAAGTCCTGGGCATAATAGGCGAGGTGGTGGGGTTCCAGGGTAATGGCTACTACTTCAACCATCTCAGGCAAAAGCAACATCTTACGGATTAATGTCAGCTCAGGCTCGGTGGTAAGCAAGGAAACATCGCCATCGCCGTAGCTAATCTTCCTCTCCTCAGCCAGGCGAAGAATGCTGGAAATGCGGGCGTGGGCATACTGAACATAGTAGACCGGGTTATCGGCTGACTGTTTCTTGGCTAACTCCATGTCAAAGTCCATCTGGCTATCGGCGGAGCGAGAGGCAAAGAAGAAGCGGCAGGCATCAGCCCCCACCTCATCTATAACCTCACGCAGGGTAATAATATCACCGCTGCGCTTGGAAACCCTGACCAGCTCGTCACCACGGCGCAGGGTAACCATCTGGGAAATTATCACCTCCAGCCTCTCCGGAGCAATGCCCAGGGCGCTAACCACCGCCTTCATCCGGGATATATGCCCCTGATGGTCAGCCCCCCAGATATTGATTACCTTATCAAACTTGCGCTCTATGAACTTGTTATAGTGATAGGCGATATCGGAGGCAAAATAGGTGGGAGAGCCATCGCTGCGCACCACCACATTGTCCTTATCCTCACCCAGGGCGGTGGAGACAAACCAGGTAGCGCCTTCCTTCTCCCCGATATAGCCGCCTTCACGCAGCAGAGCCATTACCTTCTGGTACTGTCCTTTATCAAACAGGCTCTGCTCGCTGAACCAGACGTCAAAGCCCACCCTCAATAGCTCAAGGTCGCTCTTGATGAGTTCCATTATCTTGACCAAGCCGATATGCCCCAGTTGAGATAGCGCCTTTTCGGGGGGAAGGGAGAGAAACTGGTCTTTCTCCTCAGCGATAATTTCCTTAGCCAGGTCAACCATATAGTTACCAAAGTAGCCTTCAGAGGGCATCTCGGCATCAATGCCCAAACACTGCTGATAGCGGGCATAAAGGGAACGATAAAAGGCGTCTATCTGGCTGCCAGCGTCATTAACATAGTATTCCTTTTCCACCTTGTAGCCGGCAGCGGCCAGAACATTAGCCAGGGTGCTACCCAAAATAGCCCCCCGCCCATGCCCGACATGGAGGGGTCCGGTGGGGTTGACGCTAACAAATTCCAATTGCACCCGGCTGCCCTGCCCCAGGTCAATATTGCCATAGGCATCGCCGGCGGCGAGGATTGAACCTAACTGGCGGGTCAACCAATCATTGCTGAGGGTGAAATTGATGAATCCTGGCGGGGCGACGGTGATAGTCTCAATCTCGGGGTTGGGGGCTATAAGTCCTACTATATCTTGAGCAATTTTTAGCGGGCTGACGCCGGTCGCCCGGGCTAATTTCATAGGGAAACTTGAAGCATAGTCCCCGTGCTCCGGGTTCTGAGGATGCTCTACAGTAATCTCAGGCAGCGCTACAGAAGGCAGCTTGCCCGACTTCTGTGCCTGGCTTGCCGCCTGCGTCAGCAGCTCAATAATCCGTTGCTTAATCATCTATGCCTAAATTATAGCACGTTGAAAGTGCGCCGTCAGCAACTTCGGCTTTAGTTCAATGGAGATATCCCTCCCTGAAGCGGTCGATTCAGCGCCCGCTTCAAAGAGCAGTATGTTTAATTCGGGACAGAGGGAGTAATGCTACGCTACTAAGTATCAGGAGCCAGCTTTGATATGCTGAATTGCACGCCCTCGGGTGTTTCCTGGCAATCAATGACCATCCCATCCAGCACCTGGTCCAGCTCAGAGCTGACGAATAAAACCTTTGCTCCTTCGCTCTCCACCACCTGGTCGCCTCCCTGTTCCTTGTCCAATGCCATGTCTAACTGGTTTGGCCTCGAGGAGGAGATAATAAGCCTAATAGCTACTTCAGGGTCTTGCGTCTGGGCTTGGATAGCTTCCTTCAATTTTGCCGCAGCCTCTGCCGTCACCGTTAACATGCTACCCTCTTATTCACTTGATTCTGCCACTTTTACCTTTACCGCCCGAGGTCCTTTGGCTCCACTTTCCAGGTCGAACTCCACATCGGCACCCTCTTCAATAGTATCAAAATCCGCTTCAACTAGCTCGGAGCGGTGGAAGAAGACCTCGGTGTCGTCTTCAGCAGTGATGAAACCGAAGCCCCGGTCCCGGATGAGCCTTTTTACCTTTCCTTTCAAGTTCTTTACCTCCTTTTTTAAACACAAATCCGGCAAAGCCCCTAAACAGGCTTGCCAGGCTCTATAAGCTTTTGCTTAATCGCCTATGTCAAGATTATAACACAAAGTTGATTAAAATAGGACACTTTAGGGTGGGGCTGTAGAATTTTAGGGGGAGTCTTCTTTCCCACACCACCCACCCTACAGGGGTTAGCACCCTCTTTAACACCCCTCAAAGGGGGTGAGGTTAAAGAGATGAAAAGAGGTAAAACCTTTTTGGGCGGGTGGGTATGGGAAATTGCCTAGCTCCACTCCGCCGCGCCCTGCTGCCACACCCGCGCCATCTCTTCAGCCAGCAGACGGTGCTCAGGCTTCTCTAAACCAGGGTCTTTGTCAAAGAGCCTTATTGCCTCATCTCGAGCCAGCTCCAGCAGTGCCACATCGGAGAGCTTAGCCATACGCAGGTCAGGAAGCCCGCTCTGCCGGGTGCCGAAGAACTCGCCCGGACCCCGCAGCCTCAGGTCCTCCTCCGCCAGCTTGAAGCCGTCCTGGGTTTTCTCAATTATGTCCAAGCGCTCCCTGCCTATTTCTGACGGGTTCTCGGCTAGCAGCATACAATAGCTCTGCTCACTTCCCCGCCCCACCCGACCACGAAACTGGTGCAGTTGCGATAAACCAAAACGGTCGGCGCTTTCTACCAGCATCACGGTGGCATTGGGCACATCTATGCCCACCTCCACCACCGGCGTCGACACCAGAACGTCCAGTTCTCCGGAGCGGAAGCGATGCATTACATCGTCCTTTTCCGCCGCCGACATGCGCCCGTGAATCAAGCCTAATTTAAGGTCGGGAAAGACCTCCCCGGAGAGGCGCTCATATTCAGCCACCGCCGCCTTAGCCTGAATAACCTCTGATTCCTCAACCAGGGGGCAGATAATAAATGCCTGCCGCCTCTCAGACACCTGACGGCGCAAAAAGGCGTAGGCGCTATCCCTCTGCGCCGGCTTAAGCCACCTGGTCTTCACCACCTGCCTCCCCGGAGGAAGTTCATCTATGACTGAGAGGTCAAGGTCGCCATAAAGGGTCAGGGCTAGGGTGCGGGGGATGGGAGTAGCTGTCATCACCAGCACATGGGGGTTAAACCCCTTCTGCCGCAGTGCTGAACGCTGGGCAACCCCAAAGCGGTGCTGCTCATCGACCACAGCTAAACTCAATCGGTGGAACTCCACCTCCTTCTGAATGAGGGCGTGAGTCCCGATAACAATATCAACATCCCCGCCGGTGATACGCTGCTGGATTTCCCGCTTGCTGGCCTGGTTTATGTCGCCAATAAGCAGCGCCACCGTAAGCGGATGAGATAAAAGCCCGGAGAAGCTACGCATGTTGTCTTCTTCTGACACCTGTTGACCGGTTCGGGACAGGAGCTGGCAGACATTGGTAAAATGCTGCTCAGCCAGGATTTCAGTCGGCGCCATGAACGCCCCCTGGTAGCCATTGGCAGCGGCCACCAGCAAGGCGGCCGTAGCCACCACCGTCTTGCCACTGCCCACCTCCCCCTGAAGCAGCCGGGACATCGGCCTTGGTTTCTCCAAATCAGCCGATAGCTCCTTAAGCACCTTTTGCTGAGCGGCAGTCAGCTCAAAGGGCAGAGATTTCAGAAAGGCATCCAGCATCGGTGTCTCGGCACTAAAAGGGTTGCCCGGCTGGCTCTCCTGCCATTCGTGCTTTCTGCCCAGCACTCCCAGCTGAAGGAGAAAGAGTTCGTCAAAAGCCAGACGAAGTCTTGCCCCGTCCTTGGCAGCCTCATCCTCAGGGTAGTGAGCCTGACTTATCGCCTGAGGCAGCTCAAACAGGTTACAGCGCTGTCTCAACTCCGAAGGCAGAAAGTCCTCTACCTGCCATGCCCACTGGTCAACCACCTGCTTCACCAGCTTTCTTACCTGCCGGGGCTTGAGTCCCTGAGTCAGGGGATAGAGAGGAACCAGACGCCCGGTATGAACCAGTTCCTTATCCTCCATCAGCTCCCACTCTGGAGATTCAAACACGTGCCGCCCACCAAACAGGCTTACCCGGCCACTAAGAACTATTCGGGTATTGGTGGGCAGGCTCTTCGCCAGATAGGGATTATTGAACCACACCACCCTGACATTGCCCGTCTCATCGCCGACAACAGCCTCAGTGCCCCGCCGGCCACCGAGCATGGTCACCTGAGCCTCCCAGACGTTGGCAATAATGGTCTGCTCCTCACCCTCGGCAAGCTGGGAGATATATTTTCTCTGGCTGTAGTCCAGGTGGCGGTGGGGAAAGAAATAGAGCAGGTCCCGAATTGTTTTCACCCCCAGACGGCTGAACTTAGCCGCCAGACTGGTGCTGACCCCTTTAAGCGAGGTGATGGGTAGCTCAAGGGACTGGCCGGGTACTTTTTGTCCTCCCGAAGACCGTCGGCTGGCTACCGGTGGCGATGTCGCCATGCTTTCTTTTGGCGGCTTGACCTCGCCTTTTTCGGCTGCCACTCCCTCCACTTCGGACAAAAACTCAAATACCTTATCTATCCACCGTTTACGCTTCTCCCTGGTCAGAGAGGCGTATTTGGAATCGTCGAGGCGAAGTCTACGAAAGCGGCTCAACAGCTGGGGATTGGTTATCGATTCTGCAGCCTGACCTGCCCAGCGATGAAGGAACCTGTCCAGACCACCGATTACGGCTGAATCTTCATAACCCTTTTCACATTCAAGCTCAAGAATCTTCTGCAGAGACTCAACATTAATTGACACGGCTTGGTCTCCATTCACCAGGCGAATGGCTCAATAACTACTCCTTGTCTCCCAATACAGCTACCAACAGGAGACCGGGGCCGGTATGAGTGCCAATTGCCGGCGTCATTTTGGAACGATGGATTCTCTCCCTGGGAAATATAGCACCGAGCCTCTCAGCCAGCGCCTCAGCCTCATCAGGGCAGGCGGTATCCTCCACCGCCATCTCCTCAATATGGGAATATCTGGCAGCAAAATTATATAAGCGGTTTATCGCCTTAGTCCGAGAGCGCGTTCTGCCTGCAGGCTCAACCACACCGTCTCTCAAGGTGACGAGAGGGTTTATCCTCAGCATTGACCCCAGAAAAGCCTGCGCCTTGCCGATACGCCCACCCTTTCTGAGATACTCCAGGGTATCAAAAGCAGCCAGAAAATCTACCCGAGGAATGGTCTTCCGGGCTACCTCTATCACCTCGTCAAGGCCAGCTCCAGCCTGGGCTGCCCTAGCCGCCTCCATAACTATAAATCCCTCGGTCATAGTAGCCGATAGGGAATCAACTACTTCTACCCGGCACTCCCGCTTCATTAGCCCGATACTCTGTAACGCCACCCCATAGGTGGCACTGAATTTGGAGCTGAGAATAATAGCTAGGATTCCATCCGCTTCCTCAGCCAGCTTGTCATATGCTTCAGCAAAGGTTGCCGGCGCTGGCACTGACGTAGACGGAAAGACCTTGCTACCGGCTAGCTTATCGTAGAACTGCTCAGTGGTCAGGTCGACACCATCGTGGTAGGCCTCTTCGCCAAAGCGAATAATTAGTGGAATTACGGTAATACCCAGCTCCTCAACCACCCGGGGTGGTAAATCAGCCACGCTGTCGGTAACAATTCTGACGGTCACGACTATTTATCCCCGAGCACAGCTACATTCAGGACCCGGGGACCAACATGCGCCCCAATTACCGGGCTTACCTTTGACCGGTAGATGCGCTCTTTAGGGAATTTGGCGCTGAGGCGCTTCACCAGCCCACCGGCTTCATCGGGGGTAGTGGCATGCTCTACTGCCATCTCGTCAATATGGGAAAAGCTGGCAGTAAAGTCATGCAAGTGGTCTATCGCCCTAGCTCGAGAACGTTCTCTGGCAACGGGATAGGTCTCACCATCTTTTATGGTAAGGATAGGGTTCACCTTAAGCAACGAGCCAAAAAAAGCCTGCGCCTTGCCAATGCGCCCGCCCCGCCTGAGATATTCCAGGGTATCAAAGGCTATACGCATATCCACCCGGCGAATATTCTCTTTGGTTAGAGCCACCACTTCATCGAGGCTAGCCCCGCTTTTAGCCGCCTTGGCAGCAGAGATAACTATCAGCCCCAGCGCCATAAGTGCCCACCGCGAATCAACCAATTCAACCCGGCACTTCTTCTTCATTTGGTCTATGCCCTGCATTGCCGACTCATAGGTAGCACTGAGCTTATGGGAAATAGTGATGGCCATAATTTCATCCGTCTCCTCAGCCAGCTTATCATATACTTCAGCAAAGGTTGCCGGCGATGGCACTGAAGTAGTGGGTAAAATCTTGCTCTGCACCAGCTTATCGTAGAACTGGTCAGTGGTCAGGTCAACGCCATTACGGTAGGAGGCAGTGCCAAAGTGAACATAAAGGGACACCACTGTAATCCCCAGTTCCTTAGCCACCTCAGACGGCAGGTCAGAGGTAGTATCAGCCACAATCTTAACTGTCATAGTTACCTCTTATCCCCGAGTACAGCTACCCCCAGAACGCGGGGGCCAACATGCGCCCCAATTACCGGGCTTACCTTTGACCGGTAGATGCGCTCTTCGGGGAATTTGGCGCTGAGGCGCTTCACCAGCCCATCGGCTTCATCGGGGGTGGTGGCATGTTCTACTGCCATCTCGTCAATATGGGAATAGCTGGCAGCAAAGTCATACAAGTAGTCTATGGCTTTAGCCCGGGAGTGCTCCCTGGCAAAGGGGAAAGCCTCACCATCCTTTATGCCAAGTATAGGGGTCACCTTGAGCTTTGACCCCGCAAAGGCACGCGCCTTGCCAATGCGCCCGCCCTCTTCAAGATAGTCCAGGGTATCAAAAGCCATACGAACATCCGCTCGGGGGATATTCTTACGAGCTAGAGCCACCACTTCATCAAGGCTAGCCCCAGCCTGAGCTGCCTTGGCAGCAGTGATAACTATCAACCCCTGTGCCATAACCGCCCACAAAGAATCAACCACCTCTACTCGGCATTTCCGCTTCATCAGCTTGATAGCTTGCACCATAGCTTCATAGGTAGCACTGAGCTTATGGGAATTAGTGATGACAGCAATTTCGTCCGTCTCTCCAGCTAACCTATCATAAGTCTGAACGAACACGTCAAGGCTGGGGATTTGGGTGGTGGGTAAAAGTTTGCTGTGTATTAGCTTAGCGTAGAACTTCTCAGTAGTCAGGTCAACGCCATCCCGGTAGACCCCCTCCCCAAAGATAACATTTAGCGGAATTACCGTAATCCCCAGCTCTTCAGCCACCTCGGAGGGTATGTCACCCAGACTATCAGTGACAATTTTGACCGTCATAATAGAACCCTCCTATTTATTCCACAGAAGCAATATAGTTATAGTGAGGCTGACCGCCCTGAACTACCTCAACCTGAAGCTGGGGATACTGCTCACGGATAGTGGTGCCGACCTGATCTGCCTCAGCCGACTTGGTATCAGCCCCGTAGTAGATGGTAACCACCTCAGCCTCATCCAGATTCACCCTGGTCAGCACCTCATTAAGAACAGCATCTGTCTTATCCGACACGGCTACCAGGTCTCCGTCCAGAAAGCCGATTGCCTGTCTCTTCTTGATGTCCAATCCACCCAGCCGGGTTGAGCGTACAGCCCGGGTAACCTCAATAGACTTTACTGCTGATTGCGCCCGGTTCATATTCTGAACGTTTGTTTCCATGTCAGCCTCATAATCAAAGGCTAAAAGGGCAGCTACCCCCTGTGGAATTGTTTTGGTGGGCAACACCTCAATGGTTTTGCTGGTCAAAGACTGGACCTGATTGGCGGTGAGCACTATATTTTTGTTATTAGGCAAAATAACAACCTTCTCCGAAGGCACTGCCTCCACCGCCTGGAGCAAATCCTTGGTGCTGGGATTCATTGTCTGCCCACCGGGCACAATAAACGTAGCCCCCAGACTGGCAAAAACATTAGATAGACCCTCCCCGGCAACCACAGCCACAATAGCTATCTCAACCGCTGGCATCCTCTCCTTCTGCATCTCCAGGAAATCCCGGTATTGCTCATCCATATTGCGTATATTTATCTCATGCAAAGTTCCCAGGGGGATAACATAGCTCACAACATCGCCAGGGTCCAAGGTATGAATATGAACCCTGACTGCTGAGTTATCACCAACCACAATCACCGATTGCCCTCTCTTTTCCAGCTTCTTCCTCAGCTTATCCGGGTCAAGCTCCTCCCCCTTAATGACAAAATTGGTGCAATAGCCGTAGGGCACTTCCTCCGCACCAACCATTTGTGGCGCTTTAGCCGTGAGCGGTACGCTACTGGCGACCATCCAGGGTCGGCGTAGCTTCAACTGCTCTACCTCACCCTTAAGGTAGTGGAGGGCGCCCTCCAGGATGGTATACAGCCCTTGTCCCCCGGCATCCACCACCCCCGCTTCCATCAATACCGGCAGCAGGGTGGGGGTATTAGCCACCGACTCCTTGGCAGCCCCGACGGTGGCTTCCACAACCGATACCGCGTCATCGCTAACATTGGAAGCATGCTCCCGGGCAGCCGCTGCCGCCTCCCTAATTACGGTAAGGATAGTCCCTTCTACGGGGTTGCTTAACCCTTTATAAGCCACCGTTGATGCCTGTAATAGGGCATCAGCCAGTTCACTGCCGTTAACCGATTCCTTATCCGCCAGACCCTGTGCCAGGCCATTCCAAATCTGCGACAGGATTACCCCGCTATTACCCCTAGCTCCCACCAATGCCCCCCTAGCCATAGCTCGAGCTACGTCTGAAGCACTATTGTCAGGAACCCGATAGGCTTCCTCCAGAGTGGAACGCATGGTAAGCAGCATGTTAGTTCCGGTATCTCCATCAGGTACCGGGAAGACATTCAGGGCATCAATATCGGCGGCGCTCTTCTCCAACCAGGAAGTAGCGGCAGCCATCATTTCCTTCAAATCCTGCCCAGTGATAGAACCAGCCTGCCCCATCTTATCCCGTCCTTGCCAGAATCGCCTGACTATGCTAGTATTGTAAACGAAATTTTACAGTAAATTTTTCCGATAGTCAAAGGAGAGGAAACCTTGAAATGCGATTTATGTGGCAAAACGCCTCAATTCGGCCATAATATAAGCCACTCTAAACGCCATACCAAGCGTCGCTGGGTGCCCAATATTCATCCGGTTACTATCGTTATTGATGGACAGCCAAAAAAGCTAAACCTGTGCACCAGATGCCTGCGCAATCAGCATAAACTGGCTAAAGTAAGCCAGACCTCAGCTCCTTGAGGGCTTCGGCTACCGTCTGCCCCGAACCAAACACCGCCGCCCCCGCCACCAGCACCCTCGCCCCCGCCTTCACCACTCTGGGAGCAACCTGGGCATTGATGCCGCCATCCACCTCCAGCTCAGCAGCCAGACCCTTTTCATCCAGTTCAGCCCGGAGACGGGCTATCTTATCCAGCATTGACTCAATAAAGCTCTGTCCGCCGTAGCCGGGATTGACCGTCATCACCAGGATCAAATCCAGGGAGGGAAGGATTTCACTGACGGCACTTGCCGGTGTTTCCGGGTTGAGAGATACCCCCGCCTTAACCCCCAGCTCCTTAATTGCCTTAACCACCTGGTGGATATGGGGGCAGACTTCTATATGAACGGTGATAATGTCGGCGCCGGCATCGGCAAACTGAGTGATTTGCTGCTCCGGTGCCTCAATCATAAGGTGAACGTCCAGGGGCAGGTCGGTCCACTTCCGAACCGCCGCCACCACCGGGGCGCCGATGGTTATCTGGGGGACAAAATGCCCATCCATAACATCAACATGGATATAGTCGGCGCCAGCTTTAGTGGCTTCAGCTACCTGCTCGCCAAGGCGAGCGAAATCAGCGGAGAGAATAGACGGGGCAAGTTTTACCCGGGGGCTACTTTCCACGTTTGGAATCTCCGATTGTCTTCTTGGCCGTGGCTAACGCCCGCGCCACCTGTCCGGGGGCGGTACCGCCAACGACGTCCCTGGCGGCAATGGATGATTCCACAGTAATGGAGTAAACATCCTGCTCAAATAGTGGAGAAAACTTCTTATACTCAGCCAGGCTGAGTATAAGTAAAGATTTATTCTTTTCCACGGCGTAGCTCACCAATCTAGCCACTATATCATGGGCGGTGCGGAAGGCTTCCCCCTTCTTGACCAGATAGTCAGCCAGGTCGGTGGCTAAAATATAACCCTGCTCCACTGCCTGCCGGGCATTTTCTGGTTTAACCTTAAGGGTCTTGACCATGCCGGTAAACACTTCTAAGGTGGATAGCAGGGTATCCACGGTATCAAACAAGCCCTCTTTATCCTCCTGCATATCCTTGTTATAGGCCAGGGGGAGAGCCTTCATCGTGGTCAGCAGAGCCATCAGATTGCCGTAGACCCGGCCCGTCTTACCCCGCGCCAGCTCGGCAACATCGGGGTTCTTCTTCTGGGGCATAATGCTTGAGCCGGTGGCATAAGCCTCATCAAGCTCGATAAAATTGAACTCGGCGGAAGACCATAAAATAACTTCCTCAGCCAGTCTGGAAAGGTGCATCATACACAGGCTAGCTGCCGCCTCATACTCCAGCACAAAATCCCTGTCCGAGACAGCGTCCATGCTGTTTTGACTGAGCTGGCTGAAGTCCAGCTCTTTAGCTACAAACTCACGGTCAACATCATAGGCAACGCCGGCCAGAGCGCCGCTGCCCAGGGGCATAACGTCAGTGCGCTTCAGGCAGTCGCTGAATCGGCTGACATCACGCTGGAGCATCTCAAAATAGGCTAGAAGGTGATGAGCCAGCAAAACCGGCTGTGCCGACTGCAAATGGGTGTATCCTGGAATGATTACATCTTTATTGGCTTCAGCCAAGGCAATGAGCGCCCGCTGCAGTTCTTTCAGCTGGGCCAGGGTATTTGAGATTGCATCCCTGACAAAAAGGCGCATATCAAGAGCCACCTGGTCATTTCGGGAGCGGGCGGTGTGGAGCTTGCCCCCCACCTCACCCACCTTCTCCAGCAGGCGGGCTTCAATATTCATATGGATATCTTCCAGCTCAGGCTGGAACTGAAACTTGCCCCGCTTTATCTCCTCCTTAATCGCCGTCAGCCCATTGATAATAGTCTCCGCCTCTTTATCCGAAATTATGCCCTGCTTGGCCAGCATTTTGGCGTGGGCGATTGACCCGGCGATGTCATAGGGATATAACTGCCAGTCAAAAGGAATAGAGGCAGTGTATTCGTTTACCAGTTTATCCGCCTTCTTCTGAAAACGACCCCTTATATAGCTCATTTACCTTTTCCTTTTTTCTCCTCCAAATCGCTAATACCCTGTGCCTGCGCCTGGGTTCTGACTGGTAGGCCCCAGATGTGAATAAAGCCGGGGGAGGCACTCTGGTCAAACTGGTCGCCCTTATCATAGGTAGCCAGGCCATAGCTATACAGCGATTTAGGTGATTTCCGCCCCACCACCCGGCAGCCCCCCTTGAACAGCTTGAGTCGCACTGTTCCGGTAACATAGCGCTGGGTGCTCTTTACATAGGCAGCCAGGTCCTGATGAAGTGAGCTAAACCACAGACCGTTATAGATGAGGTCGGCGTATTCAATAGCCACCTTCTGCTTAAAGCGAAGCTGGTCTTTAGATAAGGTCATTGCCTCCAGAGCCTGGTGCGCCTGCAGTAACACTACTGCTGCCGAGGCTTCATAAATCTCCCTTGATTTTATCCCCACCAGCCTGTTCTCCACAAGGTCAATCCTGCCTACCCCGTGCTCGCCAGCCAGCTGGTTAAGCCGCTGGATTAAGCCAACGCCTTTCATTTTCTTCCCGTCAAGGCTAACCGGAATGCCCTGCTCAAAGCCGATTTCCACATAGCCTGGCTTATCCGGGGCATCGGCAGGCGATTTTGTCCAGGTGAAGACATCAGCCGGTGGCTCAACCCAGGGGTCTTCCAGAACCCCGCACTCAACACTCCTCCCCCACAGGTTCTCATCAATGGAATAGGGGCTGGAAACAGTGATTGGTATAGGTATATTGTGTTTCTGGGCATATTTTATGGTCTCTTCCCTGGTCATGCCCCATTCCCGAGCCGGGGCGATAATCTTGAGGCTGGGCGCCAGGGCAGTGATGCCCACCTCAAACCTCACCTGGTCATTCCCCTTGCCGGTACAGCCATGGGCTACTACCGAAGCCCCTTCTTTTATAGCTGCATCCACCAGCAACTTAGCCATCAGCGGACGAGCCAGGGCTGTAGCCAGCGGATATTGTCCCTCATAGAGGGCATCCGCCTGCAGGGCGGGGAAGATAAAATAATTGACAAATAACTCCTTGGCATCCTCTACCAGTGCCTTCACGGCGCCGATATCAAGTGCCTTCTGACGAATGGCGGAAGAATCCCGCTCGTTGCCCACATCAACATTAAGGGCAATAACATCCAGTTTATACTTCTCTTTGAGCCATCTGATAGCTACTGATGTATCTAACCCGCCACTGTAAGCCAGTACTACTTTATCTGCCACTCCAAACCTCCCTTAAACTAATGGATTATCTCTCCCAAGCCAAAATTATCTCTTAAAAAGTTCGTGATTCGAGAACAAACCTCAGGATATTGCCACCAGTAGTCGTGCCCCGGTACTGCTATTAAGTGGGGGATGGTGCCAAAACCATCCTCTGGCTCAGATAAACCGAACCACTTTTTATAGTAGCCCCAAACGATATCAAAAAAATTTCCCTGACTCAAGGAATCAGTGCTTATTCCGTTATCAGTCATCACCAGCGTCCTCTCCGACATAACAGTCTGGTGCCAGAAAGGGGGACCGGTCTGAATGCTATAAACCCGGGGATTATCCTCCAGAATTTCCATGACGCCGTCAGCGATAACAGCGCCTGTGCTCTCACCAGTCAGGATAACCCTGAGGTCGGGAAGATAGGTGGTGAGAAACTCCACTCTACAGGCTAAATCCTTAGCCTTTGATCGGTAGCCATGTAGTATTTCCCCAAACTCATCCAGGCGCCCCTGAAAAGTGTCAGCCGCCCGCAGATAGTTTAACTCCAATAAGGTATAACTTGAGCTTTCCAGTTCAGATGCAATGCCGTCAAAAATACTCTGCCAACCCGGTGATTCCTCCACCAGATTCCACCCCCAACCACCGGGGTTAAAGACTATAACAAAATCCTTACCCTTAGCCTCGGAATATGCTGCCAATAGCTGATTGACAAAATCATCACATTTCTCTCGGCAATCTCCGAATAGCTCCACAGCTAAGCTGGTGGCACCATCCATCACCGATTGCGGCACATCCGAAAGGTCAGAAAGCGAGAGGGGAAGACCCCCGGTCCCAATGTCACTGGTTACCCCGAACCCTGGATATGAGGCAGCCAGCACCACCATGCCAAGCAAGAGGACTAAGCCCAAGGCTATTACTATCCAAAGCCGGCGAATCTTGCTCACCTTAAAACCTCTCACTATTTTTCCCTTAGCTGATAGCGCTGGATAGTGCGCTGTCTAAAATGCCCAGCGCCTCATCAACCTCCTCAGTGCCGATAATAAGGGGAGGCATAAAGCGTAAGGCATCGGGCTTCAATCGGTTAACCAATAAGCCCCTATCAAGGCAAGCCATCACTAATGACTGGGCGATGTCACTGTCAAATTCCATAGCCACCAATAGCCCCCGCCCCCGAACATCAGTGATAAGCTGGAATTTCTGCTTCATCTTTTCCAGCCCCTGGATAAGATACTGTCCTACCGTCTTTACCTTCCCGGCGATGTCATTATCAATAATGAATTTTACGGTAGCATAGCCAGCGGCACAGGCTAACGGATTGCCGCCAAAGGTAGAGCCGTGCTCACCGGGAGCGAACACTGCCACCCTCCCCTTAGCCAGAATAGCCCCAATGGGCACGCCGCTGCCCAGACCCTTAGCCAATGTCATTATATCAGGTTCAACGCCATATTGCTCGTAGGCAAAGAGCGTCCCGGTCCGACCTATGCCAGTTTGAATTTCGTCCAGGATGAGCAAAATACCCTTTTGGTCACACCAAGCTCGTATTGCCACCAAATAGCCATCATCAGGCAGGTTGACCCCACCCTCCCCCTGTATTGGCTCCACCATCACGGCACAGGTCCTATCGGTGGTGGCCGATTTTATGTCTTCAATATTATTATACTCCACATTGACAAAGCCGGTGGGGAGAGGAGGAAACGGCTCCTGGAATTTAGCCTGACCGGTAGCCGCCAACATAGCCAAAGTGCGGCCATGAAATGAACCCGAGGTGGTAATAACCTCATAGGCTCTATTTAAGTTAAGTTGCCCGTAACGGCGGGCTAGCTTTACTGCCCCTTCATTAGCCTCAGCGCCGCTATTGCCAAAAAAGACCTTGTCCAGACAGCTATTCCGGACCAGAAGCTCGGCCAAGCGAATCTGAGGAATAGTATAGAACTGGTTGGACGCCTGAATTAGCAACTGCACCTGCTCGGTAACCGCCTTGGTCACCACCGGGTGGCAGTGCCCCAGGCTATTGACTGCCCAGCCGCCAACAAAGTCAAGGTACTCCCGCCCGTCCTCATTCCACACCCGTGCCCCCTGCCCCCTGACTATGGTTAAGGGCACACGCTCGAAAGTCTGCATGAAGTACTGGTGCTCAAGTTCCTGCCAGATACTCACTTTTGTTCTCCTATTTGGTGAGGGTTTTGTCCCTCTAAAACCCCCCTTATCTAATTACTTCTTAATAGTAGTGCCGCCGCCTTTGCCCTTAATTTCACTGAGCAAGGCGTGCTGCTGCCGACCGTCTATAATACAAGCAGTCGCGGTGCCAGCCAAGGCTTTGAGGCAGGCTTTAATCTTGGGAATCATTCCCCCTGAAGCCACACCCGAAGTAACCAGCGCTTCAGCTTCATCAGGGGAGAGGCGAGGCAGCAGATTGCCTGACTGGTCACAGACGCCAACCACGTCGGTCAAGAAGATAAGCCTCTCGGCACCAATGGCGGCAGCAATCTCGCCAGCGACAGCATCAGCGTTGATGTTAAGCACCTTAGGCGCTTTCTCCGGCTTACCGGTGTGAAGGCTGACCGGAGCCACCACTGGGATATAGCCGGACTCTAGTAGTGCTTCCAGGGGAGCGGGATTTACCTCAACCACCTCGCCAAGATAGCCCAGCTCTTTCTCCTTAATCCTGCCCTGAATAAAAGCCCCATCCACCCCACTGATGCCTATTGCCATCCCTCCCAGAGCATTAATTTCAGCCACAATCTCCTTATTGACCAGCCCGGCCAGCACTGAAACCACCACCTCAAGCGTGGCTTCATCAGTTATCCGCTCACCGTGGACAAACCTGGTGGCAATCCCTTGCTTTTCCAGCCAGTCGGTTATCAGTTTACCACCGCCATGGACTACCACCAGCGATTTACCCTGCTGCTGAAGCTCGACTATGTCCTCAATAGTGGTATCATGACTGCCCAGAGTGGCACCACCGAGCTTAACCACGATAACCTTGCCCAATTTTCACCCCCATCAGGTCATGTACTGACTATTAATAGTTACATATTCCTTGGATAGGTCGCAACCCCAGGCGGTAGCTTTAGCCGAGCCCAGGTTAAGGTTCAAGCTCATTGATACTTCCTTCCCCTTTAACAGCTGGACTACACCCCGCTTATTAAAGGGCAAGGGCACGCCCGCTTTTACCACCGGGATTTCGCCGATATAAAGTTCAAGCTTTGATTCCACCACCTCCACCCCGCTCCGCCCCACCGCTGCCATAATCCGCCCCCAATTGGGGTCAGCGCCATGAATCGCCGCCTTCACCAGGGGCGAGCTTACCACCGTCCTGGCTGCTTTCCTCGCCTCAAGCTTACTGGGGGCACCACCGACATTTACCTCAATAAGCTTGGTTGCCCCCTCGCCATCGCGGGCAACAGATTTAGCCAGATAGATACAGACCCGCTCTAGAGCTTGCTGAAAGGCATCAGCCGGGGCGCCTCCCGCCATTCCGTTAGCCATGAGCAGCACCATATCGCTGGGGCTGGTGTCGCCGTCAATGGAAATCATATTAAACGATGTATCCACCGCCTTTTTCAGCGCCTTCTGGACAAAATCCTTCTCTACGGCAGCGTCGGTGGTGAGGAAGCAGAGCAAGGTTGCCAGGTCAGGGTGAATCATCCCCGAGCCCTTAGCCACCCCGCCAATGGAAAATTCGCTATCCCCCACCCCAACCTTGACCGCCGTCTCTTTGGCAAAGGTATCAGTGGTCATCATCGCCTTTGCCAGCTCATGACCGCCGTCTCGGGAAAGGATAATCTGGTCTATGCTACTCCTTATGCGCTTCATAGGTAGCGGTAGGCCAATGACACCGGTGCTGGCGACCAGAACGTCATCGGGCAATATACCAACGCCCTCGGCAGCCAGCTTTGCCATCTCGGCGGCATGGGCAAGACCCTTCTCGCCGGTAAAGGCATTGGCGCAGCCACTATTCACCACCACCGCCCCAGCCCCCCCTTGTTTTAGCCTCTGCTGAGACAGGACCACCGGAGCGCTTTTGAGCCGATTGGTGGTAAACAGAGCCGCAGCCACACAGGGCGCCTCAGAAAACAGGATGCCAAGGTCTGGTTTACCTTTGGCTTTTCTATTTATCCCGGCGCTGGTAGCACCGGCAAAAAAACCCTCGGGCGAAGTGACGCTGCCCTCGGGAACAAGCTCAATTTTAGCTTCCATTACCCAAAATATAGCACACCCGGCTATCTATAGCAATGAGATTGTTTACCAACCTCCAGGTGCCATGGGGAGGCTAAGAGAATAATAAAGGGGGGAGCTTTGAAGCTCCCCCCTTGTCCTTACGTTGTCCTATTCAGCCTAAACCGGACGGCGGACACGTATGAAAACGATAATTATTCCGACAAGGAATATAATGCCAATAACCACAATGGCTATAATGGCGCCCGTGCCCAAACCTCCAGCGACTCCCGTAGATGTTGTAACGCGAGGACGTAGAAACACATTAAAGGCGCTCGCTTGACCTTCAATGAAGACCTCATATGTCCCCGGCACTGTTTTGGAGGTGTAGAAAGTTACATGCTCGGCAGCGCCTGGGTCAACACCAACCCTGACTGCTTGTTCCGCATATCCATTTATTACCAAGTCTATTCTCTTGGAGCCACGGATGCCGCCCTGATTGACGACATCGGCTGAAACAACCACTTGTTGCCCGGGGAGGGCTTGAGCTGGTTCGATTTGCAGGTTGCGGACAATTATCCTGGCTGGCGCTACCTCCTCAATCACTTCTATGTAACCAGTATCCACGTCTTCCCCACAAGGACCTTCTACGATGAGAGTGACAAGGTAGGTGCCCTCGTAGTTATACACATGGGAGGGATGTTGCGCTCGGCTGCTTTCCCCGTCACCAAAGTACCACAGCCATGAGGCAATATCACCGGTTGACAGGTCAGTAAACTGAACGGCTAACGGTGCCGAACCACTAGTTGGGCTGGCAGTGAAAGCGGCTATCGGGCACTCACTGATAATAAATCCAGGGTGGTTCGGATGGTCAACATAGTCAATAAGGGCATCATAGACCCCGTTCTGATTGGCATCGAAAACAATGTCGTATTCTCCGGGGTCAACTGGCGCCGGCCAGATGAGAGCCGGGCCAAGGTTGCCATCACTATCAGTCATGACCGTGTTGTAACCATCGCTACTGACATCGCCTGGAATGCCCATACCATCGCTCCAAGCCAGGTCTGGAAGGATATGGATATCCACATTGGTATCGTGGGGGAAACTACTGCCGGTAGTATAAACGTCCTCAAATTCACAGTATGCGTTCACTTCAGCTCCGATGTCATCGCTTGACCAGCCTTCAGGTGGTATATACTCCACGCCAACAGGGTAGTCTTCCACCTCACCGTTCAAAGCCAGGCCGAGGGGGCTATTCAGACACCGATACGCCATTACCCCCGATTCCAGCTCCCCGTCTCCCATCATCGCCGGCTCATCAATGCGGAAACGCGACCAGGTTGGGCCTGTCAGAGCAGTAGCGGGGACAGGGAACTCAATGACGTAGGTGCCCGGACCGGTCGCAAGGTAGCTGGTGAAGATATTCTCAAGGTCAGGGGAATTGGCCCAGGTACCATCCTGGTTCCAGTCAATCCAGCCGTGCAGGCAGGAATCAATGGAGGCGCCACCCACCACAACCTGCACCGCCCCGTACTGACCGGGGACGTAGGGCAGGGTGTAGGGACCGCCAGAGACAGGGCTGGAACCGAGGAAGGTTACCCCGTCATCATTGGCATCTAAGTCCACCTGCAGCGAGTCAAGCTCAGCAGTTGGGGCTGTCCCCAGCCAGATGTTGCCCGGAATATGGCGGGCGCCATCGCTGGCTCGCAAGGAGGGGTAGGACGGGTCGGGGGCATCACCGAAATCAATCGCAACTGACACGCACACCGGCACAACGACCGGGTCCTCATCGGGGTCATTGCTGTTAATAACTATATCGCAGCAGATATCTCCACACAAAGCGTAAGTGGCGACATAGGCGATTTCGTTCATCCATAGCTCCACGGCATCCAGCGTACCATCGGTATCATCATCACCGCGGAACTCAGAGACGACGAAGCTGTTAACAATACTGCCACAGAATATTCCCCCCTGTCCGGCAGTTTCTGAGCCGGTGAAGCCGGCAACAGCGATAGTCGGCGATACCGGGTCACACTTATCACCGTCATCGGTATAGGCATGGGTAATAGTGGTCATGTCGGGCACGCTCTCTATCAAAGTGAAAATCGGGTGCGTCGGCTCCCACCGATACAGTGATTGCATGGTAGACATATCGCTCACCTGGCTTACGCCGAGAGTATCCCACAGGGTGGTAGCTTCGCTGTCAGAACCGTCAATATCAAAGGTCTCAATGACCACCTGTCCGCCGGCGTTAACATAGTCTTCAATCTCCGTCCAATAGTTGCCCAGGGCGTACCAGTTATTGTGGGAGACCAGCACCAGGTCCCACGGTCCGCCGGTGGTCAGGGCGTTGCCGAAGCCAGCATAGTCGTTATAATAACCGGTATAGCTAAGCCCCAGCGCCTGAAGAGCCAGTTCAACATAGGTATTCCCCGCGCTCGTATAAGCGTCATCAGCGTAGACTAAGATATTCAAAGCCGAAGGTGAGGGCGAGGAAGGCTGCCAGGTATAGGCGGCTTGGGTAATGGTGGTCACGCCCTCGGCGTTAACTTCACCGGGCGATACAGCCACCTCCTCCTGAGACATGAATTCCAGCGTTCCCTCTGCCTCCCCACCGCCACAGCCAGGACAGCCGCCAGTGCTGGGAGACATACCGGTGGTGTCTACGGTAACAGTTAGGTCGTCATACCCGGCTGGCGCCACCGTGCCGGAATTGGGAAGCACACTCAGCCACTCGCATCCTACATCCTTGCGCAGCCCCACATCATCAATGTAGGCTCCTTCAGCAGTAGTGGCGGAATCACTGTAAAACCAGAAAGCTACCCATACCTCGTCTTCCCCGCAGAGGTTGCCCAGCCAGGGATCAGTGGCGAGGTCTTGCGAAATGTCATACCAGGTGGCATCACTCCCACTGACCCCATAGCCACTGAAATTGCTCCCATCGGTTGATACCATCCAGGCAATATAATCATAAAAATCTGGTTGTGTGTCAAACCACAAGGAGAAATTAAATTCGGCAGCGATGGCATCTTCCAGGCTGAAAGGTCCAGCGACCATCCAGGAATCCATATCATTGGGATAATCGGCAGGAGTACAAGGGTCGACGGCGGCGGCTCCGGCGGCAGCACAGTAAGCACTATTTGTGGGGCCGTCGGCTCTACAATCCTCTTGCCCCCAATAGGCTTCAGTACCGCCGAAATAAATATCCCAGTTCCAGGTTCCCTCAAAACCATCCATTATTAAATACTCCCAGCCAACGGAAGGCACAGGACTCTCTGGCTCAACGGCACTGTATTCAAAGTCGGGGGGAAGCTCCAGCACCGCGCTAACTGGCTCTATACTCAGGCCTGGCGGTAATTCCGTGGATGATGAGGAAGGCACCGGCTGCTCGCTGATGCTATAGTCCAGGTCGGCATCGCCGTCATTATATATCGTCAGGGTGCCGGTCCAGATGGTATCGGGAGGCAGGACCAGGCAAATCTCGGTGGGGTCAACCCTGATATCGGGCGCCCCTATTTCCACCGGATAGTCTTCCACCTCGCCGTTATAAGCCTCGCCGGTGGGGTCATTCCAACACGGCGGTGGCACTCCTGGTTCCAGCTCTCCACTTGGCACGCTCTCCTCATCAAGGCGGAACCGCCCCCAGGTCGTGCCCCCCAAGGCATCGGCAGGGACGGTGAACTCAAAGGTATAGGTGCCCGCAACAGATACAAGTTCGCTGGTGAAGATATTCTCGGGGTCAGGGGAATTCTCCCAGTCGCCATCCTGGTCCCAGTCAATCCAGCCGTGCAGGCATCCCGGGAATCCAGTTCCATGCACCTCAATCCGCACGGCGCCATACTCACCGGGGATATAGGGCAGGGAGTAGGGACCGCCAGAGACAGGGCTGGAACCGAGGAAGGTCACCCCGTCCTCGTCATCATTACCGACCACATCATCCTGGTTGGTAGGTTGCCCGTCATATTCAAGGTCAGTATTGTTAACAAGAGAAGGACCCATCCAGATTGCCCCTTCAACAGGTACAAGATGGCGGGCGCCGTTGTTGGCTAAGTAGGTGGGGTAAGGTATATCGGGGGCATCGCCGAAGTCATATTCAGGTTCCTCTATTGGTTCTATACCCACTGACGGGTCGCCATAGAGGTTGAAATCGTACCAGTTCATTAAATAGTGTGGATAGGTAGTGCCGATGGATATGAACGATTTTGCCCCGTACAAAGCATATCCGGCTTTATTGGTGTTAACCAACCTTTTTACGTATTCATAGCCAAGCCCCGAATTGGTAGGGCTGTTGGTAAAGTCGGTCTGACCAATAAGAAACCAGGAGACCCTGGTTGCCGATACGGTGGCAATACCACCCTGTTCCAGGATGGAGTATTGCAGGTTGTTAGTGGTTTCCGGATGACCGTTGGTGCAGGAGCACTGGTAGGTGAAGGCGGGATGGCTGTCATCAAGGGAAGAACACCAGGAACTCTGGAATAATGTCCCATCCCAGCATCCGCCATAGCCCACAGCTGCAGTGGTAGGGCTGCCATGCGCCCACCAGCAGACAATGCCGAAGTCATTCGGTGTCCCCGAGGCACCCGTCCAGCGGTCAAACACACTTGGAGCACTTGTGCCCCCATTCAGCCCCTCTTCACTGGTATAGGCGGAATCCAGCGAGCAGGGGTCGGTTTCGCTCTGCTGGTACATCCTCCACGAAGAATAGCCGGCGCCATTCAGGTAATCGGTCTTCATCTGCTCTCCCAGCACGGCTCCATCGTAGGGTCCTGTTGAGTGCTGAAAGCCCATGGGCAGCAATATATTTTGCCGCCAGGTCAGGGCTCCACCAGCGGTCTCATAGTCAATGACCTTCTGCAATATACTATCCAGGGCAGTATAATCCGTACTATATACCGGAATCCTGCCCACGTAGACCTCAGGGGTAAAATCCACCCCTCCGCTCACAGGATAATCATCAGACCACTCTCCGAAAAGCGTGTCATCATCGTGGTCCCAGTCGCCGGTCAGGTCGGCATAGTAGTAGTCAGTGGGTGTTGGCACAAAATCACCAGGATTATAGGAGTGGTTCGCCTCCGGATGGCACATCTGCATCGGGATATCCACTGTCCCAGTTCTATCACCGGGGGTGGGGTCTCCAATTAACAGGACATATTCAATTCCGTAAGAACTATAGTTATTTATCAGCCACTGCCTTATCCTCTCTGCCCTGGTATCAGGTGATTCTCCGGTTAGAACGCCATAGTCATCCTCGGTGACAACCCATACATTGAATCCCAGGCTTTCTTTGTGGTTTATAAAATCGGGGTTTAGCTTGGTGCTGTTATTATATATGTCATTGGTGGTGATGATGACATAGCCAGGCCAAGCTTGGGGCTCTATTGTCTGGGGCACTATTGGGTCTGGCTCATACCAGCCCTTGGCATCCTCGTAGTTGAGGAAGGTTTCACTGGCGATGACATCCATCCCCGAATCCCTCAGAAGGCTTTCACCCAGCCCAGCCCCGGTTTGCTCATAGCTTATCGCTATGGTCACGCTCTCTATAAAGGTTAGCTCTCCGGATACCGGGTTATACTGGAATGGGGTAAAGTCCACCCTGGTGAAGCTCCACTTCCTCATCTGTGAATAGGGGAGTAACGATACATAATTTTCAGGGAAGTCGGCATCATTTCCATACACATCCATGTTCTTGCCGTCTACGAGAGCTCCCCCTTCCTGCTGAGCAACAGGAAGAGCTGCCGGCCCGATATCATATGTTCCTTTCAAGGTGGTGGTTTCGGCGGAGATTACCTCCAATTGCAGGCTTTCCCAGTCAATATCAGGTGGAACAACGATATTGAAGACATTGTGGGGGAGGGTGGGGTTGCCGGCCGAAGCGGTTGTGGAAAACCCCTCCATCTGTATGACATCCCCCCCATCGTCCTCCACTATCTCATAGTCACCAGCATAAAGGGTGAATTCCATATCGCCAGTGCTGCTTGGGCTTGCTTGGGCGCCGGCTGGTGATGCTATTGCCACCAGCGATGACACCAACACCACAACAGCTACCAGCGAAAAGGTCTTCCATGCTTTAGCCATTTTAATCCTCCTTGGTTTAACCTAGTTATGTTAATATTATTAATGTAATAATATGTTAGTACAATAGTATATTGGCTTTGCTTGATTTGTCAATAGGTTAGCCGTCTATCGCGATATATGCTCTCCAGTAACGGACTTTGTTATATTCCCCGTTGCTAATTTGCACTAACTATAGGCTATCCTGCCCTATCTTGTCAATAGGGAGACATCAAACGTTATAGCCAGGGAGACGGCTATAATGCTTCCTGGCTAACTTACATAAGCCAACACTATTATACCCCACCTTGTCAAGGGTATATCAACGCAAAGAGAATAATAAAAGGGGGAGCTTAAAAGCTCCCCCTTGCCCTTACGTCGTCCTATTCAGCCTAAGCCTAACGGCGGATACGTATGAAAACGATAATCATTCCAGCAAGGAATATAACGGCAATAACCACAATGGTTATGATGGCAGCCGTGCTCAAACCTCCAGCGGTCCCCTCAGATGTAACGTGAGGACGTAACAATACATTAAAGGCGCTCGCCTGGCCTTCAATGTAGACCTCATATGTCCCCGGCACTGTTTTGGAGGTGTAGAAAGTTATATGCTGGGCAGTGCCCGGGTCAACACCAACCCTGGTTGATTGCTCCGCCTGCCCATTTATCACCAACTCTATATTCTTGGAGCCACGGATGCCGCCTTCATTGACGACATCGGCTGAAATAACCACTTGTTGCCCGGGGAGGGCTTGAGCTGGTTCGATTAGCAGGTTGCGGACAATTAACCTGGCCGGCTCCTCAAACACTTCTATGTAATCAGTCGCCACGTCTGTCCCACAAGGACCTTCTACGGTGAGAGTGACAGTGTAGGTGCCCTCGTAGTTATACGTATGGAAGGGATGTTGTTCCCGGCTGGTTTCCCCGTCACCGAAGTCCCACAGCCGTGAGGTAATATCACCGGTTGACATATCGCTGAACTGAACGGTTAACGGTGCCTGACCGCTAGTTGGCGAGGCAATAAAGTTGGCTTCCGGTGGTGGACACGGCATAATATATTGGGTTACACTTGCGCTCTCACCTACTCCTTCTGGTGATAAATCAATTGCATTTGCTAGAGAGTCTCCCCAGTAGTAGAGCACGGCACTATCCATACCTGACATCGGGGCTGGGGTGTAATCAAAGGCATTCCCACTCGCACCTGACCACCATGCGTATACGAATCTATCGGGTGGAGTTGGTGCTGGGGTGAGTGTTGTTGGTCCATTAACAGTGCCAAAGACCTCAAACATTGGGGCAGTCGGGTCATTGGTGGTCGCAAACTTCTGAAATGCCGGTGGTGCATAGGCGATTTCGGTATCAGTCCAGGCACTGTCTGGGCTTACCGCCTTAAACTGGGCATTGTCTGAGCCATCTAACATCAAGTCCCACTCATACCTGATACCAACAAGATAGTCAACCTCGCCGTAGGCCAAGTTGGTGACAGTGGTGGTAACTCTAACCCTTGAATCAGCCAGGGTTGTTCCCTCAATTGCGGTTACCTGCGTAATAAGCAACATACCCTGCTCCGCTGTCCAGGTGGTGGTAACCTCAGTAGGGCCAGTCTGGGACACTGATGTGACGTAGTTATCCAGCCAATCCAAAGTGAACCCCGGCGATGGGGTGGGAGTGCTACCTCTTGACACGTACTCAGTACCCGCCGCAGCCGCATGGTAAACCCTAACCGTCAGATATGTGGTCGAAGGACTGTGAGAAGCGCCACCGTAAAGGACATTTTGATTTGGAGCTGGATGACTGGCTCCGGTGCTTACTGTGTAGGTGCCAATGCCTGACATAGTGTCTTGTACGCTTAAGGTGAATATGCCATTGGTTACTACTATGGTGCCTGTTCCGCCTTCCCCCTTCGCCGCCACTGCCTGAGGGGCTAACGCCAAACCTAAAGACAGAACCAGTGCCAGGATTACCATCAAGCAAACAGGCCTAAATATTTTATCCATGCTTAGCCTCCATGCCTCCATTGCTAATTTGCCCTAACTATAGACTATCCTACTCTATCTTGTCAATACCTTCTAGCTGGCTAATTTATATGGGACCCCCCCACATCTGCTGCCCACCTAAAAGGTGTGGGTGCCGTAGGCGATGGCGGGACCCATGAACTCAGCCGGGTACTCAAACTTCTTGGCCACTAGCTGCACCATCTGCCTTCCCAGGTCACGAGCCGCCTGCCTGCCCTTCTCCAGCTTGTTGACATCACCCTTAGGGCCGCCGTAAGCGGCGACAAAGTTGGCTGGTAGCATGCGGTGCACCACAATATAAAAATACAGGTCCTTTATTGCATCTATGAGTCCAAGGCTGCCAGCGACAACGACAACACCACCCACCTTGTTAGCCAGGTTTTTATCGGGGCGGCCCAGCGGCATTGTCCGGTCCATTACCGTCTTGGCCTGGGCAGCCATGGCGTAGAAATATATCGGCGTGCCGAAGATGATGCCATCGGCCTCTAGTAGCTTAGTATATAGCTCCTGCATATCGTCTTTGATATGGCACTCGCCTGTCTTCGTGCAGGTCCGGCAACCATCGCACGGCTCTATGGTCTTGCCGGAGACACTATACAGTTCTGCTTCCGCTCCCTCTTGCTGCGCTCCCTGGAGTGCCTCACCCAGCAAGATGGCAGTGTTTCCCTTTTTTCTTGGACTGCACGAAATAGCTAAAATCTTCACCTCTGTTCTCCTTCCTTTGCTTTCTTCTGTAGTTCATAAAGCTTGTTAAGGGCTTCCAGCGGACTCATTGAGTCAATATCCAGCTTCTCCAGCTCCTCCATAAGCGGCGACTTCCGCCCCAAGAGGGGCAACTGCTGTGGTGCCGCCTCCTTGCGACGGTGCCGACCTCTAGCTGAGCGCGTAGATAACGCTTTTTGGCTATCCCCTTCCAGCTCTTCTAAGACCTCCCGGGCACGGTGCACCACCGATTTGGGCAGCCCAGCGAGCTTGGCAACATGGATGCCGTAGCTTTTGTCAACGCCGCCGGGCACAATTCTGTAGAGAAAGATAACCTCTCCCTTATCTTCGGCTACGGCTATATTGAAGTTCTTCACCCGGGGCAGGAAGCTGGCTAGCTCCACCAGCTCGTGGTAGTGGGTGGCAAACAGGGTCTTGGCTCCCAGCCGGGGGTAGCTGTGGATATACTCGGCGACGGCGCGGGCAATGGAAAGCCCGTCATAGGTGCTGGTGCCCCGCCCAATCTCGTCAAGGATAATCAGGGAGCGGGGGGTGGCGTTATTCAGGATATTGGCTGTCTCCACCATCTCCACCATAAAGGTGGACTGCCCCGCCGGCAGGTCTTCGCGAGCGCCAATGCGGGTAAAAATGCGGTCGACCAGCCCAATGGTGGCTGAGGCGGCGGGGACAAAGCTGCCAATCTGAGCCAGCAGCACGATTAAAGCTACCTGCCTCAAATAGGTTGATTTGCCCGACATATTGGGACCGGTGAGGACAATAAGCTGGGCGTCATCGTTAGAAAGAAAAGTATCATTGGGAACAAAGCTGCCGTCAGCTAAAGTCCGCTCCACCACCGGGTGGCGCCCCTCTGAAATATCTATTTCATTATCTGTGGTCAACTCGGGTCGGATATAGCTATAGCGCACGGCGACCTCAGCCAGGCTGGAGAAAACGTCTATATCAGCCAGGGCAAGGCTTGAAGCCGAAATGCGCTCGCTCTCCGCCCCTACCTGGTTACATACCTGACGAAAGAGCTGCCTCTCAAGCTCACCAATCCTGTCCTGGGCATTTAAAATCAATGACTCATATTCCTTTAGCTCCGGGGTGAAGAAGCGTTCGCCACCGACCAGCGTCTGCTTCCTGATATAGTCCTGGGGCACCTGAGGCAGATTTGACTTGGACACTTCAATGTAGTAGCCAAAGACTTTGTTAAAGCCGACTTTAAGTGACTTAATCCCCGTCTTCTCCCTCTCTTTGCGCTCAAGGTCAGCCAGATATTGCTTGGCATTCTTAGATGTCTGACGAAGGTTGTCCAGCTCCTCGGAGAAACCCTGCCTCACCACCCCACCCTCGTCCAGACTGCCCGGCTGCTCCACTATCGCCCGGGAAATCAAATCCACCACCTCAGGGCAGGACTTCAGCTCATCTTTGAGCCAATCTATTGAGCCAGCCGACTCAATCACCTGCTTAAGCTTTGGTATCACTTCCAGGCTGCGGCGCAGTGCGATTAGCTCACGCGGGGCGGCAATACCACCCTTAACCCGATTAATCAATCGCTCCAGGTCAGCCACCTCCCCCAGCAGGGAGATGGTCTGACTGCGAGCCAGGGTATTCTCACCAAACCAGCCGATGGCATCCTGCCTTTTGTTCAGCTCGGCTATATCAAGCAGGGGCTGACCCAGCCACCGCCTGAGCAACCTGCCCCCCATGGCGGTTCTGGTGAGGTCAATAATAGATAAAAGTGAACCACCAAAGCTCCCAGAGCGGCTGCTTTGGAAAAGCTCCAGGTTGCGCTGGGTCTGCA